>MDTG01262520.1_pt1 | contig 10042 bp, 7 predicted proteins | sample 811421 | NCBI WGS metagenome assembly MDTG01 (sample SAMN05326645, study PRJNA326480) | marine metagenome | isolation source: seawater | place: Pacific Ocean: South East | collected 2011 | reverse complement strand
TGGTGGGCGGTAAAGGACTCGAACCTATGACCCTCTCGGTGTAAACGAGATGCTCTACCAACTGAGCTAACCGCCCCTCTATTTAATAAATCGACATATACAATAAATAATTTATAAAGTAAAAAAGTATTTAATTTTTGATAAATAGCAGTAATATTGAAATACTATGATTATAAGCTGTAATTCATGTGGTAAAAAATTTGTAGTGCCCGATAAAGCCATAAGTGAGTCAGGTAGGTTGGTTCAATGTAGTGCTTGTGGAAATAAATGGACACAATTTCCTATTGGTGGAAAAACTAAAACAGCAGAAAAGGTCTCTAAAATAAAACCAATTAAAAAAAATATAGAAAACTCAACAAAAAAAATTAAGTCAACTAAAAGTAAAAAAGCTAAAGTAAAAAAGAAAACAGGTCCAGATTTGTACTCTCCAGAATACCTAGCCAAGAAACATGGTATTAAAATTGGCGGGGAGCAAATTATTAAAAGCACTAATATCAAAATTAAAGATAAAGTTAATTTAGGATTTTATAGTACTCTAATAATCTCAATAATAGTTATAATAACATTTTTAAGAGTTCTTTACTTTGGCCAAGATTTTCTTAAAGAAATATTTCCTGTTTCAGAAATTTATTTAGATTATCTTTTTGAAACTATAAGAAATATAAAAGATATTATTGAAAATTTTATTTTAGGTTATTAATTTCTACTCTAAATCTTTAATATTCACAAATTTATCTGATAATTGAAAATTATTTTTTTTTATATCTTCAAAAAAATTCCAGGCTAAAACCACAATTGTATTTTTCTTATTTTTTATTGAAGACTTATTTTTAATAGGTAACTTTACTCCAGGTATATATTTGTTATGTTTAAGCTTATTGTCTTCTACAATATAGTCGATTTCTGTAGTTACCCCAAAAAAATTTAAAGCTGTAGTAGCTTTTGCTGGAGCTCCATATCCAATAACCAAATTGTTATTTTTTTTTAATTCTCTAAGGTTTTTAATTATATTTTCTCTTATTTTATAAACTTTTTTGCCAAAATCTAAATAAGTTTGATACTTCTTAATTCCAAATTTTTCTTCATCTCGTAGTATCTTTTTTACGCTATTTTCAATCTTAGTATTTTTATCCTTTTTAATATAAACTCTTAATGATCCACCATGTGTTTTTATCAATTCTGCACTAAAAATTATTGCATCAAATTGTTTAAAGAAATTCACCAAAGAAGTTAGAGACCAATAGTTATAATGTTCATGATAAATATTATCAAAAGTTAAATCTTGAAGTGTATTAAGTAGGTATTGAATCTCTATAACTATAGTCCCTTTTTTGCTAAGTAATTTCAACATACACTCGGCCATTTCTTTTAATTTGTCTGAATGTGCAAAAACATTTGATGCTAATATTAAGTCTGCATTCTTTTTTAATTTATTTAAATTTTTATTTTCTAAAAAGCCGTTAAAAGTTTTAATCTTATTTTTATTTGCCAATTTTGCTAAATTTTTTGCCGGCTCAACACCTAAAATATTTTTATAGCCCATATCGGAAAATGGTTTAAGAGCAATTCCGTCGTTACTACCTACATCGATAATAAGTGATTTTTTATTTAACTTTAAATTTTTAATATACTTTTTTGCTGCATTAACAAAATGATCTCTGAATAGTTTTGATGTCGATGATGTATATAAATAATTTGAAAACATTTTTTTTGGATCAACTGCTACAGAAAGTTGGCAATTGTGACACTTGTTGCAATAATTCATTTCTAAAGGATATAATTCACAATAATCATTTGTTTTATTTAATAAATTATTTGCTAATGGTTGATATCCTAAAGAAATTACTCTTTTTAAATTTAAATTACCACATGATCTGCAATTAAATTTATAATATTTTAATAATAAGTTTTTTTCTTTTTCATCAACTAATATGTTTTTAATTGTATGAGTTATTCCATAGTTTTCGTGATCTCTTTCACCCCTAACTAAATTTAAAAAGGTTGTGTCTTTTGTAAAAACCATTGTGTGAGCAACGTTAGGTTTGATAATTGAAAGTTGTCCTTCATTAACAACTTGGGTTATTTTCGGAGAATTAGGATTAATAATATCTTGATAGATCTCTATAATTTGGCCTTTTGTAAATAAACATTTTTGTTCTTGCTGCGGATGATAATGATTTGCTCGAATAGTTCCTTTTTTTGAATTAATTAACCCAATCAAATTAATTGGCTCAGTTAATTCATGGTTACTGATGTTTCCTCTTTTATCTGTAAATAAATTCTCTCCGTCTCGCACATGTTCTAAATTTTTTATCAGATCTTGTTTAGACCACTTCGTAATCATTTCTCTTATACTCTCGTCTAAACTGTATAAAAATTTAAAACCAGAATTAAGAATTTTTTTATTTGATAAAGAAAAACCTAAATTAGGGACTTCATCGTTAGTTTCTCTCAATTCAATTTTAGGATTATGTTTTTTACAAATTTCTGCTACCTTTTTAACTGTTAAAGTATCTTTAACCAAATTAAATGTTTCTGCAGAAAGATCATCTCTCTCTTCCATAAATTTAAAACACCTTGCTACATCTATTAATGGTACAAGGCTTTTTAGTTGCCTGCCTCCTGCAAAAAGTTTAAGAGTGCCATTTTGTGATGATATCTTGGAAAATAAGTTCGGCATAATGTCAATTCTTGCAGTATCAGTAGAATAACCGTAGACAGAGCCTAATCTTAAAATAATGTATCTTTTTCCTGACTCTTTCAATTGTTTTTCGTTTACTGCTTTTGATGATGAATATGATAAAACTGGCTGAGTTTTTTCATGTTCTTTTATGTCAGTTCTTACTTCGTTGACTCCTTCGTAAACTACATGAGTTGAGGGAAAAATAATCTTACAATTCTTGTTTATCGCATTTAAAATATTTTCTGTTCCTTTTTCTCCGACTAATTTAATTTTATCATTTTTTTCATCTGTTGCTTCACTTTTGGTTCTTGGAACGTCGGTGACACCCGCCAAGTGATGAACTACATCTGCATCTTTAAAAACTTTGTTTACAAGCTCTTCATTTAGAATGTCTCCATGTATAAATTCCATGTTCCAATTTCTAATTTGGTTAACTCTCTCTGATATAAATCGATTATCAATTACAGTGATTTTATGATGCCAGCTTACTCCTGAATAAATTTTGCACAATTCTGTGCCGATGTATCCTAGGCCTCCAGTAATAATGATTTTTTTTACCATAAGACATTTACTTATATTAATTTTTATTATAACTCAATTAACATGAATATCTACGATTGCTTTATGTATTTTGATGAGGATATGATTTTAGATTTAAGGCTCAATTTACTAGATAAATATGTAAAAAAATTTATTATAACTGAGTCAACTTTCTTACATAGTGGAAATAAAAAAAAAACTTAACTTTAATCATAAACATTTTTCAAAGTTTAAAGATAAAATTGAATATATAGTAATTGATCAACCTCCAGATGATTTAAGAGTAATTAATAAAAACGACAGTCAAGAAATTAAAAATTCTAAAATGTTAGACAACTCCTTGAAAAGAGAGAATCATCAAAGAAATGGTTTAATAAGAGGACTTAAACAAGCTGATGATGAAGATCTAGTTATTGTTAGTGATGTAGATGAAATACCAAATCTCAAATCATTTAAATATAAAAACAAAATTTCATTATTTGTTCAAAAAATGTTCTACTATAAATTTAATCTTCAGCAACCAAATTTCAAGTGGTTAGGTAGTCGGGCTTGTAAAAAAAAAGAATTGAAAAGCTGTCAATGGTTAAGAAATATAAAAGGGAAATCTTATCCATTTTGGAGATTTGATACTTTTTTTTCTAGTAAAAAGTATATGAATATTGATTTTATTGAAGACGGAGGTTGGCACTTTACCTGTATTAAAAATCCCAAAGATCTTCATTACAAATTATCAAATTTTCTTCACCATGTAGAGTACGAGGAAAGTGGTCTTAAAATTGATGAGGTAGAAAACTTAGTAAATCAAAAAAGAGTTCTGTATGATCATAAAGCTGATATGAGGGACAAAAAGTATACAGGTGGAGGTAATTTACAAAAAGTGCCTTATGAGGTTCTGCCTGAATATATTACTTCAAATTTGGATTTATATAAAGAATGGTTAGATTAAAAATCTTTATTGTGTCCTAATTTCGTCTTTTGATTTATCTTTACTTGTTAATTGATCTACCTCTACCCATTCAACTCTTTTAAGAGGTTTAGTTAGAGCTACTTTTAAAACTTCATCAACGTTTTTGACTGGTATAATTTTCATTGTTTCAAGAATAGTTTTTGGAACTTCTGCTAAATCTTTTTTATTTTCCATAGGTATTAAAACTTTTTTAATTCCAGCTCTATGAGCAGCTAATAATTTTTCTTTTAATCCACCTATTGGAAGAACTACGCCTCTCAATGTAATTTCACCTGTCATTGCTACTGTTTTATCAACTGGAATTTCTGTTATCGCAGAAATGATAGATGTAACCATTCCTACTCCTGCTGAAGGTCCATCTTTAGGCGTTGCTCCTTCAGGCACATGAATATGAAAATCTTTTTTATCAAAAACTGGAGGTATAATTCCATACTCTAAACTTTTTGATCTTATATAAGACTTAGCAGCTTTTACCGACTCTTGCATTACGTCACCCAGCTTTCCAGTAATTTGCATTTTTCCTTTTCCTGGCATTATCGCTGACTCAATTTTTAGAATCTCACCTCCAACCTCAGTCCAAGCTAAACCTGTAACAACTCCAACTCTGTTTTCTTCCTCAATTTCACCATAGTTAAATTTTTGTACTCCTAATAAATCTTTCATATCATCCTCTTTTAGAGGGTTGTTTATTTTTTCGTTATTATCAATTTTTTTAACCAGCTTTCTAGCAATTTTTGATATTTCTCTTTCAAGATTTCTTACACCTGACTCTCTAGTATAATTTCTAATAATTTTTCTATTTATTGGTTCATTTATGTTCCACTCTTCTTTTTTTAGTCCGTTATTTTCACTTTGTTTTGGAATTAAAAACTTTTGAGATATATTAACTTTTTCATCCTCTGTGTAACCAGATAATCTAATTACTTCCATTCTATCTAGCAACGGAGGTAATATATTAAGTGTGTTTGCAGTCGTAACAAACATTACGTCTGATAAATCATAATCTACTTCTAAATAGTGATCATTAAACTCTTTGTTTTGCTCTGGATCTAATGCCTCTAATAATGCAGAGGAGGGATCGCCTCTGTAATCATTGCCAACTTTATCAATTTCATCTAGCAAAAATAAAGGATTTCTTGTTCCTGCTTTTTTCATCATTTGAATAATTTTTCCTGGTAAAGAACCAATGTAAGTTCTTCTGTGACCTCTAATTTCTGCCTCATCCCTAATGCCACCAAGAGATATTCTAATAAATTTTCGATTAGTCGCTTTTGCGATTGATTTGCCTAGTGAAGTTTTTCCTACACCTGGTGGTCCTACTAAACAAAGTATTGGGCCTTTCATTTTTTGTATTCTTTTTTGAACTGCTAAAAATTCGATTATTCTTTCTTTAACTTTTTCTAGTCCATAATGATCTTCATCTAATATTTTTTGAGCATTCTTAAGATCAGTATTAATCTTTGATTTGTTTGACCAAGGTAATTCTGTCATCCAGTCTAAATAGTTTCTAACAACAGTAGCCTCTGCTGACATAGGGCTCATTGATTTAAGTTTTTTTAATTCGGATAAGCATTTTTCTTTTGCCAATTTTGGCATTTTAGCGTTAGCAATAGCTTTTGATAAATTCGTTAATTCATCTTTTCCTTCATCTATTTCACCTAATTCCTTTTGAATAGCTTTTAATTGTTCATTTAAATAATACTCTCTTTGAGTTTTTTCCATTTGATTTTTCACTCTACCTCTTATTTTTTTCTCGACTGATAAGACGCTAGTTTCTTTTTCGATATAAGTGTGAATCTTTTCTAATCTCTTTTTTAAATCAACCATTTCTAATAATTCTTGTTTTTCAAAAATTTGTATATTCAAATTTGAAGATAAATTATTGGCAATTTGTGAAGTGTCTTTTAGATTTTTTAAATTATTTAAACCCTCATTAAAATCTCTTTTATTTAAAATTAATAATTTTTCATATTTTTTAACTAAACCAGATGCAAACAATTCAAGATCTTTTGAATTGTTTGTGTCTTCTATTGTTTCTGCTTCACATTTTAAATATTTATCATCTTCATTGATATATTTTAAAATTTTTACTCTTTTCTCTCCCTCTACTAAAACTTTAACAGTTCCATCGGGAAGTTTTAAAAGTTGAAGTACTTTACTTAAACAGCCGTACCCATAAAGATCTTTAGACTCGGGATCGTCGATTTCAGAATTTTTTTGAGTAACTAAAACTATTGACTTATCTGATTTCATTACTTCGTGCAGAGCTTTAATTGATTTTTCTCTACCCACAAATAAAGGAATTACCATTGAAGGAAATATCACAATATCTCTTAACGGAAGTAGTGGTTTTATATAAGTTGGCTTCATAATTAGTTTATATGGTAATTAATATACTAATTTCAAGAAACAAATCAAACTTATGCCACAGATGTTGATTGTTTTTTACCGTAAGTAATAATAGGCTCTGAAGTACCCTTCACGGAAGACTTATCAATCGTAACTTTCATCACATCTTCCATATCCGGTAACTCAAACATTGTTTTTAAAAGAATATTTTCTAAAATAGATCTTAGACCTCTGGCGCCCGTTTTTTTAGAAATAGCCTTTTTTGCAATTTCAATAATAGCGTCGTCATTGAATTCTAATTCTACGTTCTCAAATTCAAATAATCTTTGATATTGTTTTATTAATGAGTTTTTTGGCTCTTTTAAAATTCTAACCAAAGATTTTTCATCAAGATCATCTAGAGTTGCAATAATTGGCATCCTTCCGATGAACTCTGGTATCAAACCATATTTAATTAAATCTTCAGGCTCCAATTGTTTCATGGTCTCAGATAGAGGTAATTCTTTATAACTTTTTACTTTAGCGCCAAATCCAATTGAGGTACCTTTTCCTCTCCTGTCAATTAACTTATCAAGACCAGCGAATGCACCACCACAAATAAACAATATATTCGTTGTATCGACTTGTAAAAATTCTTGTTGAGGATGTTTTCTACCTCCTTGAGGCGGAACGCTTGCAACTGTGCCTTCCATAATCTTTAATAAAGCTTGTTGTACACCTTCTCCTGAAACATCTCTCGTAATGGATGGATTTTCAGCTTTTCTGCTTATCTTATCGACTTCATCAATATAAACTATTCCTCTTTGTGCTTTCTCTACATTATAATCAGCAGCTTGTAACAATTTAAGAATAATATTTTCTACATCTTCACCAACATAGCCGGCTTCTGTTAGTGTAGTTGCATCAGCCATTGTAAAAGGTACATCTAAAATTCTCGCAAGAGTTTGCGCAAGTAATGTTTTACCACATCCTGTTGGTCCAACTAAAAGAATATTTGATTTAGATAATTCTATATCTTTATTATTTTTAGTTTCATGATTTAGTCTTTTGTAATGGTTGTGTACTGCTACTGATAAAATTTCTTTAGCAAATTTTTGTCCAATTACGTATTCATCTAATACACTACAAATTTCTTTTGGTGTAGGTACACCATCTTGATGTTTTACTAATGAACTTTTATTTTCTTCTTTAATGATGTCCATACAAAGTTCGACACATTCATCGCAAATAAAAACAGTCGGACCTGCAATAAGTTTTCTAACTTCGTGTTGGCTTTTTCCACAAAAAGAACAATACAGAATATTTTTAGTATTTTTTTCAGTCATAACGAATCAATATAACCATAATAAATGTCTAAAATATCGTTATCAAGGTGAAGTTGTAAGTTAACCTATATATTGTGTTTTATTTTCTTTTTTCCACAACAGAGTCAATTAACCCAAATTTTTTTGCATCTTCTGCGGTCATGAAATTATCTCGTTCCAGAGCTTTTGAGATTTCATCAACTGATTTACCTGTATGTTTGGAATAGATCTTATTCAGTCTCTCTTTCAACGAAAGAATTTCCTTTGCATGAATTTGAATATCTGTTGCTTGACCTTGGAAACCTGCTGATGGCTGGTGAACCATAATTCTAGAATTAGGTAATGAGTATCTTTTACCTTTTTCACCTGCTGCTAATAAAAATGATCCCATTGAGGATGCTTGTCCGATACATAAAGTGGAAACTGGGGAATTTATATACTGCATAGTATCATAAATTCCCAGCCCTGCCGTTACTAATCCTCCAGGACTATTAATATAAAAACTAATTTCTTTATTGGGGTTTTCAGACTCTAAAAACAATAATTGCGCTGTTACTAGTGATGCAACATTGTCGTTTACTGGTCCTACTAAGAAAACTATTCTTTCTTTTAATAGCCTTGAGTATATATCATAAGCTCTCTCTCCTTTGCTAGTTTGCTCAACTACCATAGGAATAAGGCTGTTCATTTGTTCTTTATAATCACGACTCATAGTAGGGTTTATACAACTATTGATTACTTTTTACTAATTTTTTTTGATTTTGCTTTATTTTTAATACTAGTCTCAGCCTTCTTAATATTGCTTTGATCATTATTAGACTTATTGAATTGAGATATAATTTTTTCTGCCTCTTTTGAATTAACATTTTTAGTTTCAAGTTTAACTTTTGACTTAATTAATGTAATTATTTTTTCTTCATAGATAGAGCCTTTTAAGCTCTGAGTAGCTTGGGGGTTTTTTTGATAATAATCAAGTACCATTTTTTCTTGTCCAGGCATCCCTTTAATTTGTTTTTGTATTTCATTTCTTACCTCTTCATCCGAAACTTTTAAGTTATTTTTCTCTCCATACTCATTAAGAAGTAAACCTAATTTTATTCTTGATTTAGCAATTTTTTCGTTATTGGTTTTATGTTTTTCTTTATCTTCTTGTTTCAAATTTTGTGTCATAATAGAAATTTCTTGCTCAATTAAGTTTTTTGGAAGGTCGATTTCATGATTCTTTTCTATTTGATCTAAAATCTCTTTTTTTGTAATTGAATTTAAAGCTTGTGCATACTGACTAGAAATTTGACTTTCGATTAATCGTTTTAAATCATTTAAATCTTTTGCTCCCATAATTTTTGCGAAATTATCGTCAATTATATTTTCTTTTGGTGATTTTACGTTTAAAACTTTACATTCAAATTTAACTTTTTTATTCGCAAGTTCTTTTTTTGGATGGTTGGCTGGTAGAGTTGAGTCTAAAGTTTTAATCTCATTTTTTTTAACTCCAATCAATTGCTCGTCAAAACCTTTTAAAAATAAATCTTTTCCAAGCTCTAGTTGTACGCCTTTACCCTCGCTGCCTTCAAATTTATTTCCATCAACTGTTGCTGAATAATCAAAAATAACTTGATCTCCTATTTTTGCATTATCTTTTTCCTCTTTATCTTCAAATTGCTTATTGTGCTGTGAAATTTCTTTTAACTTTTCATTAATAATTTTATCCTCTATTTTCACTTTATACTCAACTGCTGAATACTTTTCAAAAGATTTAAGTTTTATCTCGGGAAGTGAGTCAATTTGTAACTCGTAGTTTAAATCTTTTCCTTCTCCAAAAGTTTTAAGGTCGATCTTAGGTTGACCGGCAATTTTTATTTTTTTTTCCTCAATTGCTTTTGCAGATGTTTCTCTTAAAATTTTATCGATTACCTCACCATAAATAGATTTTCCGAATTGACTTTTAATGACTGATGGGGGAACTTTTCCGGTTCTAAAACCTTTAAGAGATACTTCTTTTTGTAATTCATTTAACCTTTGACTCATTTTGTCTTGAATAGTTTTTTTGTCAATCATTACTGACAGAACTGTTCTAAGACCTTTTTTCGACTGTACTTGTACTTTCATATTTTTTTTGGTGGGCAAGAAGAGACTCGAACTCTTAAGCCTTGCGGCACTGGTTTCTAAGACCAGCGCGTATACCAATTCCGCCACTTG
>MDTG01083315.1_pt1 | contig 10042 bp, 27 predicted proteins | sample 811421 | NCBI WGS metagenome assembly MDTG01 (sample SAMN05326645, study PRJNA326480) | marine metagenome | isolation source: seawater | place: Pacific Ocean: South East | collected 2011 | reverse complement strand
ATTGAGAGGTACGGTATCGGCCCATACACATTTTTCTACTGAAGAGTTGAAGAAGCAGTATCGGGCCGATATTGTTTTAAGACAAGGAGATAAATTTTATTTATGTGAAAAAATCATCGTTGCTGAATTTGATTAATATTTATAGATATGACAAAAGACGAATTTACAAGTTTCTTAAAATGGTTTGAAAAACGTGATATTGATACAATGGATGAGTTTATCATAAAAATGGCACGATTTCCTAAGCCTATTAGAGAAGTATTAAACCGAAAATGTCCCACATTAAAGGAGCAGATTACTCCTGACCAAATGGAAGCATTATTTATTTGGTTAAGTAGAGAGGATTCGGCACAGGCTTAATGTGGATGAACTTCTTAAATTAAAAATAAAAAAACTAAAATCTGAGTCAGAGTTTTTACAAGACGAGATGCAAGAAATACAATACGTTTTGGTTACTAAAGTTATGCCTTTATGGTCCACTGAATTTGGTAAATATGAAAAAGCTCCTGAACCCTTACGTGGTGGAGCCTCTACACCTAAAACTACAGCTCCTAAAATACTAAATGATATATTTAAAAAAGTAGCCGTAAAAACACATCCTGATAGGGGAGGTAATAAAAAAGAATTTCAAACTGCCTTACATTTAAAGGATGAAGGTGATTTAAATTCACTAATTAAAATGGCTAAAAAGTTAAAGATTGAAATAGAAGAAAGCGCTGAGATGGTTAACATTTTAGAAGAACGAGTTAACAATTTAAAATCTAAAATAGATAATATAAAAAACGGCTTTCCTTGGGTCTATTATCATTCTGATAAACACGTTAAGAAAAACATACGTGGGCAGATAATAGATAATTTAAAAAACAAATAGTTATATATAACAACTTAGGAGAAAACAAGTGGAGCGTTCAAAATACTTCCCTATATATGTGGGTATATCAGCATTGTTTGTTGCTATAAACGCTGCTTACTTTTCCATATTCGGATTAAGTAAGTTGTTTGCTGGTGCCACACTAAGTGTTATCGTAATGGCTTCATCCTTAGAGTTTGGTAAATTAGTAGGCGCAAGTTTCTTGTATAGGTATTGGGATAAGATAAATAATCTTATGAAGACCTATATGTTAATTGCTGTCTTTTTATTGATTGGTATAACTTCTATGGGTATATTTGGTTTCTTATCAAATGCCTATCAAGAAGCTAAAGTAGGATTTGAAAAAGAATCAACTTTACTTTTGAACTATGAAGATAGATTAACTCAATTACAAGAAGATAAAGTTTTCTTGAAAGAAGAGTTAGAAGACCAAGTCAATGATTTACCTGAAAACTACAGAACAGCAAAAAGAAAATTAAGAGAAGACTACAATCCAAGAATACAAAAAGTAAATGATGAAATCTTGGATGTCAAAGGTAGAATCTCTGACCTTAAGGTAGAGTTAGTACAAACAGGAGTAGACGTAGGTCCTGCTATCTACATATCAAAAGTGTTTGGTACTGATATTGATACCGTGGTTAATTTTTTCATTTTTGCCTTTATCTTCGTATTTGACCCATTAGCTGTCATATTAGTAATTGCATATAATGTAGCACTAAGTGATAAAGATTGGGAGATGTATAAGAAGAAAAAGAAAAAGAAAAAGTTATCTCCTCCGTCACAGGAACCTGAAGAAGAAAAAGACACAGAGCCTGTTCCTCCTGGAGGTATTGTTCACGATATTAGAACTAATATTAATAAGATAGGCAAGAAAATCCATATGGGATAAAAAAAAGCTTGACACCTATTAGTTTTTATCGTTACATTGGAATATTAACAGGAGAATCTAATGAATAGACTTTACTTTTTGCTGGGTGTTTTTGTCACGTGTTTATCAGTTGCTTTATTTGCACCTGTGATAGTTGGCACGCCTATTGTACATCAACGTGATGTAGTAAAAACTGATACGTTGTATGTTGATAAAGCGACACCTAACTTTCAGTTAGAGGCACATCAAATAAAATCTTCGTTGAATAAATCAAAACTAAAACATCTGTTGATTTACATACACGCTTTGTGTACAGAATATGATGTTGATTACAATTTGGTTAAGGCTGTAATAGCTACAGAATCAAGTTGGAATCATAAGGCAAGGTCTACAAGTGATGCTCGTGGATTGATGCAAGTCAAACCACAGACAGCTTTTGCTGAGTTCAAAACACCTGGTGGTGATTTATACGACCCTTATGTTAATGTGACTTTAGGTATTATGTACTTATCAAGACTAACACAACATTATAAGATGAAGACTCAGGCAGATTTATTGACAGCTTATAGCCATGGTCCTACTGCTACTAAAAAGTATAGCGATAGGTATAGGACAGAAAACTTCTATGTGGCATCAGTATTAGGAAAAATAAATTAAAAAAATGCTTGACACCAATATGTTTTTATTGTTATATTCAGTTGTTATGATAAAGGAGAAAATCTAAATTATGTGGAACTTAGAAACATATTTATTTACAGCCTACAAAGTTGATGGTTGTGATGTTAGAAAAAAGTGGAGTGCTGTTAATGCTTGTAATGAGATGGAAGCAGACTTCAAAATTAGGACTTGGTTAGCTACTGAGCCTGAATGGAGTGGTTGGAATTTAGCTGGTGGTAGTATTGAAGTTAATGATGAGAAGTGGAATAATCGTGATGCTTATCCAGGATATGAGTGTGGTGAATTTTTCAAAGAAAATATAGGATTTGTATAATAAAAAGAGGAGTAATTAATGGAATGTCATAAATGTGGAAGATGGGTTGAGAATGTAGGCGAGTTTACAGCTCGTGTTACGTGTTCAATCTGTGTTCTTAAAATGGTCGGTATGCCAAATGAAACTAAACAGGCTAAACCTAAAACAGGGAGACCTGCAGGTTGGCATTGGATGGCTGAATTTGTAGACAAGGATGGCAACGTATTTCACAAGGGTGTAGAACAACCTAAACTCAAAGGTACATTACCCCCTACTAAGGTCAAGCCTAAGAAAAAGACGAAGCGTAGGAGTAAGGAAGAGATTCTCCTGGCACGTGACGCAGAGAAGAAGGCCGCTCTTAGAAAAGCTGTGAAGAAGCAAAAAGATTTCCTTAATCATAACTTTGGAGGATAAATGCCTAAAAAAGTAAAGAAGAAAAAGACTTGGGGCGGATACAACGAATACACATATATTGATAAAGATGGTAAATTCGTCAAGTTCTTAGCTCTTGATGACTCAGATGCCGACTTGTATAGAAACAAAGTTGGAGCTACTGCTTGACTAACGCTGAGAAAATAAAAAAGTTATCTCTTGTAATGATACGTTGGGCCTCAGGTGATGAGGCTCAACGAGTCAATCAAGGTAATGAAATCGTTATAATAAATCCACATACAAAAGAAAGATGGCAGGATGATTTTACATTTATTTTAAAGTGTGAAAAGGGAAAACTTACACGTGATAAAAAAATTAGATTGAACAAAATATGGAAAGCTTATAATGGACTTAGAAAATATAATCTTAAAAGTTCTTGAAGATTATGGTAAGATGCAAACTAACTTAGCATCAGAATCTGCAAGAAAACAAATAACAAGGAAAATACTTGAGGAAAGTAATAAACTGCCATCAGGAAAATAATCCTGTAATAAATAAAAAACTAAAAGAGGTATCAGTTGAAGAAGGAAGACTTATTGCCACAGAATTATTTCAGATACTTAACAAAAGAAAAGACGGTATTGGGTTGGCAAGTAATCAAGTGGGCATTGATGCCCAAGTCGCTGTTGTTAATGTACGAGAACCTCTCATTCTCATCAACCCTAAAATCATTCATCAAGAACACGAAATTAATTATTATGAAGGTTGTCTATCTTATCCTGGCAAAGGAATACACACAAAAAGATACCGAGATATAATTATCAGTACAGAGCAGTCCGAAAGTGATTGGTACTTTAGTGGTGTACCAAGTATGAATGATGAAAGTAAAGGTTCTTGGGAAAAAGAAAAAGTAGAAGATGACGATAATTTACGTTTACTTGAAGCTATATGTGTTCAACACGAGATTGACCATCTAATGGGTAAAACTATTCACGAAAGAAAGATTGATACAACATATAAAGCTGAAGTAAAAATTGGACGTAACGAACCTTGTATATGTGGTTCAGGAAAAAAATATAAGAAATGTTGCATAGGGAAATAATAAGACCATTACTACAAGAGATTTACCAAGATGACCCTTGGAAAATGTTAGTCTGTTGTATATTGTTAAATCTAACTAAACGACAGCAAGTAGATGGTATAAGACACGAATTATTTAGCAAGTATCCTACTGAGTATCATATGATAGAAGCAGACGAAGATGAACTTGCACAAATATTACAACCACTTGGTCTATATAAAAAAAGAGCAAAGACTTTGATGAAATTTAGTTGGCAATGGATAAATGGTTTTAATGATGTATCAGAGTTATATGGTATAGGACAATATGCTAAAGACTCTTGGGAATTATTTCAGATGAATAATACAGATATAAAACCTACAGATAAAGTTTTATTAGAATATATGTGGGAAGAGGGAGTTTTAAATGAATAGAGCAGAGATAATAAATAGATTATTAGAACGAGCAGGTCAACGTGGTCAAACAAGAAAATATTTAGAAATAGGTTTGTTTGATGGTTGGTGTTTTCCACAAATCAATGCAGGCTATAAAATTAGTGTAGACCCGGAAAAGAATAGTGAACATCTTACACACGAAATGACCTCGGATGATTTCTTTAAACAGAATACTGATAAGTTTGATGTTATCTTCATAGATGGTTTACATCATTCAGACCAAGTTTATAAAGACATTATGAATTCCGTTGATATTTTAAATCCTCGAGGATTTATTGTATGTCACGATATGAATCCCCCTGATGAAGAAAGGCAGATTATACCTATGGTAGAATGGCCTTGGAATGGAGATTGTTGGAAGGCGTGGGTAAAGATTAGAAATGAAGAACGTAATCTTGAAATGTTCTGTATTGATACTGATGAAGGATGTGGTGTTATAACAAGAGGACAACAAGAGCTACTTAGAATAAATCTTACAGATGAATTAGGTTATGGGCTTGAGTACAAAGATTTAGAAAAAAATAGAAAACATTATTTAAATTTGATAAGTGTAACTGACTTTGAAAGGAGATACCCTTAATGCGTAATTTATTTATTTGGTTTGTATGGTTAGGTTTAGTGTCATTTTGGAACTTTACATATCCTAATGTTGAACCTTGGGAGGATGTATTTGTTGCAGTATGCCTTTCTTGGTTTACAATGTTTTTAAAATCAGATTGGTACAGGAGTAGAATATGAAACCAATAGATGTAGTTAGACAATTAGTTAAAGACAATCCGAACAATATGATGTTAGGTGAAGTTGTTAGGCAATACATACACGAATTACCTGATACTGCCTTTTCACCACAGAATTGGATTGAAGGTATGTCACGTGATACAAAAGATTTTGAAAGATATAGAAACAAGCATCAGAGACATTTTGCTGAAGGCTTTCACGAAGGTAGATGGGAAGAGGATGAAGAATATAAAACTTGGCCAGGACTTGATACAATCTTAGGAGATGAGGAGAGAGCAGGATGACCGATTTAGAAAAAGCAGTAATGAGAATAGGTACACTTATTATAATAGGTTGTTTGGTAATAATATATTTACAATTACTATGAGTAAAGAAAAAAAATATTCTGACGCTGGTAAAGGTGACAAAAGTAGAATCACAGATAAAAAAAAGTATGCTGAAAATTGGGAAAAGATTTTCGGTAGTAAACAAAAAAAGTTTAAGGATAAAAAATGATTGAATACTTTTTAATGGGAATTATAGCACCTTCTTTTTTAAACTTGATACATTTAGTTGTCGGTATTTATGTAGTTGTGGCAAGAGGTAGTGTGATGAGTTTAGGATTTAGTGGTATTAGTTTTTTAACTAAGTCTATAGGTATGTGTTTTCTTACCTGGTTAGGAGTATCTAAGATGGGATTAGATTATCAGATATATATACCATTACTTACATTCTTTTGGTTCTTTACTCACATAGTAGAAGCGTTTGTCATACAGCATTATATGAAACAAAACGTTCCTGAATGGATACAAAATTTACAAATTAAATAGGAGTTAATATGATTGAATTATATCTCGGATTAGGAATTACAGCAGTAGTTCTATATTTTATAGCGAAAATATATGCAGACGATTATAAAGATTTTTTCAAGTTTTAAAAAACTTTTTAAAAAGAAAAAACCTAAAAAAAACATCGTACTGATTTATAGTAGTGATGATTGTAAAACAGATGATACAGGAGGACCATATGAATTTGATATGGAAGAACTTAATAAACCTAAAAAATAAAATTACATCTTCGTACTTTTTCATACTATTTACATATAGTATATCCACGTTTTTGCTATTTATTATTAAAGGTTTTCATTCAATAATCACAAAACTAAAATGAAAGATAAATGTGTAACTTGTCATAAAGAAACACATCACGACATAGAAGACCATGTTTCTTGGAGATTAGCCTATATAATAGGTATTGGTCAATTGTGTCTTGATTGTTATGATGATATTTACCTAAAACCCGAAAGGAAACAAAATGAACATTATAAAAGTAATGAAGCAAGTAGAAGAGTTCATAATGGGCTCAGTAGATAAAAGAAGTGGTGCTGATAGACGAAAGAAAAAGCCACGTAAAAGAAAATATGAAAAACGAATTGTTCAAAGGAGAAAATAATGATATTGGATAGTTTATTAGCAGGAGTAATGCTCTTTAGTTCATTTGCTGCTCGTACACCAAACGTACAACCTAATCCTGATGATTATGAAGTTAGTATTGGATTTAGTCACGATAACTATTATGTTAATCGTCAATGGGAAAGAGAATTAGGTTCCTTTTATGTTGATGATTTGTTTTGGTTAAAGTTCGATAATGTATTATATTTTAAACCTGAATATATGAATAAAGAAAGTCGAAGTATAAAGTATCTGAAGATTGATTCAAGACGAAGTTGGAAAAATTGGTCATTCGGTTTTACAAGTCGTAATGATGATGATAATGTATTAAGTAAAAACTTTGTGACATTTGCATCTTTCGGTATGACAAAACAAAAAAAGTATTATAAAGATAAAGTAGAACTTGATATTTCATTTGACGGTTATTTACCTCCAAGTGAAGAAGATGGTAGAGATACATTTGAATTTGAAAATAAATTTAAATTAAGTTGGAAACTAACTGAAAAAATTAGAGTATATAATCTTGGTGAAATATCTAAACTGCAAGGTAAAGAATTTTACAAAGCCAAGGTTGGCTTTGAGTTGTCTTTATGAATAAATTATTATTATCAATATTAATATGCGCCATAGCAAATATAGGTGTTTGGCTTCAACAACAGGGCCAATTTTTAGATTACAAAATTATGAAGAGTCAATTATGGGTATTGTGTTGGAGTATACCATTAGGTAGTGCCTTTTGGTTTGCAACAAAATTTTCATATGAACACTTTGGTCAATTTTGGAATATTAGATTAATAGGTTTCGGTATGGGTACTTTAGTTTTCGGTCTTATGACCTGGTTAATACTCGATGAAACACCTGATTTAAAAAATACAATATCTCTTATATTGGCTATCGGTATAATAATGATACAGGTAAGTGGTGAATTTTTTAAGTAATCTTATATTCTATGGTACAAAGGCAGTATTAATTGCTTTAACATTCTTTATGTTAAATTATGCTTTTGAAATTACATTCATTCAATTATTTGTTTTATATTTAGCCTGGCTCCTTCTTCCTGAGCTTTTGTTTAAAACGAATAATATACCTGTTTATGTATGTAACTTAATATTTAGAAAACAAAATAAACAAGATATGATTAATCTTGAAAAACTAAAAAAACAATCAGATGAAATGAGTAAATTAAAATCTGAATGGGATAAATATATGGAGGAGTTCAAATGAGATTAGAAGACATATTAGCTGTCTTGCAAGAAGCGTACAATGAACAAAGTTGGGATGTTATCGAGGACCTTATAATGGACCTTGAAGCCGAAACTTCTATTGACGCTTTAGATATTTCATCAATAGATGAAAACGAATAAAAAAACACTTGACAAATATAGTAAAATGGAGTTAAATTAGAGTTATGTATTATTCATACAAACGTATCGGTCCTATCAGTACAGGACATAGACAATATAAAGCAGATAGCCATTGTCGTTGGATTCATGGTTATGGTCGTTATATAGAACTTAAATTCGCCTGTGATAAAAGGGATGAAAAGGGTTGGGTGTATGACTTTGGTAATCTTAAATGGTTCAAGAAATGGTTAGAAGAACAATGGGACCATAAAGTATTAGTGGCACACGATGACCCTGCTTTGTTAAGATTAAGAGAATTAGAAAAAGAAGACATAGTAAAACTAAATGTAATACCTGAAGGATATGGTCCTGGTATCGAAGATAGTTGTAAATATGTTTTTGATTATGCGAATCCTGAGATTATAAATCAAACTCAAGGTCGAGTTTGGATAGAAAGAGTTCGTATTTGGGAACACGAAAATAATTATGCGGAGTATGTTTGGGTAAAGTAGCTATAGGCGAAATGTATCCATGTCTTCAAGGGGAGGGTAAGTTTCTTGGTATCCCTCATTTATTGATAAGAGTTTCAGGATGTAAATTGAGATGTCAATTTGCTGAATCATTTTGTGATACTCCTTTTGCATCTTGGGCTCCTGAAAAAGGTAAATTCACTTTAGAAGATGTACATAAATTTTATCAAAAGTATCCTCAAATAAAATACACAATGATTACAGGTGGTGGTCCTACAGCACACGCTAAATTATTAGTAGAACTATGTGAGATAGGTGCTTACTATGACCACTTTATCACTATTGAAACAGAAGGTTCAGAATTTGTTGCAACTGAAGCTGACTTTATTTCGTTATCTCCTAAATTAGCTAATAGTACACCGAGACCTGGCACAATGAATCCTTATACAGGTAAATTAGTTTCAGAGGCTAATAAAAAACAACACGAGAAGTGGCGTACTAATTACGATGCTATGAAACAATTATTAGACTATCACGATTTTCATCAACTCAAACCTGTTATAAGTAATCAAACAGATTTAGACGAATTTAAAAAGATACAAAAGATATTAAGTGTTAAAAATGAAGATGTATATCTGATGCCTGAGGGTTTGAACAGACAACAACTTACAAGACGTAGGCAATGGTTATCAGAGATTTGTATAAAGGAAGGATATAATTTTACAGATAGATTACATATAATAACTTATGGAGATAAACGTGGAACATAATTTAATTACTGAAATTTTAGGATGGCTTGGTTTCGTCCTTATATTATTTGGCTACTTCTTTAATGCAAGGCAACAGATAATCTGTTTTTTTATATGGGGTATTGGAAATATTTTTTTTCTGATATATGCCTTGCTAATAGACGCAATGCCCCAAGTAGCTATGTCTTTATTCGTTTTAGGTATGAACGTTTATGGTTATCAACAATGGAGAAATAAATGAAATCCAACGGAAACAAACCTCTTTCAGAACATCAAAAGAAAATCAAAATAAATAATGCAGCTAAACGTTATGGTGAATTTATGTCGTCACTTGGCTTTGAATGGGAATCAGACCCTAATTCATCCGACACACCTATGAGAGTTGCTAAGGCTTGGGTAAATGATTTAGCAGAGGGATGTTTCAATCATCCTCCTAAGATTACAGCATTTGACAATGTTGATAATTATGATGGTATGGTATTTGAAGGTAACATTCAAGTACACTCAATGTGTTCACATCATCATCTTCCTTTCTTTGGTGTGGCTCACGTTGCCTACATCGCTAAGCCTGAAGGTAAAATTATTGGTTTGAGTAAATTGAATCGTACGGTTGAGTTTTATTCACGTAGGCCTCAAGTACAAGAAAATCTTACAATGCAGATACACGACCATTTAGATGATGTATTAGAAGTTCATGGTGGTATCGCAGTAATGGT
>MDTG01074821.1_pt1 | contig 10042 bp, 6 predicted proteins | sample 811421 | NCBI WGS metagenome assembly MDTG01 (sample SAMN05326645, study PRJNA326480) | marine metagenome | isolation source: seawater | place: Pacific Ocean: South East | collected 2011 | reverse complement strand
GTTATGGCCAGTTTGGTGCTGCGCGAAGCCACGCTCCTTTTCGACTAAAAGGATACTTTTATCAGGGTGAGCTTGCTGTAATTGCCATGCCGTCGACACGCCAACAATGCCACCACCAACGATAATATAGTCGTATATTGAGTTCATTATGTTCCTACATTCAGTCCATTAAATTATAGGGAAGAAGCGACAGTATCAGGCTCGGTTTGAGACAAAGACTTTTGCTCTTCATCAGACTGCTTTTTCACTTGGTTGATATCGTACTTACGACCGCTGTAGATGAAGATAGCAACAAACAGTGCTACACCGACCAGGCGAATCACGATTGACACATCAGGCCATACCAAAGCAACACCTAAGGCAATCAATACTGCGCGCAGCACAAGATTAATTTCACTCTCGAGGTAGCCTTCGATCGCTGCAATAAACGCATAAGTACCAATAATAGCAAAGCCGCCAGTAACTAAAACCGAGGTCACATCCCAACTTACTAAGTTGGTGTAAGCGATAAGCAGTGGTACCAAGTACAAGCCTTTGGCGATCTTCCATGCCATTAAACCCGTTCTCATTGGCGGCGTTTTAGCAATCGTCGCTGCCGCAAAAGCGGTCAAACAAACCGGTGGCGTCACGTTGCTGTCTTGCGATAACCAGAAAATGATTAAGTGTGCAGACAATAGAGCAAGGCTGATCGCTTCCAAGCCTAAGCTTTGCTCAAGCAGCGTTTCCACAAAATCAGCGGGCACTAACGCTATTAGCTCTTTTGCAGTTTCGAGAGCCATTGGCGCATTCAACAGCTCGAGTTTATCTGGCGCTGCCAACATGAAAATCGCTTTCGCTTGTTCAGGTAACTGACCCGAAACCAACAGGTCTAGCAATTGGCTTTCAGCGATCAACTTGTACAAAGCGGGAGCAGATAAAGTACCCAACACGATGTAAGCCGCGGTGACTGGCAGGCCCATACCGAGAATCAAAGATGCTAATGCGATCAAGGCAATCATTACTAACAAATCACCATTCGCCCAACTGTTGATCATCAACGAAAAGGTATTGCCTATCCCGGTGGTGCTGATCACATTGACCACAAGGCCAATACCCACAAGCAATACTGCAGTTGTCGCCATGTTTTTTGCGCCTTGAGAAAGCGCTTCAATGATCGCCTTTGGTCCCATTTTATGATTTTTCGAGAACCACGAAGCAACAACGACCGAGATAATTGAGATACCCGCAGCGTACGTCGGCGTAAAACCCTGCACCAATAGAGTCACCAACACCGCAATTGGGATAAGGTTGTGCCAACCAGACAAGAGTACTTTTAACAGAGGCTCACAACCCGAAGAGACTTTTTGTACACCGCTACGTTTAGCTTCAATACGTACAAAAAACGCCACCGACAAGAAGTAGATAAGCGCAGGCAAGAAAGAAACCGCAATGATATCGACATAAGGGATCTGAGTATAAGAGGCCATGATAAAAGCACCTGCCCCCATCACGGGTGGCATCAACTGCCCACCCGTCGATGCCGCCGCTTCCACACCAGCAGCAAAGCGCGAAGGGAAACCCGCTTTTTGCATCAGAGGAATACTGATCACGCCTGTCGACACCGTATTAGCCACGCTAGAGCCGGACACTGAGCCCATCAAACCAGAGCCAATCACCGCAATAAAGCCGGGACCACCGATCACTTTGCCCGCCGCCGCGCGAGAGACATCAATGATGTAGTCACCGACACCCGAGCGCACTAAAAAAGCGCCAAATAGGATAAACATGAACACGAAGGTCCAGCTGATTCTAGAGATAGAACCAAACATACCTTCCGATGAATAAAAGCTTCGGTAAAGTAGTGTCTCAAGGCTCAAACCAGGAAAGTGGAAGATGCCACTGGTCCATTGCCCCCAAAGTACCACGTAGCTCAAACAGACTAAGATAAGCACTGGAATAAACCAGCCCATGGTACGACGAATCAGCTCAATGACGATAGCAATCGCCAAAATAGAGAAGAACCAATCACTGGCGATGAACTTCACGCCTCGTTCATAAAGGGCATCTTCTGCAAAGGGGATATAGATAAGGCAAGCCAATGCTGCCAAGGCGATGCCGATATCGACAGCAAGAGCCACCTTGCTCTTTTTTAGCGAGATATGAGCGGGATACCAAAGCGCACAAATGATTGCGAAACCAGCAAAGTGAGTCGCTGAAATCCAAAGCTCAGGCAAGGTAGATAAGGTATTAAACCAAATGTGTAATAGGGAGAGAATCACTCCCATGGTTGTTATTGCTTTGCCTACCCAAGGAAAATCCGTTCGGGTCGGCAATTCAAATTTTTTCAGTTCCTGCTGCAGCGAATCGCTCATAGAAAACTCCTGCTCTCCACAGCAAAATGCGCAGAGAAAATCCATAAAATAAGCAGGTGCACGAACCCATTCACAACGTGAACGCGCACCTAGCGGTTAAGCCATTAAAGATGGGGGATCGACTAAAACAGTTAGTCGACGAAAGCCGTTAGTTAACGATCAGCTCAGAAGGAAGTTCGATGCCCACTTCTTTGTAGTAACGTGCTGCGCCCGGGTGAAGTGGAACAGGCAGACCTGCAATCCCTTTCTCAAGCGCCATGGCTTTGGTTGCTTTGTGGATACCTTGTAGGAAAGGTAGGTTTTCATAGATAGCTTTGGTCAGTTGGTAGACATCTTCTTCTGAGATATCTTCACGAACCGCTAGGAAGTTAGGTTGAGCGATTGTAGTGATCGGCTTATCAACACCAGGGTAGGTATTGGCAGGGATCTCGTACTTGGTCCAGATGTTGTAATCGCCATTCGCTTGTTTGATCTGTTCATCGGTAAACGACAGGATTTGAATATCTTCTCCCAGAGCAGCAAAAGCTTGAGTTACCGCGCCCACAGGTACACCTGCTGGGGTGTTCATGCCATCAATGGTGCCGTTTTGTAATGCGCTCGCGCTACCGCCGTAACCCATAAAGGCAAGTTTAAATTGTTCTGGGTTAACTGATAGGCCCCGCATGATCTGACGACCTGAGTTTTCTGTGCCTGAATTTTTCTTACCGATCGAAAATTTCTTGCCGTTGAGGTTTTCTAAATCGCTCATGGTGCCGGTTTCTGCAAGGTCCGAACGAACAATAAAGTGTTCAACATTTTGCCAAAGCATGGAGACAGAGCGCAGCTGAGTTTGGCTACCCGATTTTTCGTATGGCCCCAGTCCCTGCCAAGCCCACGCACCGTATAAACCTTGCAAGATAGCAAACTGAGCTTCATTTTCATTCAGCAGTTTTACGTTCTCGCCCGATCCGGCAGAACTGATAGCCGCCAAAGAAAAGTGCTGCTTTGGCGCAAGCTTAACTTTACTCAATGTCGCCAACGCTACGCCTACTGGGTAGTAAGTTCCACCAGTTGAAGCAGTTGCTAAGATGTAGCTGCGCTCTTCTTGAGCTGAAGCGTTGCTGATAAGGCCAATGGATGCCATTGCGATTGCTAAAGTTTTAACTAGCTTGTTGTATTTCATTGTTACTCTCCATGTAGAGTTATTCACGTTATAGTTTTGTTAACAACAACAGCCAGATAGCAAGCACAATGCCAAAATTTAAGCTATTGATTTAATTAAATTTAAATAAAAAGATTAATAACATTGGGCGGATTATTGCTTATTCAGTGCAGATAGCATGAGCCATTTTTTGCTCATTAAAAACAGGTAGTAACATCTATATAAAGTTAGCCACATCACACTTTACGTGATAAATGTGACCAACAGTTATAAAATCACAAATACAGAGTGAGCCATTTATTGCTCATTAATTTTCAATAAACACTACAGTCTTGTTGCTCACTAAGATTCGATATAGTCGCTTCGATTCAGCGCATAGCGCACCATTTTTTGGTTCAGTGTTCGGCGAGGTAGATCCAAATCTTGCATCACGTCACTAATGCGCCCTTGATAACGCACTAACGCATCATGAATTACTTTTCGTTCAAAGCTCTGCACCTGAACCGCCAGCGGAATACCCGCTGTGGCAGATTCCGTTACCGAATTGGGGCGACACGCCAATATATCGCCAACCGTTAGGCTTTCATCCAACGCAAAGCGAATCGCAACATTGCGAAGTTCACGCACATTCCCCGGCCACGCGTACGACAATAAAGCATGGCGATCCGCTTCACTGGCCACTCGAGTTTCGCTGTTCGCTTCTTGAGTAAAATGTTCAAAAAGGAGCAAAGCGTCATCTTCACGCTCACTAAGCGGTGGCAAGTGCAGCTGGGCAACATTTAGGCGATAGAATAGGTCTTGGCGAAAGTCAGGATGGTTCAATAAATCACATTTAGAGGCAGATACTACCCTCAAATCAACGTGTTGCTGCTGGTTACCCCCCACACGCTCAACAACATTGTCTTGTAGGGTTCGCAGCACTTTCACCTGCATAGACAAAGGCATGCTCTCGATTTCATCAAGGAAAACCGTGCCTTTATCAGCAAACTCAAGCTTACCGATGCGTCGTTTAGCTGCTCCAGTGAAGGCTCCGGCCTCATGCCCAAACAGTTCACTCTCAAACAAATTATCTGGAATGGCGCCACAATTGAGCGGCACAAAAGGGTGTCTTTTACGCTCGCTAAACTCATGCAAACAAGAAGCGACCAATTCTTTGCCACAGCCAGTTTCACCGTAGATGATCACATTGGTATCTATAGAAGCCACCTTCTGTATCTGTTCGCGCAGTTCGCACATCACCTTGCTACGACCAATCAGAACCTGCTCAATGCCTTTTAGATTATTTAAGTAGCTTTGGCGGTTAACTCTGTCTTGGCTGCTTTGATACTTCTCGACTGCTTCAGAGACAGTTTGGGAAAGGCGTTCAGGATCAAATGGCTTCTCCATGAAATCATAGGCGCCTTGATGTAAAGCCTTTACAGCCATATCAACATCACCATGCCCGGTGATCAAAATAACAGGGACTTCTGGCACCAGACTTTTAAAACGTCCAAGCAGCTCTACCCCATCTATATCGGGCAAACGCACATCACTAATGATGGTGTGAAAATCGCCTTGCTTAACTGCGCTTAACGCATCTTGCCCAACCTCAAACGCAGTGACATCAAAGCCTGCTAACTGTAACCATTGGCTGGTTGCTTGACGCACAATCGCATCATCTTCAATCAAAGCTATACGTTGCATGGTCTGTTCCTAATACTTGAACCAAATATGCCGCCCACGGTATTCAAAAATCGAGCAGACGAAAAGGAGCTAGCTCCCACTTTGAGTAACACCTCTTTAACAGTTTTATGATGTTTGTTAGGTTCAACTTGTTTCACTCTCCTCTTGCTCAAAAAGCAAACTTAAAACGACCTTAAACCACTAATTTAAAAGGGATTTAATCAAGAATGATGAATAACAATCGATATTGGTTATTTCTGTTTGCCTGTTTAATTATTGGTTTAGTACAGATCACTACCAAGAATGGAATCAGCCAATGGAAGCTTGAGCAAGCGCAACGCTATGCTGAGCAGCGCTTCCTTGGATATATCGCTGAAGCAAGGCGAACCCTAAAACGCTTCTATTACCTGCCCTACCTAGTCACTAACGATGAAACCACGGTTCGTTTTATCAATGGCGAAGACCGCCTTGAAAAGCGCATCAAAAAGCAGCTCATTCAATTAGACAAAGCAGCGAATACCAAAGGTTGGTACTTACTCTCCCACAAAGGCGATTTGCTGGTATCGAGTGTCGAAAGCAGCCAACTCAGCCGTAAAAATGCCAACACGATTGTGTCTAATATCCACCAACAAGGCGGAGAGATTTCTGTCGTAACCAAGAACAAAGGCGTCACCCCAGATTACTTTATTGCCGCACCGGTGTATCGAGCCTCTAATGTGGTGGGCATTGTTGCGGTACAAATTGATTTATCGCTACTGACTGATCAATGGTTTGCAGATGGCGAAGCAGTACTGTTCCAAAACCCTCGCGAACAATTTTTTCTCTCAAGCGACCACAAACTCAGTGCGGATTGGTTTAACGACACCTTCAATTCTCAGCCTACTGCCACCAAACACGAGTTATACGACCAAACCCACATTCTCGTTTGGCGACTGCAAAGTAAAGACTATCTGATTCAGTCAATCAAGTTAGACGACCTCAACTGGCGTTTAACCTACCTCACCCCATTAACTAGCCTCAATCAAACCACTAACTGGATAAGTTGGAGCGTGGCGGTGGGCTGCCTTTTCATCATGCTATTGCTGGTCATTCTCTACCAAAGACGCCAGAAAAAACTCAGCAACCTGCGAATCCAAAAGCTTATCGAAGAGTCGGAAAAACGGTTGTCTGGAATGATCAACAAGACACACGTTGGACTTGTGCTGATCGATAAACACGGTCACATCCACGACATTAACTTGATGGCGAAAAACTACTTCTGCCTATCCGACTCCATGATCAGTAATATCAAAGCATGGCAACTTTTTGAGGCCGGGAACCCGAACTCGACCACTTTGCAGTTGCTGAAGAACTTAGAGCAACACCAAGAACTGGCCGAGATCACCAGTGTTGAAACCATGGCAAGACGCAGTGACGGTAGCTACTTCCCGGTGTTGTTCTCGATTAGTCCCTTTCCTTGGCATGGCACAACCTATTACCTGTGTACTGTGATTGATATCAGTAAACGTAAGAAAGCGGAGATCGCGGTACAAGAAGCCAATAGAACACTACAGCTGAGGGTCGAAGAGCGAACTCAAGACCTAAAAGATGCACAGCAAGAGTTGGTCGAATCAAGCAAACTTGCCGCATTGGGGCGGATGTCTAGCGCGATTACTCATGAACTCAATCAACCGCTTACTGGCCTAAAAACCCTGCTTTCAAGTAATCAGTTACTGATGGAAAGAGGCGAAACTAAGATGTTAAAAGCGAACATGGACCTGGTGATGAGCCTCATCGATAGAATGGCTAACATGACCAGCCAGTTGAAGTCCTTCGCCTTTCAAAGATTGGAAAAACCTTATCCGGTTTCGCTGACAGACGCACTTCAAGAAACCCTACGCATTCACCAAGCCACGTTAGATCGTGTCGATATTCGAGTACGTGTCGCCTCTAATATTTCAATGGTGATGGGCGAAGAAGCACGACTTAGACAAGTACTTGGTAATCTCTTAAGCAATGCTATCGATGCTACGCAAAACCAGAAACCAGCTACCATTGTTATCAGTGCTCATACCGAACAAGAGCGTGTGATCATCAAGGTGCAAGATAATGGTTGTGGCGTATCCGAAGACCAACTAGAAACTATATTCGAACCCTTCCACACTAACAAAAAAATGGGCGAAGGGCTCGGACTCGGTCTCGCCATCACCGCCAACAATGTACGTGATATGCAAGGCTATCTAATTGCTAAGAACAACTCTGATCAAGGAATGACGTTCACACTAATGCTTAAAAATATCGACGATAAACATGAGCAATAATAACATTTACAGGCATGCGCCATCGGAAATAAATATAAAAAACGTATAACCATCAACTTAAACATTATAAAAATCAATTAACCTGCTGCTACGTTTTCAAGAGTAGAAAAATGTTGAGCACTAAGATAAAAATACATTTAAAAATAAAATCATCGTAATTAAAAAATATTTTATTATAATTACTAGATTAAGTACTTTGAGATTTCTAAAAGCGGTAATCGAGCGTCATGTATAACTCATCCTTCATCCACTCATCCTCTTGTGTGCTTCCACTTAGCACTCGATATCCTAATTCTGTTGACCAAGATTCGCTGAAAAAGTAATTAACACCAGCCTGCCCCCCGAATAAATAAAAACTATTATTATCAGGAGTATCAATGTCTTGAGATTTATAGCCAACACTTATACCAATAAATGTATTAAGCTTACCACTTGAACCTAAACCATACATATAGTCATACGAGCCAAGGTATTTAGTCAACTTACTCTCACTTGAGTAGGTAACTGTCCCAAGAAATCGGTGAGTATCATTATTAATGATGCCGGCTCTAAGCATGTAAGTCTCTTTACTTGAACCACCTAGTATATGGTTATTGTCAGCACTCAACCCAGCACCTACAACATAATCAGAGCTCTTAGCATGTGTTAAGAATGGCAAAAGTAACAAAGCAAAAAATTTCTTTCTCATAATATAAAACACCGTTCAATTAAATTGCCGCAATGTTAGTACCTGAAATTTTTAAATCAAATAAAACTTGTTACAATTTGTGTAATCGTTATGGTTTATATTACCAATTGATAGTAGTTTGAAATAAACTCAATATAATAACAGCGAGAAAAATCCCCATGAGAGTGTTACTCATTTCGTCATTAATTTTTATGAGTGGATGCACTGCAATTCCCAAGTCGAGCTCAATGACATGTATTCCAATTTTTACTACCGTTTATTGTGCAAACTCTTGAACAATATTTTTTGTAACGAAAGGACAATATCTCCAATACAAACATATCAAATTAAAATTAGAGCACTATTCACGCTAACAAAAATATATCCCCTTATTTATAAGCTTTTACTATGTAACGATTTAGCTTACAAAGCTATACAGTAATACGTATAAGACTGCGGAATAATGCTCACCAACGGTCAAAGGCCGATAACAAAAATACTTGATACTGCATGACATAAAAGAGTGAGTAAGAACAATGAACAAATTCGCGAAATCAGCATTGGCACTGGGCTTAATCAGCGCGGTTTCTCTTCCTGCCCTAGCAGCAGGAACTGACGGCGGTGCGTACATCGGTGGCGGCCTTGGTGTGTATCAAGATTCTGACACAGACGGTCAAGGTAACCTAGATTCAGATGGTATGGGTTACAACCTATATGGTGGCTACCAGTTCAACCGTATCGTTGGTGTTGAACTTGGCTACAATGATTACGCAAACTACAAACAGGGCGCAGCAAAAGTATCTCCAACGTCTGTTTCCGTATCTGCAAACCTAGGTTACACGTTCGACAACACGATTCGCCCATTCGTGTTGGCTGGTCTTAGCTCTGTTGACCTACACGCAAACAAGAGCGCTGGTTACAATGATGACAGCGGTACAGGCTTCCACTTTGGCCTTGGTGTTGAATACACGCCAATCGAAAACCTAACACTACGCCTAATTTCACAAGCTGATGCCGTGAGCGTAGAAAACTACTACGGTCCATTCAAAACCGAAGATAAGACACTGGCATTCAGCAGTGTTAGCCTAGGTGGTTCTTACAACTTCTAATGTAGCTAGCCTACTTAGAGCACCCTAACGTAAATAATTCACTTTGCAATCAAAACGGCAAAGTGAATTCTATCATTCAACAGCGCTTAAATATTGCCATTTATGATTCAGAGACACTGGCAAAAGATATTTAATAGAATTTAAAAACTTATCACCGCACATAAACCTAATTAGAGATTGAAATTAGAATGATCAATTGGTTACAGTCTCCTCAATCCTCCGTTGCTGCTCAATACATTGATTGTTATTGGCTTATCGAGAAAACGCCCGATGCTCAAACTCATCAGTTTCCGATACTCAATCCTGACCCTTCAGCACATTTGATTCTGTCACCCAGCGACCAACCGTATCACTACACAATAAATCAACAAGTCCAACAAGGAGTTGGCAGCCACCTATTACTGCCCCATCACAAGGCGATAGAACTGGATCACTCGAAGCCGTTTATTCACTTGGGCATCAAGTTCCACGTCGGCGCTTTATACTCGCTCACAATCCCTGATTACCCCCATCAAAGCTTAGATCGCGCCAACGCCATCGACCTTGCAGTTCTACTCAACAATTCTGATGCCGATGTAACTTCACTGATTAAGCTTGCTCAAAGCGACTTTGAAGCTTGTTGCCAGCAGTTGGATGACTTACTGCTACCTTGGTTATCCGCCGCTAGAACCGATAGACATAGCGAGCTCACTCGTAAAGTACTGAGTGTGATTGGTTCGACGCCCATAGCTGAACTTGGTGACACGCTATTTTGTTCTCAAAGAACACTCGAACGAAGCTTTAACAAAGTGACAGGCCTAACGTTAAAGCAG
>MDTG01022545.1_pt1 | contig 10042 bp, 5 predicted proteins | sample 811421 | NCBI WGS metagenome assembly MDTG01 (sample SAMN05326645, study PRJNA326480) | marine metagenome | isolation source: seawater | place: Pacific Ocean: South East | collected 2011 | reverse complement strand
TACTGTTCCTTCTTCCTCTCCTACATCTATTAACATTCTAAGTTCTCCAGGAGTCACTAATGGATTAGAATCATCATTTTTGGATTTGAAAAGCTTGTTTAATGATTTGGGTATTAATGCAAATATAAATACTAAAGGACGAGTAGCATTCATTAAGAAGTTAACGACATCTGAAGTTATTAGAGCCCATTTTTCTGGCTTAATTGTAGATAAAGCTTTTGGAGTTAATTCTCCAATAACCACTATTACTATAGTTGTGACAATTGAGGCGATAACTACAGCAGTAACTGAATTTTCTCCAATTAAATTAATTGTAAGACTAGTGCCTACAGTAGCTACAGTAATATTCAAAAGATTTCCAATGAATAAAATTGTCGCAAAGAAATCTTCAAAATTTTCTTGTATTTTTAATACAACTTTTGCCCTTCTGCTACCTTCTTGGGATAGATGCTTTATCCTGATTTTATTTACAGAAATAATGCTTGCTTCTGACGCACTAATTAATGCGCTTAGTAGCAATAAGATTAAAATTATTATTATTGAGTTATACAAATTAATATTTTAGATTAGAGGTGATTGTATGACGAAGATCAATTAAAGTAAATCAATTTTCAACAATAGAATTTCTAATTTTTTCATCAATTTCATCAGTTAGCATTTTTTCTTCTTTTAAATATTTACGAGTACTTTCTCTCCCTTGCCCAAGTCTTTTATCTCCATATGAAAAAAAAGATCCGCTTTTGGATATGATCTCTTGTTCAACTCCTAAATCTATAATTGAACTTTCTCTACTTATTCCTTCAGAAAATATAATGTCTATTTCTGCTTTTTTGAAAGGAGGTGCCATTTTATTTTTTACAATTCTAGCGCGTACTTTGTTTCCTACTATATCTGTACCATTTTTTATAGGCTCAACTCTTCTAAGATCTATTCTTACAGAGCTATAAAATTTTAAGGCTCTTCCTCCAGGTGTTGTTTCAGGGTTTCCAAACACCACACCTACTTTTTCTCTTAACTGATTAATAAAAATTGCAGTACTGTTAGTTTTTCTAATTGTTCCAGTTAACTTTCTAAGTGCTTGAGACATCAATCTTGCTTGTAATCCTATTTGCAATTCTCCCATTTGGCCTTCTATTTCAGCTGTTGGAACTAATGCAGCCACACTATCTATAACAACTAAATCAATATCTCCGCTCTTGACTAAGTATTCAGTTATTTCTAATGCTTGCTCTGCAGAATCTGGTTGTGATACTAATAATTTATCTAAATCTATACCTATTTTTTGAGAATATGATGGATCTAAAGCATGCTCTACGTCTATATATGCTGCAGTTCCCCCTAGCTTTTGAGCCTGAGCAACTGCTGATAAAGCTAAGGTTGTCTTCCCTGCTGATTCAGCTCCAAAAATTTCAACTATCCTGCCTCTAGGTAGTCCACCTATTCCTAAAGCAAGATCTAGAACTACTGACCCAGTAGGTATAACACCTTCTTCATGGCTAGAATTTGAATCATTCATTAGCATTATTGAGCCTTTGCCAAATGTTTTTTCAAGCCCTGCTAGAGTTTCTTCTATTGATGATTTTGAATTTTTGATTTCTTTTTTAGCCATTTATATTCCTTTAAAAAACTAGATTACTATATATATTTAGTTTTTTTTATTACTTGATGACGCTAATTTAATAAGGGCCTTGATCCTAAATTTATAATTATATCTAAGTTTTCATTATCCCTAATCACAGTCAATTTAATTTCTTCTTTTGGCTGTGTATTTTCAGTCAGAAAATTTACTAATCCACTAAATGAATTAACTTTAGAATTACTTAATTTATTTGAGATATTTATAATTATATCTCCCTCAGCTAATCCAGAATTCCCTGATGGACCATCTTCATCTACAAAGCTTACTAATATTCCTTGAACTTCATATTGAATATTTAATTCTTTTTTTAATTCTAAACTTAAACCAGTCCCTGAGATTCCTAAATAAGAATGCTCATAATATTTTTTTGAAATCAATGAAGGTATTACTTTTTTTGTAGTATCGATAGGTATTGCAAATCCAATTCCCGAGCTACTACCACTTCTACTAACTATTTGAGCGTTTACTCCTATAACTTCACCATTTTGATTAAATAGAGGTCCTCCAGAATTGCCGGGATTAATAGATGCATCATGTTGGATTACTGAGCCTATTTGAAAATTAGTTTCTAAGTCAGATCTTGCTCTTCCAATTGCACTAATTATTCCTTTAGTAAGTGTAAAATTTTCGCCAAACGGATTTCCTATAGCTAAAGCAATTTGCCCAACTTTTACCTTAGAGCTATTTCCTATTTTTAAGGGATTAATATCATAATTTTCTGGGTAATTAACTTCTAAAACAGCCAAATCTGAATAGATATCGTGAGCAATTAATCTTGCTTCCATTTCCCATCCGTTGGAAAAACTCACTATAATATCCCCCATAATATTCCCTGATTCTCTAACAACGTGGGAATTTGTAACAATCCTTCCTTCGGTGTCCCAAACAAATCCTGACCCAGTACTTGGACCCATAGGAGTGGTTGCTCTTATTGCCACTATCCCTGAGACTTCATTTTCGTAAAAATCTATTAAAGAATAATTACTAGATGTAGTATCTTGATCTAAAATACTTTCTTTAATATCAGTATTATTTGAACAAGAAAATACTAAAATTAAAATTATAAAATTTAAAATTATTTTATTCATTTTTTGTCTACCTTTTTGAATACCGGAATAGGCTTCATTTTATGTAAGTTTGTTTTTCTTATTTCATTATATTTTTTTATATTCTTACTTTCAGAATTTTCCATAGCTTCCTCAAGCTCTTCATAAGTGAGCCCTTTTAATTGGTCATAATCTGTTCTTCCATCATCCCATAGCCCATCTGTAGGAGTGGCATTAATAATTTCTTGGAGGATTTCTAGTTCTTTACCCATTTCCCATACTTCAGTTTTCATTAGATCTGCTATAGGAGATATGTCTACACCTCCATCTCCATATTTAGTAAAAAAACCAACCCCAAAATCTTCTACTTTATTTCCTGTCCCTACTACTAATCCAGATTTAGATCCTGATATTTGATGTAGAGCTACCATCCTTAATCTTGATTTAGAGTTAGCAAATGAATGTTCAGAATCAAATTCATTTTTCATTAGATTATTAAATTTTTCATATACTCCGCTTAAGTCAATTGTTTTATGAACCACATTTGAAAATTTATTTATTAGCCAATTTCCGTGAGCTAGGCTTAAATCATGTTGTGATGAAATTTGATTAATTGGCATGGATACCACATAAACTTTCATTCCAGTTTTAGCACAGAGAGTACTTACAACAGAACTGTCTATACCTCCTGATATTCCTACTATAAGAGCGTCTCTATTATTATCAATTGCATATTGTTTTATCCAATTAGTAATTTTAGTAATATTCATCTAATTAAACTTGAGAAGCCCTTGAAAAACCTCTAACTTTTGGAAGCTTTGTTGACCCCATAAGAGATTGATCTATATTTCTAGCACACTCTCTACCGCTAGCAATTGCTCTAACAACAAGGGATTGCCCGTGATTCATATCGCCGCAAGCAAAATATTTATTTTTTGAAGACATCATATTTTGGTCAGTCTTAACATTTCCTTTGCTATCAAGTTCTAGTTTTAATGATTGAATTAGACCTTTTTTTTGAGGGTGCAAGAAACCCATAGCTAATAAAACTAAATCAGCTTTAATTTCAAATTCACTATTAGGAATCTCTTCTAATTTTGTATTGCCATCAGTGTCTTTTACAAACTCGATCTTTACAGCGTGAAGAGTCGTAACCCTACCATTTTCTCCAGATAATTTTTTTGTCATTACTGAATAGTCTCTTTCGCCTCCCTCTTCGTGAGCAGAAGAAGTTCTCATAATCAAAGGCCATTCAGGCCAGGGATTATAAATTGATCTCTCGTTAGGAGGGGCGCTCATAAGTTCAAGCTGTGTAACTGAGTTTGCGCCTTGTCTATGAGAAGTTCCTAAGCAATCAGCTCCGGTATCTCCTCCACCAAGAATTACAACATGCTTATCTTCAGCATGAATAACATCTTCATGGTGTATACCTTCATGATAATTATTTTGTTGAGTTAAATATTCCATAGCATAATGAATACCTTTTAAATCTCTACCTTCAACTTCTAAGTCTCGTGGAATTGTTGATCCGCCTGCTAGACAAATTGCATCAAAGTTATTGTCTAACTTTTCTGTAGAATAATTTTCACCCACATTGATGTTAGTTTTAAAATTTATTCCTTCTTTTTTCATTAAATCTATTCTTCTCTTTACAACCCATTTTTCTAATTTAAATTCAGGGATTCCTAATGAAAGTAGGCCGCCTACAACATTGTCTCTTTCGAATACAGTTACGTTATGACCTGCTCTATTTAATTGTTGCGCAGCAGCTAAACCTGCAGGACCTGATCCAATTACAGCAACTTTTTTATTTGTTCTAGTTTCGGGAGGCATAGGTTTTATCCAGCCTTCCTCAAAAGCTCTTTCAACTATAGTTTTTTCAATGAATTCAATTGCTACTGGATCTGAATTTATATTTAATGTACATGAAGCTTCGCATGGAGCTGGGCAAATCCTACCAGTAAATTCAGGAAAATTATTAGTTGCATGCAATTGTGATATAGCTTTTTTCCAGTCTCCTTTTGAAACTAGATCATTCCAGTCAGGAATTAGGTTACCTAGAGGGCAACCATTATTGCAGAAAGGCACTCCACAATCCATGCATCTAGAAGCTTGTTGTCCTGCTTGTTTTTCAGTCCAAGGAAAATAAATTTCTTTCCAGTCTTTAACCCTATCTTTAACTTCTCTTCTTTTGAAGTTTTGTCTTTTAAATTCTTTAAATCCTGTAATTTTTGCCATCTAATTTATAAACACTTCATGTTTTCTATTCAATTTATTTAAGGCTTTTTCGTAGTCCCTAGGAGTAATTTTTTTAAACTTTGCAACCTGATTATCCCAATCTGACAATATTTTTTTTGCTAGAGAACTATTAGTTTTTTCTAAATGCTTTTTTATTATCTTCAATAATATTTTATCATCTTCTGACCCCAATAATACTTTTCTTGAGTCGCATAATTCAGAATTAAATTTAGAATTAAATTTATTATTTTCATCAAATATATAGGCAATTCCTCCACTCATTCCAGCTCCAAAATTCCTACCAGTTTCACCAAGAATTACAACTGTCCCGCCGGTCATATACTCACATCCGTGATCACCTATTCCTTCAACTACTGCTAATGCAGAACTGTTTCTAACGCAAAATCTTTCACCTGCCATTCCCCTAATATATGCTTGTCCTCCTGTAGCGCCATATAAAGCCACATTTCCAATTATAATATTTTTTTCAGCCTCAAAAGTTGAATTTCTATTTGGAAATACTGTTAAAATACCTCCAGATAATCCTTTCCCAAAATAGTCATTAGCATCACCTTCTAAGGTAAAATTAAGACCTTTACAGGCAAATGCCCCAAAACTTTGTCCTGCACTGCCTAAAAAATTTACGTTAATTGTATTTTCTGAAAGACCTTTTTCTCCGTAAGCTTTTGTTATCTCTGAACTTAATATAGAGCCAACAGTTCTATTGTAATTATTTATTTTTTCATTAATTGATATTTTTTCATTAGTTTTTATCGCATTTTTCACTTTATCTAATATTTTAAAATCTAAAGCCCTATTAAGTTTATGGTCTTGTTCTTGAGATGCATAAGAGTTATCGCCGTCTAATACTGTCGGTTTTGTTAATAATACATCTAAATCTATTTGCGCATCTGGCATATTATCAGCTCTATCTGAACTCTTTAATTTATCAGTTCTTCCAACCATTTCCTCAACTGTCTTAAAGCCAAGCATTGCCATGTATTTTCGCAAAGACTCAGCAAGAAACATGAAATAATTTACTACTGCCTCTGGAGTGCCCCTAAATAATTTTGTTAATTCTGGATCTTGGGTCGCAACTCCTACAGAGCAGGTATTTAGATGGCATTTTCTAAGCATAATACATCCCATAACAATTAATCCTGCAGTTGCTATTCCCCATTCTTCAGCACCCAGTAAAGTAGCTATTGCAACATCTCTGCCAGTTTTCATTTGTCCATCAGTTTGCACAACTATTCTTCCTCTAAGTCCATTTGATACGAGAACTTGATTTGTTTCTGCTAGTCCTAATTCCCAAGGCAATCCAGCATGTCTAATTGAGCCTAGAGGAGCCGCTCCAGTCCCCCCACTCATTCCAGAAATTAATACAACATCTCCTTTTGCTTTTGCTACACCCGCAGCAATAATTCCTACACCCGCCTCAGAAACTAATTTGACATGTATTCTTGCATGCCTATTTATATTTTTTAAGTCATGTATTAGTTGTGCTAAATCTTCAATTGAATAAATATCATGATGTGGAGGCGGAGATATTAATTCAACCCCAGGAGTTGTTTTTCTGATAGATCCAATATATTCAGAAATTTTACTTCCTGGTATTTGCCCTCCCTCTCCAGGCTTAGCCCCTTGAGCCATTTTTATTTGTAGATCTGTTGAATTAACAAGGTAATTAGCTGTAACTCCAAATCTTCCAGAGGCTACCTGCTTGGTCCTGCTATTTTTTTCGGAATTGAATCTCTTTGGATCTTCACCTCCTTCACCAGTGTTACTTCGTGCACCAATTCTATTCATTGCTATGGCAAGGGTTTCGTGGGCCTCTTTGCTTATGGATCCCAAGGATATTGCACCTGTTGCAAATCTTTTAACAATACTTGAAGTAGATTCTACTTTTTCTATAGGAATTGAATCTTTTTTTGAATAGTTAAAATCTAATAGTCCTCTTAATGTAAATGCTTCCTCGGTTTCATTATTTGCAACATTTTCAAATTCAATGAATTTTTCATTATCATTTGTTGTTGCTGCATGTTGCAATAAAGATATGGTGCTTGGATTCCACATGTGAGATTCTCCTGTACCTCGCCACAAGTATAATCCTCCAAGATCAAGCTCTAATTCTTCAGGTATTTTTGATTCTTTGAATGCTCCAATATAATTTTGAATCATATCTTTTTTTATTCTTTTTTCGTCTGCACCTCCAAGTTTATTTGGAGTCCAAGTAAAATAATCTTCAACAAATTTTTTGGATAACCCGAGGGATTCAAAGATTTGCGCCCCTTGATAACCTTGTAGAGTAGATATTCCCATCTTAGACATAACTTTTAGAAGTCCATATTCAGATGACTTTAAATATTTATTGACTGATTCTGTATCATTATTAGAGTTATTTAATACAGTTTCAATCGCTATATACGGATTTATAGCCGATGCTCCATAACCAAATAATGCAGAGAAATGATGAACTTCCCGAGGCTCTCCTGACTCCACGATTAAGTCAGCTGAAGATCTTAGCCCTTCTCTAATTAAATAATGATGAACTGATGATAAGGCTAACAAACTAGGTATAGGAATATATCCTTTTCTTGCTCCTCTATCAGAAAGAACTAAAATATTATATCCATCTTTTATCGAATTACTACATTCAATTCTCAAATTATTAATAGATTTTGCTAAATCAAAATCATTTTCTTCATCTAACTTTATCAAAGTTGATATTGTTTTTACCTTAATTTTACTGTGATTAATCTTTTTTAAAGCTGCCATTTTTTCATTAGTTAATAAAGGGTTATCTATAAATAAAATAGAGCTCTGTTTTTCTGATTCTTCTAGTAAATTAAATCTCTTTCCGGCAGGAACTGAAATTTGAGTAACTAGTTTTTCTCTAATGGCATCTAAGGGAGGATTAGAAACTTGAGCAAACATTTGTTTGAAATAAGAAAACATATTTTGAGGTCTTTTTGAGAGAATTGATATTGGAGTATCGCTACCCATAGAACCTACTGGATCTTTATTAGATTTTGTCATTGGATCAATCAATATATTTAGATCTTCTTGAGTATATCCAAACACTTGTTGGTATTTGATTATTGGCATATCAAGTTTTTCAGGTTTTTCATTAGATAAATTTTTAGTGTCTAAACTATTTTTCTCAATCCATTTTGAATAAGGATTTAAGCTTGATAAAGAACTTTTAATTTCTTCATCCTCTATTATTCGACCTTGTTCAAAATCAATTAAAAACATTCTTCCTGGCCTTAATCTTTCTCTATATTCAATTTCATTATCATCAATATCAATTAGTCCGGTCTCAGACCCCATTATTAATGTTCCATTTTTTGTAACGGTATATCTGAAAGGCCTCAGGCCATTTCTATCAAGCACTGCACCTACTTTTTTTCCATCTGTGCAAACAATCAAGGCCGGGCCATCCCAAGGCTCCATTAGTATGCTATGAAATTTATAAAAATCTTTAAGACTTTTAGACATTGATTCATGTCCATCCCAAGATTCTGGGATCATCATTGCCATTGCATGCTCTAAGTCTCTGCCTCCTAAAGTTAGAAGTTCTAATGCATTATCAAATGATGCAGTGTCGCTATCACTTGGCTTGCAAATAGGAAATAAGTCACTAGTATTATCTCCAAATAATTTACTTGATATCAAAGACTGCCTTGCTGTCATCCAGTTTCTATTTCCTTTAACGGTATTAATTTCACCGTTATGAGCAACAAATCTATAAGGGTGTGCTAATTTCCAGTCTCCTAAGGTATTAGTGCTAAATCTCGAATGAACCAATCCGAAACTACTTGCCACTTTTTCATTTTGAAGATCTAAATAAAATTCAGGAACTTGTTCAGAAGTTAACAATCCTTTGTAAATAACTTTGTTTGCGGAAAGACTGCAAGCATAAATTTTTTCAATTTCCTCTTTATCAAATATTTCACTTATTTTAACTTCAAATCTTTTTCTAATAATAAATAGTTTTTGCTCAAAATTATCAATGTATTCGCCATTTTTCCCACCTATAAATACTTGAATAATATTTGGCATTATTTCTTTAGAAAGCTTTCCTATTTTCTTTGAATTTACAGGCACATCTCTCCATCCAATAACTTTTAAGTTTTGATCTAATGAACACTTTTCGATAATTTTTTTGATAGTAGATACTGATTTTTTATTACTTCCGGCAAAAATAATTCCAGTTCCATATTTATCTTTTTCAATTCTAAATCCGAGATTAGATGCTTCTTCAGAAAGAAATTCATGAGGAATTTGTATCAATATTCCTGCCCCATCTCCAGTATCAGGATCTGCTCCAGATGCACCCCTATGCTCAAGATTACGTAATGCCGTTAAACTCTTTTTAACTATTTCATGACTTTTTATTCCCTGAATATTTGCAACTAAACCAACACCACATGCATCTCGCTCAAAACTAGGGTCATACGAGCCTGCATTTTCTAACAATTTAAAATTATCTTTTATATTTTTGCTATTTATATTTTTCATAATTAATAATTAAAAAAATTTATAAGGGCTGATAAATTATACTACGAATATCTGTATAAACCTATAAGTTTAACCAGTTTTTTAATTCAAATTCTGTCACTGTTTTGAGATATTCAGACCATTCTCTTTTTTTACCTTTCAGAAATATTAAGTAAGCTTCTTCGCCTAGAGCATCTTTAAGAATTGAACTTTCTTCAGCATTTTTAATTGAAGTGCCTAAATCTTGAGCTAATTTTTTTTCATTTCCAAACTTAACTAAACCTTTATCTGATAGATTTGAATAAGATTCTTCCATTGGGGGCTCAAGTTTATAATTGTTTTGCATTCCCTTTAAACCTGCTGTAATTATTGCAGAAAAACTTAAGTATGGATTGCAGCCTGGATCAGGTAATCTAAATTCAATTCTTGATGATATTCTACTCCCTTTTCTTACTTCAGGAATTGTAATTAAATTTCCATAATCAGGTTTTTTTGACCAACAACGATACGATGGTGCTTCGTTTGGGGTCGCTATTCTTTTATACGAATTTACCCATTGATTTGTTGCTAACATAAATTCATTAACATGTTTTAGAAGTCCTGCAGCAAATCCTTC
>MDTG01447306.1_pt1 | contig 10043 bp, 1 predicted proteins | sample 811421 | NCBI WGS metagenome assembly MDTG01 (sample SAMN05326645, study PRJNA326480) | marine metagenome | isolation source: seawater | place: Pacific Ocean: South East | collected 2011 | reverse complement strand
TTAGTTCCAAGATTATACTCTTCGAGGTCGTCGAGTCCGTCCGCATCAAAGTCAGCTGAGCTGCCGTCCGGGCTGCCGAGGGCATCCAGGTTTCCAGGGAAGTAGAATTCTTCGTAGTCATCGGGAATTTGATCCCCATCGAGGTCCAGTTGGCGAAAGCCGAGGACAAAATATCCGGCCTCCTGCACATATTTTTCCCTGATTTTCTCAGGAGTTAATGCCCGCTTCAACATAGAGAGCCGGGCCATGGTTCCCTGAAATGGTGAAACCGTGAAGTTTTCAGTAGTGGCGTTGTTACCTGCGCCGAGATAGACATGCACGGAGTCTCCGCTTGTAAAGGTGGCGGCAGGATTGAAGTTTACGTTATTTCCTATCCTCGCGTTATCGGGTTCCCCGTTCAGAAAGAGGCGCTGATCTCCATTCTCGTCATAGGTGTAAACTACGTGGGACCATTTTCCGGTTGAGTCCGTCCTGGCGGGAGCACTCCAGCCGAGACCAAACCCGGCATGGCCTGCCGCGCCATAGTTGGCATTGGAGCCATGGCCAAAGTGCATGACCGCACCAGATCCCGCCCCCTGGCGACCCCAGCCTACTAGGATTTCCTGTGCCCGAAGGGAGGAGTTCCAGACCCATGCTTCAATAGTGAAGGGTTGGTTGCCCTCAAGTCCCGCCTCAAGCAGGGTGGCGTCAGATTTGACCTTGTCCCCTGAAAAGGCATATCCCTTGATAAGCACCTCGGAATTGGCGTTGGCCGGGTGACTGGTGGTCTCCAGCTCACCAACAATCGAGCTAAGGTTGCCCGCGGAACCGCTGTTGGAGATCCGCCTGATTACCAGCCCGTCCGGGTTGTTGCGCGAAGTAGCGTCTAACCCGATAACGAGATCCGGGTCGAGGGCTGGGAAGTCGGCAGGATTCGTCGGGTCTGTGCCGGAGTCCACCTCTACGTCGTCCTCCCATCCATCGCCATCCGAGTCCTTGGAGAGTGGATTCGTGCCCAGCACTAACTCATCGGAATCCGAGAGATTGTCGTCATCAGTGTCGTCATCCAAGGGATCGGTCCCCGCATCATTCTGATCCACAAACACACCGGTGCCAGTTTCGACGCCGTCCAGCAGGCCATCATCGTCGCTATCCTGATCACGCGGGTCCGTGTCTTTTGCAATTTCTTCACCATCCAGTGATCCGTCCGAGTCGGTATCGGCGAGGAGATAATCCGTCCCAAATGCCAGTTCCAGCCTCAGGCTGAGCCCGTCCCCATCAGGATCCCGCTCTGAGTCATCGGTAGTCGGATCGTAACCTCCATTCGTGGCAGAGACCTCAATGAAGTCGGAAAGCCCATCCTGGTCCGTATCCTGCTCCAGCGGATTGGTCCCGGTATCGCTCGGGTCAATGAATTCTCCCGTGTTAGTCTCCACCCCGTCCGCGAGTCCATCCCCATCCGAGTCAGCGGACAGGAAATCCGTAGATCTGGCCAGTTCGGCCGAGAGAATCAGTCCATCTTCATCAAAATCCGAGTTGGAGTCGTCAACGTTTGGATCGTAGGGGTCAGCTGCGTCGGCAGCCTCATACAGGTCCGGGAGGCCATCCCCGTCACTATCCGGGTTGAGGGGACTGCTACCTGTGTCCTCAGCGTCGACAAATGTTCCCGAGTTGCTTTCCACCTCATCCCCAAGGCCGTCTTCATCACTGTCGTTACTGAGCGGATCCGTGCCGGTGTCTCCTGAATTCAGAAATTCTCCCGTGTTAGTCTCCACTCCGTCCAGTAATCCGTCCCCATCGGTGTCGGGATTGAGAAAGTCTGTCCCACGAACAATTTCCAGGGAGAGGACCAGCCCATCTTCGTCAAAATCGGACTCGGAGTCGTCTGCGTTCGGGTCATAGATCCCTTCAGCCTCGGTCATTTCATACAGATCTGGCAGCCCGTCCCCATCGGTATCGGCGGCCAACGGGCTGGTCCCGGTTTCGTTCAAACTCACGAACTGACCTGTGTTGGTCTCGGCACCATCCGAAAGACCATCACTGTCGGTGTCCGGGCTGAGCGGATTGGTTCCGGTGTCTGAGCTGTCGACAAAGACTCCAGAGCCGCTCTCGATGGAGTCAGACAATCCATCTCCATCCGTGTCCGGCGCCAGCGGATCCGTAGCGCGACTTATTTCCTCGCCGTCAAGCAGGCCATCCCCATCGGTATCGGCGTCAGTATAACTGGTTCCTGCCGCGAGCTCGTCCCTGAGAAAAAGTCCATCTTCATCAAAATCTGATACCTGATCATCAACGTTGGGATCGTAGGGATCATCGGAATTCTGGCTCTCCACGAAATCATCAAGGCCGTCCTGATCAGAGTCAGGGGTAACGGGACTCGTTCCGGTATTGTCGGCATTGACGAAGATCCCGGTCCCACTTTCCTGCTTGTCGGAAAGTCCATCGCCATCAGTATCCGCCCGGAGGGGGTCGCTCCCGGTGTCATCGGAACCGACGAAGATTCCTGAATTTGTTTCCACGCCGTCCTTCAGTCCGTCACCATCGGTATCCACCACGAGAGGATTCGTGCCGGCCAGGGTTTCCGGGCCGTCATCGAGGCCATCCCCATCGGTGTCGGGGCGGAGAATATCTGTTCCCAGCTGGATTTCCTCCCGAAGGCTCAGTCCATCAGCGTCATAATCGGAGTCGGAGTTATCGACATTCGGGTCATAAAGGAGCACGCGGTAGGTAACTTCGAAGCCATCATCCAACCCGTCTCCATCAGAGTCACGCAGGGCAGGATTAGAACCCGTGTCTTGCAGGTCGATGAAGACGCCGGTATTCGTTTCCGCGCCGTCTTCAAGCCCGTCGTCGTCGGTATCAACGCTGGTGGGATTCAAGGAAGTTAGAAATTCCCTGAAGTCGGTGAGCCCATCACCATCGAGGTCGCCGTCCCTGCTGAGGATTGTGAGGTCATTACTCCGCGTCCAGAAGATTTCCCAGCAGTCGGGCAGGAGGTCTCTGTCTTCGTCTGTCCGGTCCGCAACAACCGGATAGACGGGCGGGGAGCCTCTCTCCTCATCCCCAAGGGCAACGATTCCATCTATTCCCGGGCCGCTGATACCCAGATCATACCAGCCGGGAGCATTGACAACCCCGAGGACGAAATCGAACGGGTAGAGGCCAGGCATGTCCATTTCAAAGGGGACCGTGGTGTTCGAAGCACAACAAAGCGGTTCGTCAATAGTGATCCTGTCCCCTTCGCCTGCATCGAAGACCAGGTAGGTCGAATCGTCCCCTGCCACATGGAACTTGTATTCGCCCGGCTGGGCGTTGCGCAGGTCGAGATATCCGTTCAGCCGAACAGTAAAATTGCCAGAGCCGGCGGAACCGAAGGGGAAGCTACTGTTGCGGCGACTGATAATCGTGCCTCCTGCCCCGTGGCTGGCCCAAGGGACAATGGAGTCGCCAACCGAGTCCGGCTCAGGAGAGTCCGAGGTGTGAATCAGATAATGGTCAGCCCCGACGTTAATTACAGACCCGGCAAATTCCCTGATCTGGTAGGTCAAGCCCGGCTGCGTGAAATCAGGAGCATAGCAGGCAGGGCCGAGGGCATTGATTGGCACGAAGGAGGGCTGGACCTGCCGGTAAGGCGGGAGAGACGTTTCGTCCACGGGAATAGAACCCAGCGCGACCTCCACACTGTCGAGAAATCCATCTCCATCAGTGTCTTCCGAAAGGGGATCTGTGCCGGTATCCTCGCTGCCAGCGAATACTCCAGTGCCAGTCTCCACCCCATCCAGTAATCCGTCCCCATCAGTATCGGAACTCAGGACATTCGTGCCGCGCGCTACTTCGTTCCCGTCGAGGGAACCATCGCCGTCAGTGTCTGGATTGAGGTAGTCCGACCCCCGTTGGAGTTCTTCCAGCAGGGCGAGTCCATCCCCATCAAAATCGGAATTTCTATCATCAATATTGGGATCATACTCAAGGGTCAGGGCGAGCTCTGCTTCCAGGCGGTCACCCAGCCTGTCATCGTCGGAGTCCGATTCAAGGGGGTTAGTACCCGTGTTATCGGCACTGATGAAAGTGCCTGTCCCGGTCTCCACTCCATCGAGCAGACCATCATTATCGCTATCGGGGTCGAATGGATCGGTGCCCGACTCAATCTCCCTGCCATCAAGAGAATTGTCGTTATCCATGTCCGGATTGGTCGGGTCCGTCCCATAAAGGTATTCCGCGCTTTCTGACAGCCCGTCTTGGTCGAAATCACCATTCCCGCTGAGGGCGTTCAGATCGGCAATACCACTCCAACTCTTCTCCCAGCAATCAATCAGCCCGTCCTCGTCCACGTCTGCCTGATTCTGGGAGATGGGATAGACCGGAGGGCTGCCATTGGCAATGTCCCCAAGGGCGACTATTCCCGGGATGCCGGGTCCACTGATCCCCATGTCAACCCAGTCACCACCGCTCTGTTCACCAAACACATTATCGAATGGGAAAACCCCTGGTACGGTCATGGTGAATGGGATGGTATAATTTTCATCGCAACAGGCATGCTGACCGGTCACCTGGCCATCTGCGGTATCCATGATGAAGTAGTTGGTGTCGTCAGCCGCGAGGTGAATGGTATATCTCCCCGGCTGATAACTACTCATGTCGAGATAGCCATTATAGCGGACGGTGAAGTGGTTTCCCCCACCGTCAGGATACGGGCGGTTTCGCTGGGAGATGATACCCCGGCCAGGGCCGTGGCTTGCAAGGGGTTCTACTACGGTCCGGGTCCGGAGGGGCGCCGGAGAGCCCAGAACGTGCACAAGGTAATTGCCGAGGGGTTGATCATTGAAGATCACGTCCTGCTGATAATGGTTCTCCTGATAATCCAGCCCGGTCCTGCTGTAGTCCGGACCGTAACACTCGAATCCCTCGTCAAGTTCATTGATAGGAACGAAGGAAGGGGGAATGATCAGGAGGGGAGGGACGCTGGCCGCGTCGGTGGGATCAGAATTGAACTCTACTTCAAGGCCATCCGCACGAAGATCGCCATCGGTATCACGGTTGAGCGGATCAGTGCCCGTGTTGTCCGGTCCCGCGAAGGTGCCGGTATTGGTTTCGACTCCGTCGAGAAGCCCATCGTCGTCCGTATCCGGATCAAGGGGATCTGTCCCATTAATCCTCTCGGCTCCATCATCCGAGCCGTCGTCATCCTCATCCGCGAGGGTGGGATTGGTTCCGGTAAGGAATTCCTGCTGATCGGACTCTCCATCCCGGTCGTAATCTCCTTCCCCGAGCTGACTCAGGTCTTCAGGAAAAAAGAGTTCCTCGTAGCCGTCAGGAAGCCCGTCCTCATCAGTATCGATATCGACATCGAAGCCGTCGTAGAAGAAGGAGCGATCTCGCCGGAATGCCAGCTTGATATAGCCGTCAGTCCGAGCCACGTCATCAAGGGTAACCCTCGCGATGGTGCCACTGAAGCCAAACGGGGCACTGGCGGCATCTCGCCCGCCGTTCTGTGCGCCGATGGCAAACACGGTGGGAGACCCATTGGTAAAGGTGATATGAGGGTTAAGCGCGATATGGCTCTTACTATTACTCAGCTCTCCGTTGATATATACCTTGTTGACACTGCCATCCCACACCCAGGCAAGGTGTGACCACCTTCCCTCTGTGATCTCGATGTCAGAGCCATCATCAGGAGGACCCCAGCCCATATCCGGGACGTTGGGGTTATCGTTGGCTCCAGTTCCCCAGTGAGATATCGCACTTGAGTTGCCAAACCCCTGCATGAGCCCCCCGTTTGTGGCGACCGGACCGTCCCGACGAGCCCAAGCTACAATGGTCTCTCCAGCTCCGAGGGAAGGATTCCAGACCCAGGCCATCCCGGTATAGCTCCTGTTCCCCTGCAGCGGGGTGGATTGCTGGGCATTACTGGACGCCATCTTGTCGCCACCCAGAAATTGCAGTCCCTGGATGCTGCGGCTGGGATTATCGTTAGCTGGATGGCTCGTTGTTCGGATCTCTCCAGCTACGGTTGAAAAATTTCCTGCCGCTCCGAGGTTCCGCACGAAAGTGACAAGGCTCCCATCGGCAAGGTTGAGCTTTGTCACATCCAGCCCAATCAGGAGGCTTGGATCGATTGCCGGGCGACTTTCCGGGTTGTTTGGATCCGACCCAAGTTCAATTTCCAACCCGTCCTCAAAACCATCATTATCGGTGTCCATGACAAGGGGATCGCTGCCCGTGTCTTGCGGTGACACAAATCTGCCCGTCCCGGTCTCAACCCCGTCAAGGAGTCCATCTGAGTCCGTGTCATTCACAAACGGGCTGGTCCCCGCCGCCTTTTCCTCCCCATCATTCAGCCCGTCGCTGTCTCCATCAGCTACCGTGGGATCGGTCTGGTCTTCATATTCGGTGATATCGTCAACCCCGTCATTATCGAAATCGCCTCCTTCCTGCAGCTCCCCGAGGTTCCCGGGGAAGAAGATCTCCTCGTAGCCGTCAGGCAGTCCATCAGCATCCGTATCAACAGCAGGGTTAAACCGGTAAAGAAATGATCCCCATCTCTTCCCCGACGGGGATTGATCGAAAACCGCCTCGGATCCACGGCTCAGGCTGGATATTCTTGCGTAACCAATCCCGCCAAAATCCCTCAGACTGGCTGAGGATGAATTAGCGTAGCCAAAGGCCAGATCCCCGGTCCCTCCCGCACCTCCCCTGTCTTCGGTAAACCAGATCTGGGCGCCAAACCATCCGCCGGCTCCAAAGTCAAAATTTGCATAGGTGCGCGAATTCCAGCCAAAGTCAGTGTGTTCCTTGGGAAGGCCAGAAGGTGTGAGGTCTTTTTCAGAAACGATAGGACGCACTACGATCCTGACGTAATCATCGAAGTTTTCAGTAAAGGCAAAGGCGCCGTCGGCGTCGTAGAACTGAAAGGTAAAGGCGAGGTCAAAATCATCACCAAACAGGTTGATTCCCGGGCCGGGAGCTACTTCGGCGTCCAGATTGATCGTCGTTACCAACGACGTGGCGACATTATCAGGAACGCCAAACGGCGCCACGAGGTCCGTGTTGGATGGCAAGGCGCCACCGAAATTATCCGACGGGATATTGTCAGTCCGCCGATAAAGCAGTCGTTCCGGGATATGCTGCGCCAGCACTCCGGAAACAGGAAAGAGGAGAGCCAGTATCGCGGCGGGAATTCGGTTCTTCATTTAACTGTTTGATCTTAGGTTACCACTGTCGAGGCCGTATGATGGTTTCGCCTTGCTCAGTCTTTAGTGCGAATTTGCCTGTGCGGACGATATTTCTCACGGCCCTTGTTAGACCTTCCATCTGATTGTTCAAGAGTGGAACTGTTTCCGATCTCCGGGATCAGGGTCTAATGGGCCTGTGCGTAGAGTTCGGCCTGGTCAGGATGCCCCGGTATTCGGCACGCCTTGGACCTTCCTTCCTGCGGGAGCTTCTGAATAAGGCCACCCCGGCTTCGAGGGCTGGTTCTTATTTTCCTCTTTGTCATGGCCTGTCTCGCTCTGGGGAGTAGCATGGACGAATGGTGAAGAAGGTGACTTCAATGAGTTTCGTTCTTATCTTCCTCGGGTGTGAGGACAGGGCGGATGTAGAAGGGTATGAAGAGGCTGTCACCCGTGCAACCAGTCCCCAGAGGGAGGCACCTGGTGACCATGGCCCAGCAGACATGCAGGGGGCAACCGTTGAACTGCCTGCCGTCGGAGGTAAGAATTTTCCGGCCCTTCCAGAAACCGTAACGAAGGAGTTTATCATGGAGCTGTGGTCCAGGCCGCACGATGGGAGAGATATGATTGAGGAATTTGCGGATGGACAGATCCGGGAAGGAGTCTGGAAGGTGATTTCAAAACGGGGACGCCAAAAGGGAGAAGTTATCGACACCATTGAATCAACAATGACCCTGAAGATGATGGATCGGCGCTACCAGGTCTGGGAGTGGCGGGATGAGGAAGTTGTCGCATATACTGTGGCCACTTATGATCATGCCGCCTCCTGCTACCGGTGGTGGGGCACAACGCTGGGAGAGGATAAAATCTTTGAGCAGTCTGGCCGTCGCTGGTGGCGCAACCTGATCGAGTGGACGGCTCTCAACCCTTCTCAGCCGGAACTGGAGTCGACCATGCGAACTACCTTCGTCAGTGAGGATGGCAAAAGGTTCAAGGTTACGGGGCAAACCCGGTGGAATGGCGAGGTTGTATCCTACTCGGCCGGTGAATTCGTCTGGCAGTCTGATCTGCCGGAAGAACACAGAGATCCCGAAGTTGAGGGATTTTGAGTGAGCTTCCCTGTTAGCCGGCGGATGAACCCCGGAGCTTGGAAAGCAGCCAGGGTGCCCTGCCTGCGGCGAGCTGCGAGGGTGCAGGAAGAGAAGAGAGCTTTACTCGATGCGGAACCGGTAGAAGAAGGCTCCCTGGTCCGGGGGCAGCTCGATGCAGACCTTGCCATCGACCACCGAGAGGGAGTTCGCCGTCACCGCGAAGGGCGCAAAGTTCGTTGCGTCGCTGGAGGCTATGAAGGAAATCTTCACCTCCACGTTGCCGGCCTCGTTCAGCCCCATCGTGTAATCCGGTGAGAGGGCCCGGATCTGGTCTTCAGTGAAACGGGAGTCGCGCTCTTCGATGGCAGCATTGCGGTCAGCAAACGCGGCATCACGTTCGGTTGTCATCTGGGCGAGCTGAGCCTCAAGTCGGGCGATTTCCGGATCCTCCCTGACCGTAATTGCTGCCGGGCTGTCCTTGAATGCATCACTCGCGATGCTGGTGACGCTACTGGGCATCGTGATGCTCGTCAGGCTGGTGCAGTTGTAGAAGGCTAATGCCCCGATTCTGGTGACGCCATCAGGAATCGTGATGCTCGGCAAGCTGGTGCAGCCCCGGAAGGTGCCATTCTCGATGGTGGTGACACCCTTGCCGATCGTGATGCTGGTAAGGCTGGAGCAGCTGAAGAAGGCAGCGCCCCCGATACTGATGACGCTGTCCGGAATGTTGATGCTCGTCATGCTGCTGCAGCCTCGAAAGGCAGCAATCCCGATGCTTGTCACACTCCCAGGGACCGTGATGTTCGTCAGCTCCACGCAGTCACGGAAGGCGCTGTCTCCAATTCTGGTGACAGGCTTGCCCTCAATGGTGTCAGGAATGACAAGTTGGCCCTCAGCTGCTGTACTGCAATCGGTAATGGTGACTTCTCCGTCAGTGATGGTCCATGTCAATATCGGGAGCAGTTCCAAGGTGAGCCCATTCCAGTCGCCGCCATTCTCACCAAAAGAGCCTAGAGCCTCCAGCGTGACAAACGCTTTAGCTTCTTCTGCCCCGCTCGCGAAGGCCGCACTGCCCACCGCAGGTGCTGGGCCCAGGAAAGTGATGCTCGTCAGGCCGGTGCAATCATAGAAGGCTTCAGGCCCAATACTGGTCACGCTATAAGGGATCGTGATGCTTGGCAGGCTTCTGCAGCCGTCGAAGGTGCTGTCTCTGATGCTGGTGACTCCATCAGGAATCGTGAGGCTTGTCAGGCTGGTGCAATAACGGAAGGCCTGATTCCCTATACTGGTGACGCTAGCAGGGATCGTGATGCTCGTCAGGCTGGTGCAGTTGTAGAAGGCTGATTCTTGTATTGTGGTGACCCTGTCAGGGATCGCGATACTCGTCAGACTGCTGCACGTTGAGAAGGCGAATTTCCCAATGGTTGTAACGCTGTCAGGAATCGTGATACTCGTCATATTTCTACAGGTTGAGAAGGCGTACTGCCCAATGGTTGTAACGCTGTCAGGGATCGTGACGCTCGGCAGATTGTAGCAGTTGTAGAAGGCATCAGCCCCGATGCTGGTGACACCAATACCAATCGTGACACTGGTCAGACCGTAGCAGCTGGCAAAGGTGCTGTCCTGGATGCTGATCAGATTGTCGGGGATCCTGATGCTCGTCAGACCGGAGCAGCCACCGAAGGCACCGGATCCGATGCTGGTGACGCCATCAGGAATCGTGATGCTCGTCAGGCCGGTGCAACTGCGAAAGGCCTCATTCCCGAGGCTGGTGACACCATCAGGAATTAGGATAGTTGGCAGG
>MDTG01216227.1_pt1 | contig 10043 bp, 9 predicted proteins | sample 811421 | NCBI WGS metagenome assembly MDTG01 (sample SAMN05326645, study PRJNA326480) | marine metagenome | isolation source: seawater | place: Pacific Ocean: South East | collected 2011 | reverse complement strand
TTTTGTTTTAAAACAACATTTTTTTCACAAATGAAGTAAGTTTTATTATATTTACTATTATCTAATAAAATAAATATAAAAATATTTGAGAAAATATAAGTTAAAATAACTAAACTTAATATGAATTTTTTATTTTTCATTTTATCAATTATATGAAAATTGCAATTATAGGAAGCGGCTTTTTTGGTAGTACCATAGCTTTAAAATTATCTGAAAATAAAAAATATGCAATAACTATTTTTGAGAAACACAATAGAATTTTACAAAATGCGTCCAAAAAAAATCAAATGAGGTTTCATCTTGGATATCATTATCCAAGGTCAAAGAAAACTGTTAATGAAATTAAAAAATCAAATAAAGACTTTATAAATTTTTATGGAAATTCTATTTTAGGAAATACGTTAAATTATTATTCAATATCAAAAAAAAAAACTAAAACTTCTTTAAAAAAATACACTAACTTTTTGATACGAAACAACCTTTCATTTAAAAAAATTAATAATTCAAATTTTTTTTCGAGTAAAATAGATGGATCATTTATTACTTCTGAAAAAACTTTAAATTATAATAAGTTATATAAAATTGTTAATAAAAGATTAAAAAAAAAAAATATTAAGATAAAAAAAAAAACAACTTTTTTAAAAAAAGATTTATTAAAATTTGATAAAGTAATAATTTGTGCATATCAAAATAATAATATTGTCCTTCAAAAACTTGGTTATAAACCTAAATATAAATATCGATATGAATTAGTTGAAAAAATTATAGTTAAACTTCCATCAAATTTTAAAAATAAAAGTTTTATTGTCCTTGATGGACAGTTTGTATGTGTGGATCCTTTGTTAAACACCGGTTATCACTTATTAAGTAGCGTAAAATTTTCTAAAATCGAAGTTTTAAATAGTATGTTCCCAAAATTTAAGAATTATAGAAAAATATATGTTGATAGTGATAGAGTCAAAAATTTAAAAGTAAGCAGGTTTAAAGATTTTATTGAGGATGGATCAAAGTATTTGCCTTTTTTAAAGAAAGCTAAGTATATCACTTCATATTATATAGTAAGAACCATTAAATCAAATAAAGAAAAAACTGATGAAAGAACCAATGAAATTACTAAGATTAATAATAAGGTAATTACAATTTTATCTGGTAAATGGAATACCTGTGTTAGTATTGCTAAGCAAGTACAAAGAATTTTAAATAAATGAAAATTTTAATTTTTGGCTCTAGCAGTAGGATAGGTAAAGTTTTTAATAAAAAATTTAATAAACATTATATTATTAATGCTCTAAGAAAAGTAAAACCTATAAATAGTTTTAAAAATAAAGTTTATTATAATTCACTCACCGAACCTAAAATTTTAACTTCTATAAAAAAGTCAGAGGTAATAATCAATTTTACTGGAGAGAGTATAGACACACATAAGATGTTCATATCTAATATTTTGTTTGTTAAAAAACTTGTGAATCTTATAAATAAATACAATACAAGTTGTACATTTGTTCATTTTAGCACATGCGGAATATACCAGGATTTATCTAGTGAAATTAATTTTATAAATGAAAAAACCAGTCCAATTCCCTTTCAAAGATATGCAAAGACTAAATATATTGGTGAACAATATGTACTTAGAAGATGTAAATCTAAAAACATAGTTCTAAGACCAGCTCAAATCTTGGGTCAAGGAATGAGCAATCAATCTTTACATAGATTAAAATATTATTTAGAAAAAAATCTTTTTTTTTACATCAATGATAAAAATTCTATTTGGAGTTTTACAGATATAAATGATATTTTTAAAATTCTAGATTTAATTATAAAAAAAAAAATTCATTATAATGGAAGTATAAATTTGGCTTCGACTATTGAACTTTTTAAATTGATAAAAATAATTAAAAATAAATATAGTATAAGTTCATTCCAACCAACATTAAATTTAAAGTTTTTAAATACATTTATAAAACCTCTTGATTTTATAGGTATCAAGCACCCTCTTGATGCTAACGTCATTAAATCACTGACTTCGAAAAAAAAATATAGTAAAGGTAAAGTTAAAAGACTATTTACATTATCTCAATTTCATAATGTTAAATTCTAGAAAAAAAATACTTTTAGTTGGAAACTTACCAGTCACATTTAAAGTATTTTTTGAAGATTTAATATATTTACTAAAGAAAAATATTGATGTTGAAATATTAACAAACAAAAAATATTTAAAAAAAAATAATCAAATTAAAAATATTAAATACTTCCATTTACCCTTTGAAAGAAAAATAAAAATATTTATCGATTTATATTGTTTAATAAAAATGACTTTATTTCTTAGAAAAAATAAATATGATCTAGTAATTTCTATCACTCCAAAATCTGGTTTATTAAGTTCAATTGCAAGTTTTTTAACATCTACAAGAAAAAAAGTTCATATTTTTACTGGACAGGTGTGGTTTAATAAAAATTTTTTCTACAAAAATTTTTTAATTTTATTTGATAAAATGATATGCGTATTTTCAAAATATTTAATTTGTGACAGTAAATCACAAAGAAATTTTTTATATGAAAAAAAATTAACAAAAAAAAAAATAAAGGTTATTGGTTCAGGATCAATTTGTGGAGTTGATACAATAAAATTTTCAAAATTGAGAAATAAAATAAAGATCAGACGGGATCTTAATTTTAATAAAAACGATTTAATATTAATTTTTGTTGGACGTATTAATAATGATAAAGGAATACACTTACTTTTAGATTCTTTTCAAAATATTTATTATAAATATGATAATCTAAAGTTATTACTTGTTGGAGAAGATGAAATAAATATTAAAAATTTATTGAAAAAAAATTATAAAAAAATAACTAAGCGTATTAAAATTGTTCCATTCACAAACAATGTAAATAAATTTTTAAAAATTTCAGATATATTTGTATTTCCTAGTTACAGAGAGGGTTTTGGATTATCAGTTATTGAGGCACTTTCAACAGGTTTGCCAGTAATTGTGAGTGATACCTACGGTTTAAAAGACTCTTTTTTAAACAAAATTAATGGTCTAAAATTTAAAACTGGTTCTCAAAAAAGTCTAGAAAAAAGTATAATTAATTTAATTAAGAATAAAAAAATGAGACTAAAATTTTCAAAAAATTCAAGGCCTTTTGTTTTAAAAAAGTTTGAAAAAAAAAGAGTTATTAACTTATACAGAAATTATTTTATGAGATTGATATGATAATCTACAAAAGGTTTTTTGATATAATAATTGTATTAATATTTTCTCCAATTATTTTGTTTCTTTTTTTTCTTGTTTCAATATATCTATTAATCGCTATTTCATCTCCAATATTTTTTGTGCAAATGCGTGCAGGAAAACATGGAAAACCTTTTAAATTATATAAATTTAGAACTATGGCAAATACAATGAATCAAAGTAATGATAATTTTGAAGATGAAAGAAAAAGAGTTTTAAAGTCTACATATTTTTTAAGACTTTTAAAATTAGATGAAATTCCTCAATTTTTAAATATTTTAAAAGGAGATCTTACTCTTGTTGGTCCTAGACCACTTTTACTGGAATATAATGAATTGTATAGCAAACAACAGAAAAAAAGGTTGACTGTCCTACCAGGGTTAACTGGATGGGCACAAATTAATGGTTCAAACAACATAAGTTGGAAAAAAAAATTTGAACTTGATATTTATTATGTAGAAAATTTAAATGTGCTACTGGATATTAAAATTATTTTTATGACTTTAGTGTATATTTTTAAGAAAATTATAAACGGTTCAAATGTAAAAGAGAAAATAATTGGAGAAAAATTCAATGGGAAAAACTAGTTCAATTTGGCCATATGTTTCTAACAGGGAAAAAGTAATTATTAACGAAGTTTTAAAAAGTAATAAATTAAATTTCTGGACAGGTGAAAACTGTAAGACTTTTGAAAATAATTTTAGGAAATTTTTTAAAAGAAAATTTGCAATAACATTAAATAGTGGAAGTGTTGCTTTAGATATAGCAATAAAATCATTAGGATTAAATAATAGATCAGAAGTTATCGTAACTCCACGATCTTATATTTCGTCTGCAAGCTGCGTATTGAATAATAACTTAAAACCTGTTTTTTCTGACGTATCAATTGAAACACAAAATATTGATTTAAATTCAATTAAGAAAAAAGTTTCTAAAAGAACTAAAGCTATAATTGTAGTACACCTAGGGGGAATGCCATCAAATATCATTGAAATTATGAAATTTGCCAAAAGAAGAAATATAAAAGTTATTGAAGATTGTTCCCAAGCACATGGAGCAAAAGTGAAAAATAAATATGTTGGCTCTTTTGGTGATATTGCAATTTGGAGTTTTTGTAATGATAAAATAATGAATACACTTGGCGAAGGTGGAATGCTCTGTACTAATAATAAAAAAATATATCAAAATGCGTGGAGCTTAAGAGATTGTGGAAAAAACATTTTAAGTGTGAGAAAAATTAATAAAAAAGACTTTAAATTTAAATGGCTGCATGATTTTAATGGTTCTAATTATAGAATGACAGAAATTCAGGCAGCAATTGGAAATTTTCAGCTTAAAATGTTGCCTTTCTGGGTTAAAAAAAGAAACGAATATGCAAACAAAATAAAAAAAATTGTAAAAAACTATAAATTCGTTTCAGTTTTTAATTACAATAAAAATTATATTAATGCTTACTATAGGCTTTATATTTTAATTAATCAGAATTATTTAAAAAAAAATTGGAGTACAGAAAAAATTATCAATAAATTAAATAAAAAAAAAATCTTATGTAATTTTGGTGCATGTCCTTTAATTTATAAAGAAAAAGTATTCTTAAAAAAAGGTTATAAACTTTATCTTAAAAATGCTGAAAGTTTGAATAATAATACAATTAGTTTCACAATTCACCCAAACTTGAAAAGTGATTATTTCAAACATTTAAAAAAAGAGTTAAATAAAATTTTTAAAAAAGCAGAAAAAAACAATGTTAAATAATTTTTTAGAAGACCTAAGGTTTCTACCTAGAAAATATAAAAAATTACTTTTAATAATATCTGATTTTTTTTTAATAATTTTATCAAGTTTTGCATGTGAATTTATTTTAATTGGCTACTTTCCTCCAATATCTAGGTCTTTATTACTTTATATCTTAATAGCAATTGTATTATTAACTCTCATATCTCTATATAAAAATAATTATTCATTTGCTACACGATATTTTGATACTACAGCAATTTCATCAATTTTATTTTCATCTATTTTACTTGTTTTGATTTTGTTTTTTTTTAGTCAAGTTGTGAATTTTAGATATTTTAATTTCAATTTTATAATTACACAAAATCTAATTTTTATTTTTTTTACTGTAAGCGCGAGAATTTTTTTTAAGTATATTCTTTACCAGTATGACTATAATAAAAAAAATAAAAGTAAGTGTCTTATATTTGGAGCATCGACTGAAGGAATTAAATTTTTTAGAAAGAACATAAATAATTATGATATATTAGGTTTTGTAGATGAAGATATTAATAAAATTGGAACTATTATAGAGAACAAAAAAGTCTATTCAATTGCAGAAGTAAAAAAAATTATACAGAAAAATAAAATATCAAAAGTTTATATATGCGCAACATCTATATCAGAATTTAAAAAAAATGAAATTTTATCAATATTTAATAATTATAAAATTGATGTAGAATTTCCTGAATTTGATCAAAATAATTTCTTTAAAGATGATGACAAAATTGATTATGGAAAATTTGAAAATTATTTTGACAACAAAACAATATTAATTACTGGTTGTGCTGGTAGTATCGGCCAAGAAATATTTTTGAGATTGCTAAACTTAAATGTTAATAAAATTATTGGAATTGATAAAAATGAGGAAACTTTAGCCTCCTTAAAAATTAATTTAAAAAAAAATAAATCTACAAAAGATAATTATAGTTTAAAATTAATAGACATATGTAATATAGAAAATTGTAGTTCAGTTTTTAAAAATTATAAATTTGATATTATTTTTCATGCTGCAGCTTACAAGCATGTTGACATTGTTGAAGAAAATCCAAGCACAGCAATATACAATAATGTAATTGGCCTAAATAATATTTTAGAACTATCAGATAACTATAAAGTAGAGAATTTTGTTTTTGTATCAACAGATAAGGCTGTTTATCCCTCAAATATTATGGGATCAACCAAAAGGCTAGGAGAGATTATGACAAAATACTATAAAAATTTAACTAAAAAAAAATACATATCTGTGCGATTTGGCAATGTCATTGGTTCCTCAGGAAGTCTTTTGCAAATTTTAAAGAGCCAATTAGCTTCTGGCGGTCCTATTACATTAACTCATCCTGAAGCTACAAGATATTTTATGACAATCAAGGAGGCAGTCAGTTTAGTCTTGAAATCTACAACTATAAATGATGATGGCGATATTTATGTTTTGAAAATGGGAGATCCAATTAATATTTATTCTCTTATGAAACAATTTTTAAAAAATAATAATTTATCAGAAAAGTCTGATAATAAAAATGGCATTGAAATTAGAATCATTGGTCTGAGACCAGGAGAAAAATTACATGAGGAATTATTTTATAATCATGCTAAAAAAACCAATACAAACACTATATTGAAAGAAAATATATTAATTAAAATATCAAATAGAGATATTAATGATTTAATTCTTAACATAAAAAAAATTAACACAGAAAGTTTGACAGAAGTTAAAAATCAAATGGTAAAACTAATTGATGATTTTTCAAAATAAAAATCAAAAATTTAATGACATAAATATTAGCCAAAGTTTATATATTTTTCTATTTATATTATTAACTTTATTTTCTGGACCTCTTTTACCCGAAATAGGAATTTTATTTGTAATTCTTTTTTTTTTTTTAATTAAAAAAAAAATTGTCTTTAGCTCAGATTTAAAAAAAATAATATTTTTATTTTTAATATTTTATTTTTTAATAAACATTTCAAATTTATCGATAGATAAAAATATACTACAAAGTTTCAAAGTATCGGTATTTTATTTAAGGTTTTTAATCTATATAATAGTTCTTCGTGAGTTAATTTTACTTGATCATTTTAAAACAAATAAAACATTATTTTTTGTATTTTTTTATATTTTTATTATTCTTGATGGAGCCACACAATTTTATACTGGGTCAAATTTTTTTGGCCAAGAAAAAGAAGGCTTTAAAATTTCTGGAATTTTTGGAGATGAGCAAATTATGGGAAGTTTCTTAGTAAAGCTTTTACCTTTAACTTTGTTCTTAATATTTAATTCTAATATAGATGATATAAAAAAAAAAATCATAATTATGTCAATAATTTTGCTTTCCTTATTTGGAATTGTCATATCAAATGAATTTAATTCCATAATTCTTTTAGGTGTTTTTTTGTTCTTTGTATTTGTTTTATTAGTAAAATTTAAGATAAAATATTTTCTTATAATTTTTTCAATTTTTCTTATATTCTCTCAAATATCTGACTTATCATCGCAAACAAATAGGCTTAAAAGTGTTTACAGCAATATTTCGTCACCTGATGGAACAATCATAAATTCATATTCATCTATGATCAAAACTTCTATTTTGATATGGAAACAAAATAAAGTAATTGGCTCTGGAATAAAATCATATGAAAATTTAAGTAAAAAAAAGGAATTTCAGGTTTCTATTTATTCTGAGCAGAACCATCCACACAACTATTATTTTCAGCTTTTGTGCGAGACTGGTTTAATTGGACTCTCTTTTTTAATTTATATAGTCTTTATATCATTAAAAAATTTTGCAATATCTTATAGAAGTTTATTAAAAAAATTTAGTTTTCATGATAGAGCAAATATTTCTAAATCTTTACTCTCAATCGGCCTCCTAATAAATATTTTTCCTTTTGTACCTAGTGGAAATTTTTTTAATAATTGGTTGTCAATAATTATATTTACATATATTGGTTTGTTGTTGGGATGTGTAAAAAATAAATTAAAAACATGATATGAATTTTTTTTTTGGTTTAAAAGATAATTTATTGACAAGCAATCTGAGTATACCTGTATTTAATAATAACGGAGAGATAGATAATAATTTGTCAATATTTTCGGCAAAACCCCTTAATAATGAATGGAAAATCTCAAAGCTAGACCTGCAAATTAAAGATTACTTTTATTTCCTAAATAATGAAATAATTGATAATAATGAAATTTATTTTTTGGCTAGAGAAAATGAATTTGATAGTTATAAAAAAGAACTAAAAAAAAAGTTGTTAAACCTTAACGATTTTACTAGCACTTCTCCTGTATCATATAGATCAAATTTAAAAATTAAACTTTTGGAGGGTGGCATATCATCATATCAATCAGACTATCCATATAGCATGACGTTAAGAAAAGGAAACATTTTAAGCCCCATCAAAAACCTACTTAGTAATGAAGCTGACAAAAATTTCATACTTTTCAGAAATATTTATTATTTACCCGTCCAAGAAAATTCAAAAATTTATTTTTTGGATCTCAAAAAGGGGGAGATTTTGTATGATGCATTAATTAAATCAAATTATTCAAATCTAATAGAAGTAAACGATAAATTATTAAATAAAAATATATATTTATTTAGTGAAAGTTATTTGGGTATACCAGTGTATATATCAATTAAAAATAAACATCTGTCCTTAGAACATACACATCCACCACATCATTATATTTTAGGAAAAGATAAGTTTGATACTGTTAATAAATTAAAAAAGAGAGCAAAGGATATCATTAATTTAGATGTTTAGAAAAATTTTTTTTAAAAAGATAAGAAATTTTTTTGGGATTTTTCCGTCTTATTTTTTGATTGATTTCAATAAAAAAAATTATTCTATTTCCGATGGTTTTTTTTGGAGAACAGATAACAATTTTATAACAATTTTTAATTTTAGTGATTTATTGAATATCTTTTATTTAGTTAAAGAATCAAATGCAGAAATTATTTTTTTTAATAAACATGGAGAAATGTTAAAAAAATTAAAATTTGAAAACCTAGATTTTTTACACAGTTTAGTCATTGATAGAAAGTTTATGAATAATATAGAAGACTATGGAACTTTCTATATATTTCATAATACAAATTCCAAATTTGGGTCAATTTTAAGAAACAGTTGTTATACAGGATACTCTGTTAACAAAAACCTTCCATCTTTTGTTCATGGAAATTTGAGTACAGCTTCAAAAAATCTCAGCAATAATAAAATAAATTTTGACATAATTGGCAAATCTTTCTTTAAAAAAAATACTTATTATGTTCAAAATTATTTAGATGCACAAAAAACAGAAATTTTGTTGCTCAATCCTACGAACAATAATTTAGATATAAATGTAAACGATAAAAAGTATTCATTAAAAAATGGAGGCTCTAAATTAATCAATATAGATAAAAAATTTATAAAGATAGTATCAAATTGTTATTTAATAAGACCGATTGTATTTTCATATGAAAATGAATTTTTAGATGTTTATCATGGATAAAGTTTTATGAAAAAAAAATATATAGTGGTTACTGGTGGAGCAGGTTTTGTTGGATCGAATCTTATAAAAGAACTAATATCTAAAACTAAATTTTATATTATTAGTATTGATAATTATTCTAGTGGTACAAAAATAAATCATATTAAAAATTCAAGAATTAGATATATTAATGGACAGACTTGCAACATTTCTAAAATTCTTAAAAATAAAAAAAATAAAATAAATGCACTATTTCATTTTGGTGAATTTTCAAGAATTTTTCAAAGTTTTATTAAAATGAGTGAATGTATAGAATCTAATAGTATTGGATCTAATGAAGTTTTCAAATTTTGTCTAGAAAATAAAATAAAATTAATTTATTCCGCAACATCTGCAAGTATTGGTAATAATGGAAATGATAAAAATTTATCTCCTTATGCTTTTACTAAAGCAAAAAACTTAGAGTTTTTAGAAAATCTAAAAAAGTGGTTTAATTTTAAATATGAAATTATTTATTTTTATAATGTTTATGGCAATAAACAGATTTCAAAAGG
>MDTG01177779.1_pt1 | contig 10043 bp, 9 predicted proteins | sample 811421 | NCBI WGS metagenome assembly MDTG01 (sample SAMN05326645, study PRJNA326480) | marine metagenome | isolation source: seawater | place: Pacific Ocean: South East | collected 2011 | reverse complement strand
GATGAGTTCAGCATCGCAGTAGGAAGAAGATATACGCAAGAACATCTCTGGTTCCACTTAATCAGTGGACCAAACGATGATTATCAAGAATATAAGATTGGAGTTTCCGACTTTGTTAGAATCGAGTACGGGAAAATTCTCAAGGTCACTTTACCAAATATGACTGATGCGAGTGAATTTATGATTGGTTCAGATGATGATGATTCGGAAGAAGAAGAAATTTCATCGAAAGATGATGAAAAAGAAGATGCAGGAGCATTGGGAGAACTCTCTACAGATGAAAACCTAGTCGGACTTCAATGTGAATTTGAAACGTTGAATATCCTGGCGCCAGTGGCTTGTTCTGTTATGAGCATGAATGGAGAAATAGAGAATAATCCACATTATGTTAATCGTGATGCTTACGGTGATGGTTGGTTTGTGATAATTAGAGTACATGATGGATTTGACTATGATGATTTGTTGAGTTCTGAAGATTATGTTGATTATTTAGCAGAATTGTAATCATACCCACATTCTATGTTCACCCAACGGTTTATCGATGAATCCAAGAGATTCTGCTTTCTCCCAAACTGAATCTGAATCGGGAATATCATATTCCACTTGTATGCGAAATAACCACTCTTTTATTTCTCCAAGGAGAGGACTTGGTTCAATTTTCAGTCTAGATAATATTTCACTTCCACTAACCAGAGGTTTGTCTCCTCCAGAAAGAGCAGGAAGAAGACTTAGTGCTGTTCTCAATTTATCTGATTGTTCAAGAGAATGGCCCCTTTCTGCAGATATTTGGGAAATCAAATCTTCACCTAATCCCATTCGATATCTTCTGAGACAACCCTTACTTTCTGTATTCGGAATAATTCCAATCCTTTTTGTGATTGAAATTACGGAATTTCGAACCTTATTAGAAACTAATAATTCTTTCAAAATTTGAGTGACAGATTCTTCATCAAATGATTTTAGTAGCAAAGAAAGACGTCCTATGATCAGACTATTATCTGAAATTCCTTCAAAATTACAATTATCGACACCTGATACATCATTACATCCTGGAATAACGTAATTCATTACACCATCATCGACCATTCTCTGAAGAACTCCTGACACATTTTGGTAAGAAAGAAGAGTACTGAACTCCATCCAAATTCTTTCTCTGGATATTGAATTTAGATTTTCAACTGAATTAATTAATGCCTCAGAAAGATTCTGATCAGGAATAAAGGGGCCTGAATCATGGCACATGAATCGATATGCCCGCATTATTCTAAGGCCATCTTCTCCTAATCGTTGTGAAGCTTCGCCCACTGCTGATAATATTCCTGATTCTAGATCTTTTTGACCTCCATGTGGATCATAAAAGAGGAGATTGACTGGGTCGATTGCCATGGCATTTATTTTGAAGTCTCTTCGATTCAAATCTTCCAACAGTGAAGAACCAAAACGGACAGATTCGGGTCTTCTTCTATCTAAGTAAGTACCATCCTTTCTGAGAGTAGTAATTTCTATATCTCCGAAATCACCCACAGAAGGGATGGTTATGGTACCAAATGCAATTCCAGTAGGGATTGCAGAAGGGAATATTTGAATTAACTGCGACGGTGTAGCGTTGGTAGCTAGATCAAAATCATGCAATGAGATTTTTGACAATGAATCTCTAACAGCCCCACCTACAATCCATATTGAAAATCCACTTTCAGAAATTTTTGATATAGTGGTTTTAAGATTTGAATCAAGATTCTCTATAAGATCCACGTGAATAGAAGAAAGTGGTTCCCCATCTACATCGGGGGTTGGCTCATCCGATGTCATATACAGTCGTCTATGTCAATTCAAATGAAATAACCGCATAAATTATACAAGGAATTTTGAATCAACACGACTTGGGGGAAATATGGAGATTGTTCTCATTGAGATGAAAGAACTGCTCCCTCATGAAGAAGTCAAAGAAAAGAAACTTAGGAAATTGATTGATTTAGTCAACAAGAGAGGTGGCATCTATGTACCAGTTTTAGTAGACAGAGAAACTAAAACTCTCCTAGATGGTCACCACCGATACAATACTGCTCTTAATTTGGGACTGAAGTTAATCCCTGCGATAGAGGTTGATTATCTTGAAGACGAATCTATACAAGTAGAATCTTGGCCTGGAAAGGAAGAAATGAAAATAACCAAACAATCTGTCCTTTCTATGGCTAAATCAGGAAATTTATATCCACCTAAAACAAGTAAACACTCTATTTCCATTGAGTACCCTAGACAGTTTTTCTCGTTGGAAGAATTGAGTTAAATTTCCCTTCTTGATGAAGAAAATGCTTTCCATAACTTATTCCCATTTCCAGATATAATCACTGGATGAAGAGGATCTTTGGCTGGAATTACATCAAATTCCATTATCCCTCCTCTACGTGAAATTGTTAATTTAACCTCTTGTTCTACGGTACCACGTAATGCACCCTTCAAATCTGATGATTTTCTAGTTCTTCTTCCATTGACAGCAATAATCTCATCCCCTGGTTGAAGCAGATTTCTTACAGGACTTCCTGCTATAAATTTCGAAATTCGTAATGGTGAATCTGCGAGATGAACCCCTAACCAACCTACTTGTTCATGTGATTCTACTGGTTTGAGTTTTCTGCCCATACCTTTGGACCATTCTAACATGTCAGGGGCCCCCAATCCATGTACTAGTCGACGGACAACTCCATTCAATCTTCCTTTACTTAGTCGATTCATGGAAGATACAATATCTTTCTCAACAATAGGTCGAGGTTCTTTTCCTCCCGAACCTGAATCTCCCTCAATATGTAAACCATGTAATTTCCAAAGGTCAACCATAACATCATCTAATCCTATTTCTCCATTAGTTCTCTTTCTCATCTCTAAGTCCATGCACATTGCAGCAATTTCACCTTGAAGATAATATGAAATTGTAGTTTCAGGAGAATGAGGATGTGGACGATAAAGATGGTACCACGACTCAAAACTTGAATCTGAGAGACATTGATGATCCCAGCCAGACATAGAATGAAAACGAGTTAATTTCCTTTTCAAATCAGTAGACCAATCTTCATCTGACCATACCCCACTACGAAGACAAAGCATATCGCCAAGCCAACTGGTCACCCCCTCAAACCACCATAAAAGATCAGTATGCATCTCTTGAGACAAATCATAATCATCAAAGGTTTGGGGCCGAAGCCGTTTCACATTCCAAGCATGAACATATTCGTGAGAAATTAATGATATTAGATCTCTCCATCCATCTTTATCTCCAGGATCTAATGAACTTCTACGCATTTGACTAGACTGGCTCCCTGTGTGCTCTAATCCACCTCTCGCCTTCTCAGTTAAATGAAGAATAACTGCATAGTCATCCCATGGAGGTTCGCCAAATAATGCGTGAAATTCAGAAAATAAATCGCTCATAGATTTGACTAAGAAATCAATTCTCTTAGATTCAATCTCCACCCCACCTGCATCCCAAAGTTTGAGTCTAAACGTACGGCCTCCGGCTTTGAATAATATTTCTTCATTGGCGTTGGCTTCTATGATACCATCGTATAATGCATCACGAGAATTTGCTGTCCAAATTGACTTAACAATGTCCCCATTTTTATTGCTTGAAACAAATTTCAATTGAGTTGTAGCAGACCAGTGTGAAGGGTGCATTAATTCTACAATATATGGACCTTCAGAATGATTTGAACCAGCAATTACTCTAGGGAATGTTGCAGATGGGATCATGTGAAAGTGGCTGGAATCAATATGATTAGTTCGTACACTCAAATCATTACCAAAAGCAAACCAACTAACGTGGATTGACGACGCCCCGTGCGGGATTTTTATTATGATTTCATCAGGACCTCTCCGCTCTATTTTACAATCCAAATTATTTCCAGATACTACGGCCCAAGCACTCATATCATGTACTAATCTTCTAGGTTCTCTAATGAGGTATGAGCCAGGAGACCATCTTGGAAAGGCTAGGATTAATCTGGAACCTACAGGATTTGAAATTTCAACTGCTGCATAGAACCTTTGTTCATCTCTCGTGGAAATATCAAGAATATACTTAATTTCACTCATTACTAACCTCTCCTTTACCTAACGTATTCCTATCATTGAGAACTTCTAACGCCATAGATCTTACCGGTCCTTCATCCATTTCTTCTGAAATTTTAATCACCGAAGCCAATGTTTCACCTCCAAAATTACGCCCTATCAAATCCTCAAGGTATCTCATCTTTCGTATATCATTACATTTACCAAGTAACAACTTAGCTCTGATAGAATCAACTTCAATTGAAGGAGAATTCCTAATTAATCTAGGAATGAAAGAATCAGAAGGAACATCCATCAATAGACTTAGAATCTCTTCAGAAGCCCAATCTAAACTATCAGAAAAAACTTCGATGATTACTTCCATAGTTTCACTAGAATGATTAGAAATAATCAATTTTGTATCCTCAATCGTCAATTTATCCTCAGAATAAATTCTGCGGTATGCAGTGGAACGAACTAAAGGCGATGAATGAACTAAAAAATCTCTAATTTTATCAATTTCTAAAGATTCAGAACTTATTGCTTCTATGGACTTAGAAATTACTACTGGAGAAGAATCTCCCAATCCTTTCAGAACAAGTTGTTCTATACCTCTATCAATTGCGCTTTCAACAACTGCTCTTCTTACATTAACAAAATTTGAATTCAAACCATCATCTGCAATCTCACGAAATTGATTATCAGGATATTGTCTCAAAGATATGATCCATGCCCTTTTTGCTACTTCAGGTTCCGAATCATTTCTCAATTTAGATAAAACTTGAATACAATCATCATATCTACCCATTATCTCTAAGGAAAGTAAACGAATTTCACTAGATTTATGCTTAGCCAGGCGCTCTAGAAGTTCTTTTTTTTCACCATTATCCCATCTTCTGATTGCTTCAATAGATTGATCGACAAACCATTGATCGTCTGAATTCAAAAATTGCAAAAAACCAGATAATGCAAACGGGTCATTTAATTCAAATAAATGCCTAATCGCACGACGTCTCTGACGAACATCCTTGTGAGAAAGCCGCTCCACCTCAACTCTGACCGATACCACGTGGTGCACTGTAGAGGGATGCTCATCAACCCGTCGAGTGAGTTATCCAGTTCTATCTCGATGAGATGCCATCATTGAAGTAACCAATATTCCAATAATTAAACCAAAGATAAAACCTCTTTCTGATGCCCCTGGGGCAGCACCTGCAAGGTCCCTGAAAGCGAACGCTAGTGAACCTGCAATAGGAATTATTCCAATTAAGAAACGACGGATCCATTCTGCCCTAGTTGGAGGGCGCCCCATAGGCCTCAGCATGATATTCGAGCGTTTTTCGATATACTGCCATCTGTGACTAGATGAAGAACGTCGTAGTTTAGAAGTTACATGATCTGCAACAGTATTGTCTACACCCCCACTGTCTGAACCTCGTCCACTACCGATTATCAGGCGAACTCTACCTAATTCCTCTCGATGTTGGAGTAAATTTTTGACAATTAAATCAGCCCCCATAATATCAATTTCATGAAGGTCAATTGTTGGAGTACCGGCAGAATTGGTGACATATCTTCCTACTGACCAAGGAATATCCTTACTCAGTGCTTGAATTTCAACAGGATGCAAGATTGAACGAAGAATTTCCAAGGTATCTTTCTTATCGATTGGTTGGGCTTTTTCATGGCCTAAAAGTCTAGAAACGCCTCCGTAAGTGAAAATTACTACTGATGCAGTCGCCCCAACTATTAATCCCATTCTACCTGATGAAATTAAATCTACATCGTCAACTCCTCCCGCAAATATAGCAAGAAAGAAGCCCATTGTTGTAAAAATACAGCCGATAAACAACGAAAGAAACAACATCTCTCGATAGGTCAAGGCCATGTTATCGCCCTTTACTCTAAGCATCACCGTATGATGTATTCGGAGAACAATATGCCAAAGAATCAAAATCCTATGTTAGTCGTGATATGCCAATGCTCCCAAACGGTAGAGGAGACCGAGACAGGGAGAAGAGAATGTCAATCTATATTTCCGCATTTTTTGGAGGCTACTTATTTCTAGTATTTTTAGCACCTATTGCTCTACCGGCAAATAGTGTTCCAGAATTATCCGGTAGAGCAAATGCAATTGATTACATGACGGAGGAAGGACGCACAGGGTGGGGGAATAATGATTGGCCAGAAGGGTCAGAATTAGGACATAACCAATCTGCACATGGTGGCCCTTTTGCTTGGTCAGAATTGAATCCAATTTGGGCTTTTACCTATGGGTTCGCAGATCTTAACTGTCATCAAAAACATTACAGATCGTGGGAAATCAATGGAAATCAACTCGCATTTTGTGCCAGAGATGTAGGTATTTTTGCAGGAGTTGTGATTGGAGCTGCTGTTTTCGGGAGATTAGGGTATAATCGATGGACTTTACGAGATACATTTCTATCGATTTTCCCTGACCAATGGCTAGAAACAGTATATCAAAAAAATCTTCGAGGTATCGCAAGTCTTTGCATCGCATCAATTCTGATTATTCCAATGGGTGTGGACGGATTCACCCAATTACTTACAGATTATGAATCCAATAATTTATTGCGTTTAATCACAGGACTTGGCTTTGGTATTGCCTTAGGTCTGATATTTGTCGCAAGTCTCAGTGCACGTCCAAATGAATTTGAAGGAGCCTGGCAAGTTTCGCTTCCAGGAGGAGCTTGTTTCCAAGTGAAAGAAGAGGAATAATCAATCTCCTCTATACCAACGACGGAATTCATCGATGTCTACCGGTATTTTGCTACCTTCCCCTCTACCGCATCCGATCACTTCGAATCTTTGAATACATAATTTAACATCGGAAATTGTAGAATCGTCACCATCCTTTAGAAGATTTGTCAAAGCATCTTTCCACCTGGGGGAGGAGCCGGCATTACGATGCCATTGGTACAATTTTTGGCGGATAGGGTTCAACAATAAGGCAATTTTTCCAAAGGCTTGCCAATCAGGTCTTAACTCGGATCTTGGGGCTTCACGACCTAATATTGTACGATGTCTCCTAATCCATTGGTGAAGATCAAGAAATTGGATCATTCTCTGAGTATGCCTGTGACTAACAGCACGAACGGGCCCTAATGTAGAACGAAGTTGTTTAACATCGGCAGATGAAATCATACTCAAGGTGCCAACGATGGAAAATACCGTTTCAGAAAGGGCGACCTTTGGTATGGTAGATGCTAATTTAGGATTTGTAGAATCCCAGGCATCGGAGTATATTTTCATAGCATTAGAAATAATTTTCCAAGGAACTTCTCCTTGAAGCCAATCCTCATGATCTCTACTCGGAGAGGTACCAACGTCAAGAGTCTGTTGACCATCATTTGCATCCATAGACTTTCGAATTAAGTTCAATTCAACCTCTTGCGTACTCACATTTATTGGGGGAGATCGAGAAGCAAGAAATCTACGAATCGTACTGCGTATTTTTTCCTCTAATTCAGCTTCAGTACCATGATTCATTATTGGACCAACAATTGCACCCTTATCAAAAGGTGAAGGCATAGGAATATCTCCACCCAATAAATCATGAAATCCTGAGCGAATTTTTTTCTGTAACTCATCTGTCTCAAAATACTCAGTTTTATTCATAGTCTCCATCCGTAATGTACCTTCATTGATTCTCTTTAATGCGACTTCAGGGTCACAATCCAACCAAATTGTGAGATCGGGGACCATCGCTCCAGAGTTAAGTCTAGCAACTTGATCTAATCCCAGGTCTCCTACTATTCCTTGGTAGACTAGTGAAGAATGTACATTTCTTTCGGATATCACTACAGAACCCATGGCTAATCTGGGACGAATCCACATGTGAGAATGATCTAATCTATCAGCTGCAAAAAATCCAGCTTCCTGTAACGGACCTGCATCACCTGTGCGAACTGATTCAACAGCCAACTTACCAAGAGGGTGATTTCTGCGAGGTTCAGCAGTAATTTCAACGGATGAAAAAGATGCCTCCTTAAGTAAAATTTCTGATACCATCTTAGTAGCAGTTCCCTTTCCAGAGCCATCCCCACCTTCCAAAGTAATGAGGTACATGGACTCACTCCTCAGGTTCTATTTGGTCCGTGAACTGTTGTTTTGCCAGACGATTTAAGGCCATCCCTCCTAAGATTAAACCCGGACCAATAAATACTCCACCTCTACTAAAGAGAGCCAATCCTGAAAGCCATTGTGCTCTCCTGTACGAATTTCCTCTAAGTGTTTCCATCGCTGCGCCAAAACCCAATGCAGAAGAAAATACAGTGAAAAATGCTACAATAGTTCCCAATCTTATGTTATCTTCTAGGTTACTGGCTAGTCTGAGATCAATTTCAGCTACAACATCTGGGTCACCTGCTCTAAGTGTAATCGTCAACTGAGAAATCTCACCTGGGATCAACACTCTTCTTTCAGTAATGTTTCCTTCTGATTTTACTTCAATGACTCTTACCTCAGTAGGTTGATCTGAAAACTGGAAGCGACCATCTTGATCAGTAAATTGTCTATCAATTAGCTCATAAGAACCATCTAACAATCTAATTTCAACTCCTTCTGGAGAATCACCACCATTTTCATCATCTAAAATCTCAGTTATAATAAATCCAGAAATTGTTTGATCTGCATCTAGAAGTTGATTACTTTCTCCCAAGATATCAGAGGGGTCAGCCGCGATAGAAAGAACTCCGAACCAAAAACCGAGTAAACTACCTGCAATTATCAAAACAATTGCTGCTCGTCTAACAGTAGGTAAACTTCCGCTAAATTCTAAACCATCATGAATTGCTTTAATCGCGATTTCACTTGCCTCTTCACGAATATCTGAAGAATGCATTCTTATTTCATCGGGGTCATGGTCTAACTCTGCTTCAAGATCGTCAAACTCGTCCACAACACGGACTTCGACGATATCTTCTTCTTCATCCATTTGGCGGCCCCCTAAGTCGACCGAGGGGTGGTGAGGCTTGAATCCCCTTCGGTCTTCTGATAGAATAGAAAAAAGAACCAATTAGAGGAAAAACAATACTAATTGACACTAAAATTCCAATCAAATAATTCACTTGAAAATCATCTGTTAATTCATTATCTTCTGTCACAAAAGTCAGTCGATGAAAATCTGACCAATTCTTCCCTGTTACCCATAAATCTCCAGTAGATGGGTCAAAAGCAATTCCATTCAGTACACCTCCATTTGAAATTGAACCATATTCACTAACTAATGTTGATAGATCGATATAACCAGTAACGATTCCAGATTGAACATCTATTTCATAAATACGGCTATCAAACCATCGATTTGCATATATTTTATTTTCAAAGCACTCTAACTCATTGATGTTATCTAATGAGTTACCATCAAGTTCTACTTCAACAAATGATAATTCAGACATATTAACAGGATCTCTGAAAGTTATCTTTGATGAACCATCAGAAATAGCAAACATATCATTGAATGAACATATCCCCCATCCTTCCCCTGGTATCACTGATTCATCATTACTCTCAAAATTTAGTGAATAACGCAATACCCTACCAGATTTCCAAGTTAAAACTATGATTTCCTCGTCAAAAATCGTTAATCCTTCTCCAAACAAGTCTGAGGAAAGATTTACTGTCTCGATTGGGTTACCTGAACCAACATCAAAAGAACGGACTGATGAGTGACCATAAAGTCCACCTGATTCGTACATTTTACCATCATAAATTTCGAGACCTTGAGTAAATACTACGGTTTCTTTGACGACACTTTGGACAAGATTCCAATTTATTTCCTCAGCTTTGAATGAATCAGAATTAGCATCAAATTGTGTTGATTCCAATGAACTAATCATCGGGGGGTTCAAAGACTGACTAAGCAGCATGAATGACAGGAGGATGAGTGCTGCCAGTATAGTGCCCCGAGCGCGCATGTACGAACCACGCTCCATCGAGACTTAAATACGACATCACAACGATGTAGGATGATGGAAATG
>MDTG01098175.1_pt1 | contig 10043 bp, 3 predicted proteins | sample 811421 | NCBI WGS metagenome assembly MDTG01 (sample SAMN05326645, study PRJNA326480) | marine metagenome | isolation source: seawater | place: Pacific Ocean: South East | collected 2011 | reverse complement strand
GATGTTCTTACACCTAAGACAGTCAGCATCACTCCTGTTACTAACTTCAACTTTGAAGACCAAGTAGACCCATTACCTCTAGGTTCATATATCTACTTTCCATTTACTCGCGGTAACTTTACAGGTCTCCGTGAGTTCACCGTAAATGCCACTACGGATGTCTACGATTCTACTGAGGTAACTGAACACGTTCCAGCCTACATTCCTAAAAACATAATTGATATGGCAGGGACTACATCAGAGGACATGATTGCGTTACTCAGCGGTGACGAGAAAAGCTCGCTATACATCTATAATTACTTCTGGAGTAACAACCAGAAAGTTCTGAGTGCTTGGTCTAAGTTTACATTCACAGGTGAAATACGAGGCATTGAGTTTGTTGAGTCCACACTACACGTAGTCATTACTAATGGAACCGAAACTAACCTCGTTGAGATGCCCCTAGAGTCTGGTCTTAAGGATGCCGCTGGCTTTGTTACTCACCTTGATATGCGAGTGGCATCTACAGTCACCAACGGTGCATCTACAATCACCCTGCCTTACACACCAGCAGACAACTCTGTAGAGGTTTACACAACAGACGGTCTCAAGCTTACTTGCACAAACTCAGGAGCCGCTGTTACTCTTGCACAAGCAGTATCAACAGACACACCTGTATTCGTCGGTATCCCCTACACCATGAAGTACACCTTCTCTGAACAGCTCTTCAAAGCCAAAGCTGGTCAAGGAAGTAGTCCTTCTAATGCCGCTAAGCTATTGGTTCGCAATGGTTCAATATACTTTGACAATACAGCGTTCTTTAGGGTCAAGGTGACTCCTAAGCACCGCGATACAAGCGAGAATGTATTTACGCCTGATATAGTAGGTTCATCCACACTAGGCTCCCTAGACCTTGACAGCGGGTTCTATCGTTTCCCTGTGTTTACCAAAGCCCAAGATACTACTATCACGATTGAGAACGAGAGCGCGTTACCCAGTAACTTCCAGAGTGCTGAGTTTGAATCTTTCCTACACTCGCGCTCAAATAGGTATGGCTAAACTAAACGTACAGGCTGGTAGATGTTCTGTTGTAGAAGCTACCAAGGAACACATAGAACAGATATATCCGTTTATGCGTACCGCTGACCAGATAGAGGTTGCCTGTATGGGACATACTCCCAAGGAAGCCTTAGAGAATGGCTTCGCTAATGATGACGTTACCCTTACCGCTCTAGACCCAGATGGCGTCCCCGCAGGGATGTTCGGTGTCGGACAGGTCGGCAACCTAGCTTACATCTGGTGGTTAGGCACAGACATTGTGAACGACCACAAATACGACTTTATTAAATCGTCCCGTAAGTGGACACAAATACTCACCAAGCCTTATGGCGCAACTTTCAACTACGTACACGAGGAGAATAAATTGGCTATCAAATGGCTTAAATTCTGTGGTGCTAAATTCACCCGTAAACTCGACTTTAACAATCACCCCTTCTTTGAATTTGTAATTACTTCTAAATAATATGTGTGACCCAGTAACCATAGGTGTAACTATGGGCATAGCCCAAGCAGGTACGTCTATTATAGGACAGCGCCAGCAAGCTAGAGCCCAAGAAAAAGTCCAGCGCAACGCCACAATTGCTGAGCAACAGCGTTATCTAGCTGAGGTATCCGCATCTCGTCTTAAAGAAAGACAAGAAAAGATAGCGGCGGCTCAGCGTATTCAAGAGTCTACCACAAAAGCTCGTGAAGCCCGTGCAACGGCTCGTGTAAGCGCTGGAGAGTCAGGAGTCGCAGGACTAAGCGTAGACTCCCTAATTAACGAGATGACACGAAAAGAAGCGGCGTATAGTTTCTCTGTTCAACAACAAATGCAATTCGCTAATATGAACCGTCAGCTTGGGCTTGAAGATAGTGCTATGCGTTCTCGTATGAATCTGTTGAGCATTAACAAGCCTATAGCCCAGCCTAACTACCTTGGAGCGCTTCTTTCTGGAGCCCAAACAGGACTCAGCGCTTACAGCGCGGCTGACACAGCAGGGATTGGGCAACAAAACCCTACAGGTAACGTAGTAACGCCCTCTGGCACAGGTTCGTCAGGATATGGGGCAGAAAGATACACAAACCGTTAATTTAACTAATGTCTAAACAAACTTTAAAATCATTATTAGGCTCCTCAGACGAGCGCAAGCAGGTAGAGCTAAACCTTAACCCTGTATCCCTACAGCCTACAATACGTAGCGGAGGGCAGTTTCGTGTAGCGGTACAGGAAACCCCTAAAACATTCGCGGCTTTACAACTCGCTGAGAATCTAAGGACAGGCGTAGACGTATACGGCGCGGCGGTGAGGGTTTCTCAAGATAAAGCCGAAGACGACGTAGCCGCTATGTCTGAGGAAGACTTTGATAAGTTTCTTGAACAAGGCTTAGACAAAGAGGGAATTAATCTCTTTGGTTACACCAAGGCATACAACCAAGCGTTAGCCAAGAAATACTACGCAGAGGAAATGCCTACGAAGCTACAAGCTATCGCCGTTGAGCTTCACAAAGACCCTTATAAATACAAAGACCCAGCAGAGTTTGAAGGAGCGGCAATAGCGGCGGTCAACGAAGCTTACGATGAGGCTGATGAGTTACTCGGAGGAAACGTATTTAGTCAGCAAGCTAACAACGTATTAAAAAGTGCTACCAAGGCTGACTTCATTGAAAAACAAAACGCAGTCTTTATAAATAAGCTTCCTGAGATTACACGCAAAGTACAATCAGATGTAGCCTTTAAAGCTTTCAGTGAGCTAGATGACGTGGCTAACGTTAAGGACACTATTGACCAGCAGATTTTAGTTGTAACAGATGCAGTGGGTAATAGAAAAGAAGCCGCCGCAATCGTAACCAAGGCTTACCTTGATAATATTGAGGCGTTGTCGAAACAAGAAGGCAAGGAAGAGCTAGCTCAAGCACTGCTAGATGAGTTAGATGATACCACGGTTGCTGGTCTTGGAAGCCAAGGAAGACGAAAGTTTGGTAAGGAAGACATTGAACTATTTAACACGTCAGCCAACCGCCTTCGAATTGAAGAGTTAGAAAACAATATAGAGACAGCAGGAGTGTCAGGGTACAACGCCAAGTTAGCTCGTGCAAGGGAAGCCCAAGCAAGTTTAGAGCTAGAAGCTTTTGGTTTAATAGCAGAAGCAAACGGGGATGAAACAACTGCCCTAGCTCGCTTTGAAGAGATAGAGGCTGAGATTAGAAACGGCTCTGTAACAATCAACGGTGTTACATATAAGGATACGGTTGAGCTTAACGAGATTAGAAAGTTTATAGCGGGAGCCAGAAGCAATAAAGACCTCTTTGTACACAATGCTAAGCTAAACTTTGTTAACAATAATACGGGAGGAAAACGGGCGGCGGTCAACCAGCTTACAACGCAAGGAGCCCTAGCATCAATAAATGCAGAGGCGGCGGCAAGGCTAGTTAGTGTAAAGCCAAATCCAGTTACAGGAGGAATGGATGTAGTTTACACTCCAGAAGGAGCTACTTTCTTGACTGACTTTAACAGTGAATTAGAGCAGTTAGAGCTTCAACTTGCTGATGCTCTATTAGGCGACACAAGCCTGTCAGTAGGCGAAAGAATAACTGAGTACAGTAAGTTATACCCCACTGAAGTCACTGCAAAAATGCAGGAGTGGCTAACAACTAGACTAAATTCAGTTGTACCTCCCAAGCCAGAAAAACCAAGCACACCCGCTGTATCACAGGTAGAAGAAGAACTAGCTGAAGAGTTATCAGAAATAACTAATGATGAATTTATAAGTGAAGCGGATAAGGCTAAAGCAAAGAAAATAATTATACAGGAAGAACTGGACAGAAAGGAGGGTATTAATTTTATTACAGATGCCGATGGAACAAGAAGACTTAAGGGGACTAAAGACTCTGATTTCATGTCTCCTTATCCTGCTTTCTCTGCTGACCCAACCGCTCCTTACCAAAGGGCTTTAGAGTTAGGTCAATTTAAAAACAGCGATGAGTTGGCACAAGGATTTGATGCCGTACATAAGACCTTTAGCGTGACCTCACAAAAAAGACAAACATCGGCATATAGATATAATATGACGCCCTTTAATATTTTTAGAGAGGAAACCTTCGTAGAAAAAGCGCGGAAAAAAGGAAGACTCAGAGATACCTTTTCTCTTTATGGTCTTTCAATAACAGAGCTAGCAGAAGATAGTTTTAACACTACATTCTCAATGGGTTATGGCGGTATTGGAAAGACTAACAGTATTCCCCTGACAGACGTTTACGGACAAGACAACCCCTTTTCTAGCACTCCTATTGTATACGAAGGAAGCATCAAGAATACCGTTGAAATCGTTCAAGGTTACTTTAAAAACAAAGAAAGCTACGAAATTTTATCAGACGCAACTGAAACTTCACTAGACCCCCCTTTACCAGACGTCTTCACTCAAGCCGCAAAAAATTATGGCATATCTGTAGATACAATGATGAAACAAATGGAAGCTTATTTATTAACCAACAACTTTATAAGTAAATAATTATGGCAATAGACGAACTCGCAAAATCACTGGCCCGTAGCACGGGGCCTACACCTAATCCTCAAGAAAACCCTAACTATATTGCAGATGTACTCGCTTCACCTTTCAGAGGCGTTGAAGGAGCTATCCAAAGTATCTATGACCTTGCTGACTTCGCTACAGGAGACGACCTCCTTCCTGACTACAACGAGCGATTTCTAGGGCGTTCTCAGACGTTTGTAGGGGGCTTAGGCGAGGGAATCACACAGTTCCTCACTGGGTTCATCCCAGTAGCAGGTCAAGCAGGTAAAATAGGGGCTCTTACAAGAGTAGCTAAAACAGGCAAGAAAGCACTAAACCTCAAGGGTTACGCCGCCTCAGGAGCGGTAGCTGACTTTACCATGTTTCAAGCACAAGAGCAACGTCTCAGTAATCTTATACAGGCGTTCCCTTCGCTAGCTAATCCAGTAACAGAATACCTAGCCGCTGACAAAGACGATGGCGAGATAGAAGGACGTTTCAAGAATGCTATTGAAGGTCTTGGGATTGGCGGCTTAGCAGACAGCTTGTTCATGGGTATTAAATTTATCAAGCGCAAACGCGCTGGAGAAGCCGACGAGGACATCTTAAAAGACGTCAAGTTTGACCGAATTCGTGATAATGAGCTACTCCGCGAAGACTTTGAGACTACCGATGACTTTCGTAGTCTTATTGACCAAGCGTTCACAAAAGCATTTGGTAAAGGCATTGTAAACGACGGAACCGAGGTCACAGCCCTTGAAGCCGCAAAGCAGTTTAACAGCGTATACGACGGTGAGCTTAAACCCCTGCTTGAAGCGTTGATTAAAAATGGTGAGCAGTCCCTAGGCAACACTACTCTGAGCTTCTCTAAGAGAGGAAAGGATGGCGACTTTATTGAAGGCACTACCTTTAACCACGATTTAAAGACGATTGATATGCAAGAGGGAGGCGCACGTACATTTATTCACGAGCTTCTGCACGCCACTACCTCAACAAAACTAAATGATGAATTTGCAAAACTTGGTAGAGAGCTTAGTATAGAAGTAAAAGACACTTCTCTTGAAACCAGAGTAGTAGGAGCTAATAAAGAAGCTCTTGAGACGCTTGCTCAACAAAAAGGCTCAAACCCTATTGCTGGGCTAGCCGATGTTTACCTCCAAGTAATTAAAGCTCTTGAAGCAGAGGATGCTGTGTTTGGGCGCACCGCTAAAGAAGTTAGTGGCGCAGAGATAGACTCAATGACTGCTTATGGACTCACAAATATGGATGAGTTCATTTCCGAAGCCTTTACGAACCCAGAGTTTCGCCGTGTTCTAATGGCAATACCGAGTACTAATCAAGCATCCAGAACGATGTTTGACCAGTTCATGGATGTCATCAAGAAGATGCTTGGAGTAAAGGGTAAACCAGCAAGTTTGTTAGACGATGTATTTAAGTACACAGACGAATTAGTTCGTGACCAAGATGCTATGTTTGACGGTAGCTTTGATTTCCTAAAGTCTGTTGATGACCTTGGTAATCGGATGAATCAACGAGAGCTTCCAACTTTAGGAGGAAAGCTACGGAGGTTTGAAGGAGGATTTGACCCTAGAGGAAAAGGAACCCGTGACGGAGATGGTAAAGACCAAGCAATGCGTGACGTTGCTGACTCTGCTATTGTAGAGATTCAAGAAGGAAGAACTAAGCCATCTTCAAGTCAAACATCTTTAGAGCGTCTTGGTACGCCCACAGAAGACTCATCAATAATCATGCTAGCACGAAATGGAACGCTTCGTGGAAAAGAATTACGCGGCGAAACCAAAGTAGCTATTAAGAACGCACACGACAATGGAGCGGAGTTTGTTGTTGGCGATATGTCTGGCGTAGATAGTCAATTTATAGATTGGCTAGATGAGTTAGGAGCTGATTATACTATTTATCATACTGGAGATAGACCACGTATCGGACGAGAAGTCGGCGAAATGAAAGTTGACAAAACTCAGACACCAGAGCGCGGTAAAACTATGGGGGCATTTAAGTGGCCTGTTAGAGGCAACTTCTTTGGTAAGGACATATCCGAGATACCTACTAACGCCCTAAAAGCGGCGATGCGCTACAACAACAAGTCGGTCACCGCAGGGGTAAAGAGACGCATCCAAGCAGAGCTAAACGCTATCGAAGCAGGTTATGCTCCGCGTGTTTCTTTTGAAGAAGTGACAAAGGCTCAAGTAAAAGTAACTCCAAAAATGGTGACAAAAGCTAAGTCTATAGTCAGAAAGCTTGAAAAGGAACTAAAGGACGAAAACCTTACCCCTGCAAAAAGAAAGACACTTGAAGGTAAACTAGACGAAGCGCGACAAAACTTAGAAGAGGTTTTAGAGCCAGCAAAAGGTAAAGCGAAAGCTAAGTCTATCCCTCCTGCACGACCCTACGGTGCAATAGAAGCCGACCCTTCAAGAGTAGGTACAGCAGAATCTTACCTCAGAGAAGTAGCGAGCGGTGGAAAGACCGCCAAGGAAGAGTATGCACGTTATCTGCGAAACCGCGGAGGCGTAGGGGGTAAAGCAGAGAACAACTCAATGCGTCTAAAGGAGTATATTGAGAACCAGCAAATCCTAAGAATGGAAAAAGAGCCGCCTTCAGAGGGAGTTCGATTAGCGAAAACGTATGAAGTCTCTACAAAAGGTGATAAACGATTTAGTGCTTTAAATGCAAAGCTGTCTGATGGTCGAACTATAGAGAAAGCGTATCAAGAGGCAAAAGGCTCTGGTAAAGGACAGCCAGCAAAAGACCCTAATTTTGATTATTATGGAACGTACTTAGGACTTTGGAAACAATGGGCAAAGGAAAATCCAAAGCTTATTGATGAGTTAGCAGAAAAAGCTGAAGGCAAAGTTCTTTCAGATAAATTTGCTAAAACAGAAAACAATCAAGCACGTGCCTTATCAGATATTCTTAAAGAAAAATTTCCAGAACGAAGAACGCTAGTCTCTAGAGGAGGCGATTTAAAAATGGCGTCAGACTCAGGTAAAAACCCTCGTATACAAGGAAAGTCTCAGCGTTCTTCAGACCTTGAAAGAGCAAAAGGTAAAGGCATGGCTGACCCAATTACGGCGGCACGAGAAAGAGGTAGATTCTTTACTGCTGAGCATCGCTCAAAGTTCAATTTTATGGGACAACGCCAACTCGACCAGAACATCGAAGAGAGCATTGCTCGTATGGCTAACGACCTTGAGAGAGGTGGCGACGGAGCAATAGCTAACTTTGCACGAGGTATCCGCAATACAACCCAAGCGGTTGCCCTAGTGCAAGCCATAGCAAAGAACCTTGAGAAAGCCCCTACAGCTAAGCCTGTAAGTGCTGAAGAGTTAATAGCTGAAAACGCTGATGTACTAGATACATTAGGAGGCAACGCAGGGGACTACGCGGCTACTATTGGTAAAATTACAGACCAAATAGACCTAAGCAATTACCGCAACGTACAAAACGCGGTTTACAAGCTTATAGACGTAATGACTGCCGACGTTGTTGACATTGCAAACTTGGCTAAGGAAGCCGAAGTAAATCCAAAGCTTAACAAGAAACAACTAGAAGTACAGTTGCTATCTACCCTTGACCAGATGCAAGAGGTAGGACGAATATGGTCTTTAATGGGGCGTGAAGCAGGGCTCACCCTAGTGCAACGTAAGTTCCTTCTTGACCCAAGCGGAAAGTATCGCATTAAAAGTGGTATTGGTTTTGATACAAAAACGGGTACACCAAAAGATTACGACAAGTATGTAAATGAAAACCGTGCTGGTACAATGCCAGTTGAAAAGATGGTTAAGATTCTTGCGGGCTCTAAAGACAAAGCATCAGCCAAACAAAACATCAAGAAAACCACAGAGATAGCTGAAGACACTTTCGGTAGTAAAGGTATGGATATTACTATGGAAGTGTGGATGAACTCCTTGCTTTCAGGCCCCACTACTCAGGTGGTCAATCTGCTAGGTAACAGCTTAACTGTCGCTATTCGTGCTATTGAACAAACAGTAGGCTCTGCGCTGATAAGAGACCCTCAGTTAGCCAGAGCAACGCTAAAGTATGCCTTTGATATGGAATCTATAGTAGATGTAGCCAAAATCGCCGCACAGACATTTAGGACAGGCGAATCCCGCCTTGTTCAAGGAAGCAAAGCTTTTGAGGACAGACAGGTTACTCGCAGGGCAATAGCAAAAGACGGTGATGGAGCCTTAGCTACAGCTATCAATATGCTAGGAACAGTAATTAACATACCGAGCCGAGCCCTAGCGTTTGGTGACGAGTTCTTCAAGCAAATGAACTACCGCTCGTATGTAAAGACAAACCTAGCTTACGAAGCAATGAAAAAGGGAGCCAAGTCAGGCGAAGAAATTGCTGAGTATGTAACCAAGAACTTTGATAACTTTATCACGAAGGGCAATAGAGCCTACAGCGAAAAGGGCATCTACATGGATGCTGTCGAAGCGGCGCAAGCTCAAGGATTAAAGTTTGGTAAAGAGCAAGAAGAGTTCATTGCTCAGTATCTCAAAGACAACCCATTTGATGAGACCCGTGCGGGTCTTGCAGATGCCGCAGAGGGTTTTGCTAAGGAGACAACGTTTACTAACGACCTTGAGAATGTAGGCGTAATTGGCACGCTGTCTAATACTCTTAATACCTTGAAGAACAAAGGAGGAGCTTGGAGGACACTTAACTTTGTTATTCCGTTCCTACGGACTCCTACGAACATCTTAAAGTTCTCTATTGACCGCACTCCGTTAGGCACTGTCGGTATGGTAGCAACCAAAGCAAAGAGAGCAGAGCTTACCAAACAGGTTATGAGTGAAGACCCAGCGGTTCGCGCTCAGGTAAGAGGTAAACTCGCAGTCAGCACGGCGACAACCGCGGCTCTCCTTTACTACATGAATACCAACAAAGGCATTATTACAGGCGGTGGGCCTCCTAACAGAGACGAACTTGAAGCCCTACGTATGTCAGGCTGGAGACCTTACTCAATCAAAATAGGTGACACTTACTACAGTTACCAAAGGGCTGACCCTATCGCTACAATCCTTGGCTTGTTTGCTGACATCATCGAAGGTCAACAATACCACGACGTAGAAGACGTAATTAGTCAAGATATGGTTGCTTTAGGTGTACTGTCGCTAACTCAGAACGTAACTAACAAGTCCTACGTTAAAGGCTTGGACACATTGCTTCAGTTGGTTCGTGACCCCGTAGGTAACTTCAAGCCATTTGCTGGTAACATTGTTGGTGGCTTTGCTCCTACATTCCTTACTCAGGTTCAGAACATGGCTGACGAGCGTGAACTCAAGGAAACACGTACTATCTTTGATTACTGGCTCAAGAAGGTTCCAGTAGCACAAGCTACGCTTCCGTCACGCAGAAACTTCCTAGGTGAGGTTATAACGAACACGAACAGTCCTTACATGACAGGCATTCTAAATCCGATATACTTCAACAAGGAAAGCTCTGACCCTGTAGACAAAGAACTAGCTGGACTACAGCACGGCTT
>MDTG01050332.1_pt1 | contig 10043 bp, 9 predicted proteins | sample 811421 | NCBI WGS metagenome assembly MDTG01 (sample SAMN05326645, study PRJNA326480) | marine metagenome | isolation source: seawater | place: Pacific Ocean: South East | collected 2011 | reverse complement strand
TTCTGCAAGTTTTTCGGCAATTTTCGCCGGTGTGTCGATCCCCAAGGTGTAGTTGCTTCTGGGGTGGGGTGTATCTTTCTGCCAGCCAAGTAATCGGAACACCGATTTTTGCTCCCGTTTGCCCCAGAGATCGTAAGCCGCTTGATCTAACGCGCACTGCGCAAAAGTGTCTGTTCGTAGGTCCTGCTCAAGCGTCTCCCATAACTCCGCAGGGTGTTCCCAGTTCGCGGTCTCAATCTTACTCTGGTTTTTCTTTAAAAGACGTAACATCCCGTCAACATCACGTCCATAGTATGGGTTTGCGGTGGCCTCTCCATAGCCAGACACTCCATCCATCTGCAGTTCGACGATCAAGGTCGGTTGCGTGGTGATGGTTTCCCGCGAAATGGTAAACGGGTGCCTGAGTTGAAGATCAAAATGGTAAAGACGCAATTTCACGATCACGCTCCCTCACAATCACGCTCCGCTTCGGCAAGGCAACGCATTGGAACAACAACGCGGTGGCACGATAGACTTGCGGGATCAAAACAAAATATCTCATCACCCATGTTCACTTCGATTGAGGGGCGACCCGTTTTAAAATCCAGTCACCCAGCGAAGCGGAACAGGCCGAGACGGAAAATAAACAACGGAGCCAAGCGGGCAGAATCAGTTCGGCCGTACGTCGCTGGCAACCTCTTACAATTAGATTGGCAACTCGTTCTGGGGACAGTCCTTTGACGGGAGCTCCTCCCCCAGGCTTTGCTGCCGACTGGGGAACATTCGAGCCATCTCGAGCATAACGGGAGCCCGCATCGGTGCGGCGAATGGGGCCGGGGCAGACGAGCATGGTGTGGACATTGGATGGACCTTCCAGACGGCATTGCTGTGTGAACCCGGCCAATGCAAATTTACTGGCCGTGTAGGGTGCCATGTAAGGCCATGCGGTTTTTGATGAAAGCGAACCGATATTGACGAGGTGGCCTCCAGTTTTTTCCAGAAGCGGCATGGCGGTAAGACTGCATTGGACCGCCGTCTCAAAATTCAAACGCATGAATTCCTGGTAGGTCTCCAACGAGGCTTCCCCCAATGGGATTCTGGTTGATTTACCCACCGCATTTACAAGGACGTCGAGCCGACCGTAGTGCTTTTCGATAGCTTGCATCCCTTCGTTGACGGCCGTCGCATCGAGAACATCGACCGTCTCGTAGGACGCCTCAATTTGGTCCTCGTGCAGACGCTCGACGGCTGTTCGAAGTCGCTCAGAATCTCGAGCCCAAAGAATGACCTTGGCCCCTTGCTTGCCAAAGGCACGCGCGATGGAAAACCCCAATCCCTGTGAACCGCCGGTGACCAGCACCCGTTTTTCCCGCCATTGAGACATACACACACGTTGAGGTTGGAAAGATCAATGAAATGAAAGTAAGACGCAGATGATAGCACTTCAGGATTATCAGTTCTTTGTCCGCCGGAAAACTAAATTTAACTTCGGTCTCACGCCGAACCTATAAAAATCGTCAAGATGCGCAAACTATTCTGCCCCCCCTATGTGAGTTTGCTTTCCATGAATATGTACCGATTCGTGTGCTCGAAGTCGTCGCTGCCGACTCTGATTCTCGCTAGTCTTGTCGCATCGCTGATGTCGGGCTGCGCTTTGACGCCTTCGGCGGAGAGTGGCTTGGAAGAATTGACCGGGACGCAGTCGACGAATGGCATCTATGTCGTCGAGTACAAGGTGCCCCAGAAAAAGTCGGAGATGCAGAAGTTTCCTTTGAGTGAAGGTGTGACGGTACAGCAAGCGTTGGAAAAAAGCGGTTTGGTAAAGAAAGCTGGATCTTGCGAATTATTGCTGATTCGGACGATCCCGGGAACGCAACGGCGACACAAAATGAAACTGGATTACATTTCTCGGAAAAGGCAGGTCTCGCCAGAGCATGACTATATGTTGCACGCTGATGACCACCTCGTCGTTGCCCGAGCTTCTCAGAACCCTTTGGAAGCCATGTTTCCCGGCGCCTTGACCAGTCGCTAGTGAGTTTAGGGCTTATCAAGCCCGAGTCAGATGAGGGTCTATTCCCCTTTCGTACGTGACGACTTTATCGTGGTGTCATTGGGTCGACATCGCCTGCTTTTTTAGCCGCGCTACTGGCCGCTTTCTGAAACACGCCACCGATTTCGAAATAGCCAGAGCATGACCACCAACAAAAAGCAAGTCAGCAGTGTGGTCCAGATCAAATAACTTCCCGTTTCACGCCAATCGCTGAGTTGGTATCCAAAAAGTACAGCCTCTGTTTCAGGTGCTGGAATCCACCTTGTGTATCTGGGTTCCGCCTCCGGGTCATAGAAGGGCACTTCGTATGCTGCGGCAAAAGGCGAAACGGTGAGTGCCGTTTCGGTCCAGCGGGTCGCGTCAGACTCGGGAAAGAACTGGTCGGCAAAGGCGTGAGCCGCCAGTGGTCCGAAGAATATGACCAGGATCATCAGATAGGATAACAGCATGGCGTGAGACGATTTGTTGAAAAGCGTTGAGCAGAGCAACGCCACAACGGACGTGGTGACGCAGGTGGCTCCGATAATGAGAAAGAACGCCAGTACCGGAATCAGGTTGGTCCAATAGGTGGTGACCAGGGCGACCGCAATCAGCAGAGGCCAAGTAAGAAATAACGTCAATACACTGGAGACACGGAGGCCTGAAATCAATTTGCCCCACAGGATTTTCCAAGGGCTGATGTTGGTTGTCAGTAACAAGTCCAGCGTCTGTCTCTCTCGTTCGCTTGTCACACTTCCTGCGGAGAACACGGGACCAACGAGAATATTGAACAGAATGACATATCCGATGTACCAGTAAGACTGACTCGGAAAAAAGAACAACGACCAGCACATCATGGGGATGGAAAGCACCATGCTGATCTGGATGACCAGTCGAAGCATCAAGGTGCCTTGGCTAAATATCTCGGCGTGCAGTTCTTTGTTGAGTACTGGATTCTGCCCGTCCCGCATGAGGTCGTTGCGTTTTGGCGGGGCAAAGAGTCGGTCAGGAAATTGATCACGATTGATGATCAATCCCACGGCTTTTCTGTTTTCTTCTTCAATATCGACAACTTCTTTGCCTTCGCTACCAACGTCCGGGGGATGAAGCATCCGACTGCTTGTCGAATAAAACAATAACGAACAGAGTGTGATGACCAACGAGGGGAGGACCACGAGGACAAGGCTCAGCCTTAAGGAGCCTTGCTCACTCAGGGACCACCAAACCGCAACCGCGGTGATTGCGAGTGGAAGGATCAGGAGATACGAAACGACGAGTGAAGCCGAAGTTCGTGCAAAGAAACTACTGCAGGCGAGACTGATGACGCCAAAAGAAAGAACGCACAGCAACATGCCGATGTAAGCGGCAAGCACTTCGTAGAGGCTGACTCCTCCTAGGGGCAGGCAGAGGACGACGATGGGAAGCGACGTGAACACGAGCAACCCGAGGTGCGTCAACGAAGCAATGATCTTTCCCGAAACGATCGCTTCAGGAACCAGTGGGCTCGCGAGTAGCATCTCGTAGGTCTTGCGCTCTTTCTCCCCCGTGATCGCGCCTGATGCAAAACTGGGGGCCATCATGGCCGCAAGTATAAATTGCCCGAGGAAGAAAAGGTCGATGAGTTGGCGTGTGGCTTCAGGACTTTCTTGAAGGTTGAGTCGAGACTCCTGGGGCCACGCGAGGTATACGAGCATTCCAAGCAGACCTTGGTAGATCAGCATTAAAAGGAAGGCTCTTGGCATGCGAAGATTGACGAGGAGTTCGCGTTGCAACACGGGGTTTTCGCGGAGATACATCATGCTCGTTCCTCCCGGTTCACACCTCGGTGGCCTGTTGCTCGCCTACCCAGCTACTCTATCGCTTTGCTGCCCTGTCGTTTTGCTGCCCCGTGCTCTGTTGGGCAATGTGTCAGGCGGGTGATGTGCCTGTGTCCACTTCTTCGTCTCCAAGCAGGTTCCTCAATGGGTCGCCCGTCAAGTTTGATGGTGCACATCACCCTCGCTGGAAAGATCAATATTCTCTCGGAGTCACCTGACCCTGTACGCGTGAGGGAAGTCCTTGTATGCGAAGGAACCCTTCGGCGTCATCCTGATTGTAGGCCCCGCCTCCTTCCATCGTTGCGATGCCTTCGTCGTAAAGGCTATAGGGACTTTGACGACTCTCGACTTGGATGTTTCCTTTGTAGAGCGCCAGTTCAATGGTGCCCGTGGTCCATTTTTGCGCCGCGTTGATAAACTCAAAAAGCGCGTCCATTTTTGCCGTGTACCAAAAACCATAGTAGACCATTTCGGCAACTTCGGGACTCATTCGGTCGCGGAGATGCATCAAGTCTCGATCCATCGTCAGTTGTTCGAGGTAGCGATGGGCTGCGTAGAGGATTGTCATCCCAGGGGCTTCGTAGACGCCACGGCTCTTCATACCGACAAAACGATTTTCAACGATGTCGATCTGCCCGACACCGTTTCGACCTCCGATTTCATTAAGGTCAAGAACCATCTGCAAGGCTGATTTCGGGTCGCCATTCAGTTTGGTTGGCACACCCTTTTCGAATTCAATCGTGACTTTCTCAATCGCATCAGGGGCCTGTTGCGGAGAAACGGTCATGCCAAAATCCACGAGGTCGACACCGTTGACCATGAGATCTTCAAGTTCCCCGGCCTCGTAACTGATGTGCAAACAGTTCTCGTCACTGCTGTAAGGCTTGGCGACGCTCGCTTTGACGGGAATGTTCTTTTCGTTGCAGTAGGCGATCATTTCGGTTCGACCGGGGAAGAGGTCGCGAAATTCCTGAATGCGCCACGGTGCGATCAACTTGACCTGTGGGTCAAGTGCCTCGGCAGCCAACTGAAATCGACATTGATCATTTCCCTTGCCCGTCGCGCCATGAGCGTAGGCATCAGCACCCAGATCCCGCGCAATTTGAAGGCAGACTTTGGAGATCAACGGTCGAGCAATTGAAGTCCCGAGTAGGTAGAGACCTTCGTAATAGGCCTGCCACTGCATCACTGGAAATGCAAAGTCGCGGCAGAGTTCTTCCTGAACATCCACAATCTGAGAGGACGCTGCCCCGCAATCACGGGCTTTCTTCAAGATCGCTTCTCGATCTTCGCACGGTTGTCCGAGATCGACATAGACACAGTGCACGTCGTATCCCTGATCCTGAAGCCAGCCAAGGATAACGGACGTATCGAGGCCACCTGAATACGCGAGGATACAACTGGGCATGTCGCGAGTACCTTTGTAATGGTGTAGTTTGGCGGTTTTAATGGTGTCGATTGCAACGGGGGTCGTACTGAACCGTTCAAAGGGGGCGGTCGATCAGGTCGGCACAGCGTTGTGAATCGTCTGACCCGCCGAAAAGCTGACAGAAAATCGTAAACGAATTTGTTTAGATCGAAAAGCGGCGATGATGCTTTGGCTTGGCGATCTTGGAAAAGAAAATCGCAATTTGCCTTAATCAGGCATGGAGCAAGATGACACGTCCTCAGTCGGAAAAAGAAAATCGTCCCTACAATCTTGATTTTGATCGAGAGTCGCGCTGTGGCTTTGCCGAAGTGGTCTACGGCCCCGGGAAAACCCCTGAGGTGTTGTGCGAGATTGTGCAACAGCTGATCCATGCCGGCCAGCCCGTCTTGGTCACGCGCGTGGAGGAAACGCAGACACAAGCTTTGCTTCAAGAATTCAAAGCGGGATTCTACAACGAAGCGGCACGGACTTTTCGCATGACTCGTCGGACGAACGAGGGTGCCCCCTCGGATCGTCGTCCGCCTCCGTTGCCCGTTGCCGTGGTGTCCGCAGGCACCGGTGACCTACCCGTCGCACTGGAAGCGATTGAAACATTGCGTTGGATGGAGGTCGAAGTCCGGGAGATTTTTGATGTCGGTGTGGCCGGGCCACATCGTTTGCAGGAACGCGTCGATGATCTGCAAGGTTGCTCGTCGATTGTCGTTGTTGCGGGAATGGAGGGCGCTCTGCCCAGCGTCGTGGGAGGGCACGTCAATTGCCCGGTGATCGGCGTCCCCACCAGTGTGGGATACGGTGCTAACCTCGGAGGATGGTCGGCGCTTCTTTCCATGTTGAATAGTTGTGCAGCGAATGTCACGGTCGTGAACATTGACGCAGGCTTCAAGGCGGGATACCTGGCAGGGCTGATTGCGACGACGTCCCAGCCAAATCAAATAACCGACTCTCCGTCGCAAAGCCCCTGAATTTTCATGGAGTTCACGATCATGGCGGTTCCAAGGATCCGAGATCGATCGCAGGATAGTCACAAAGGGGACTACGGACGTGTGCTCGTGATCGGTGGTTCGGTGGGGATGGGCGGATCGGTGGCTATGGCTGGTAAGGCATGCCTCCGGGCAGGCGCTGGGCTCGTCACGATTGCGACTCCCCGGGATTGCCTGTCCGTGGTCGCCGGGTTCGAACCGAGTTACATGACTCGCCCCTTGGATTGTGATGTTCATGGAAGAGTCCATGAAAAAAGTCTTGAAATGGTTGACGACCTTTTGCAGACCGCTGATTGTGTGGCACTCGGCCCCGGGCTTGGTCGAGGACCAGCAGTCGATCGATTCGTGGTTCAGCTTTACCGGAACGTTGAAGCACCCATGGTTGTCGATGCTGACGCGCTCAATGCACTTTCCGCTCATTCCGAACGAATGTCTGAACCGCCCGGGGCAAGAATCTTAACCCCCCATGCTGGCGAACTTAAACGACTCATTCCGGATTTGCTTCCGACACGCGAGGCCCAGCTCAAACAGGCAATGGAATTCGCAAGCAAAATGGGATGCACCATGATCTTCAAGGGTCACCATACGATGGTGACCGACGGATGCCATGAGATCTTCAACACGACGGGTAATCCTGGAATGGCAACGGGGGGCGTTGGCGATGTCTTGACGGGGGTTGTGGCGGGACTCGTGGGGCAGGGTTACTCTTGTTGGGACGCCGCCGTCCTCGGAACCCATCTGCACGGACTTGCCGGAGACCTTGCTGCCGAAAAATATGGGACCGCCTCTTTGATCGCGTCCGATCTGCTGGACTATCTTCCGGCCGCGTTTCTCAGCCACATGGGCGAGTCCACTTGATGAGACGGTTCAGCATGCGGGAAGAACTTCTGGCTCACAGTGACTTTGAGTCGTCAGTAACTTTAAGGAGTCAGTAACTTTAAGGAGTCAGTTTCGATCCTCAAGCATGTGTTCGAGTAAAGCTTCATGGTCTCGAAAGTCGGGAATGATGTAGTGTGCGCCGACGGAGATCAGGCGTGGGCGTTTCCATGGATCCACAGAGCCGTCGCGTTTCTGCTCGTCGCTTGCCACTCCCACCGCCAGCCCCCCATGCCTCACCAGGTTCTCAATCTCAACGTAGCCATCGCCAAATCCGATCAGTTGTTTGGGGTCAGAGACTTTCTCTTCGAGAAGTTGCCGAATCACGGCTTCCTTTGAAAAACTTCGATAGTCGTTGACAGCTCCATAGACGCGATCTTCGAAATAGGGATCGAGACCCAGAAGTCGAGCTTCCTCGCGAACATAGACCTCATCAGTTCCGCTGGCCAAGTAAAGCTGGACACCCCGACGATGCAGGTTTTCTAGTAACTCGCGACTGTGGGGGACAAGCCATTGATCTGCCGTCGCCTCTCCACTTCGTAAAGCTTCACGCCGTTGCTCGATTCGCGCTAGGAGTCTCCGGTGATACACCTCCTTGTACCATTGAGGATCTCGTGGTTGACCTCCGCGTTTTTTAATCTCCTCAACCAACTGAAGCATCTGGTAAATCGTCTGCTTGCCGGTCAGGCGATGGACGAAGTCGGTTACCAATGCCGTTAACGCGGCTTCCGACTCTCCGGAATCAAGCTCAGACAAGACCTGGACCATCATCGGAATCATGATCTCGGGCCAACCCTCACGGATGAGGCTCAGAGTTCCGTCGAAGTCGAAAATCGCAACGCGAATCTTTTGAGTGTGGTAAGGCCTCACCACTTCGATGGAGCTGCCACTCAGCATGCATGGAGTATCCGGAAGCGGAAATTTTACGTGGAAGTCACTTTCGTGGTTCATGGTGACTCTTGGATTCCATGCGTGACAGGAGGGATTTGTGAGCGGTTCGCGGTAGTCTCAGTTTTTTTGAATGATACGAGTGCTAGCAGTGTTTGGCGAGATGGTCGCGACAGTGGGGTGTTTGTCGGTGTAAATCTCTCTAGGACGTTCCGACTGTTGGTGTTAAATTGTCGACCGTCAACGACCTTTGTCGAGTAGGCAGGCCAAAAGAGGGATGACGGTTCGTTGTTGGCGATGTCTTAAATTACGACCGCAATTCACGGATGAAAACATGTGGTACAACGGTTTGCGAATGGCGACGAGTGAATACGTAGCCTTGGGTATCGTACTTGGCGTTGCGCTCGGGGCGGCGCAAGCTGCACCCCAACAGGGAGACTTCGGGGCGAGAGCCGGAATCAATGACCGCCCTCAGGTCAACAATGCGGGGAATGCGACGTCGGTTCCAGGCGGAGTCTCGCAAGTACAGACCACGGGATTACTCCCCTGCCCCTTTGAAGCTCTGAGCGTTGATCATCAAAAATATCTCTCCGATCTCTTGAGCTATTGGGAGAACAGTACTCAGCAGATCGATCGTTTCAGATGCAAGTTCAATCGCTGGGACTATGATCCGGTTTGGGGACCCAAGCCTGACCCCCAAACGGGCGAAATGCAAGCGATGTACATCTCGACGGGAGAAATCAAATATCAGGTTCCAGACAAGGCCATGTATGAAGTCACCGGGATGTGGGAGTTTCAAGCCGGTGATGCTGCGACGGAGAAGAAGTCCGAATTCGTAGAAGTGTCGTCTGAGACTTATGACAAATGGATAACCGATGGTAAAGCATCTTTTCAGTTCGACGTTGCGACCAAACAGGTACGCCGAATTCCGATTCCTCCGGAGATGCAGGGAAAGACCATTGCGGATGGCCCAATCCCGTTCATCTTTGGTGCCAAAGCGGAGAAGATGAAGTCGCGATATTGGATTCGGGTAATTACCCCAACGGAGGCTCAGAAAGCGGGTGAGTACTGGTTGGAGGCGTATCCGAAGAGTCTCCAAGACAAGCAGGAGTTCAGTCGGGTCAAAGTGATTCTGGACAAGCAATTCCTGCCAAAAGCGGTTGAGATTTACGCGACAGACTACGATGAGGTGCGAAATCGAAAAAGTCAAACGTACGTTTTTGAACAGAGGAAAATCAACGAATCAAACCTAAGTCTATTTCGCATCCTTGATCGTCCTTTCTACGAACCGACAATTCCGGGGGGATGGCAGATGGTGGATGTGAATCTAAATCAGCCCGGTGTCGCAACAGGCGGGCCGACTACAAACTCAGGTCAAACGGGCAATCTCAATCGCTAGTCGAGTTGGGAACCACAACAAGAAATCCAAAAAAGCCCACCGGTCCTTCAGGCCGATGGGCTTTTTTCTTTAGCGACGGTCCACACATCGGAGTAAGTGGCTTCTCCAGGCCAATCGCCACCCCTATAATACAAGGGGAAAGATTATTCAGGTAGTGAAGGCCATCGTGTTGTTGTTTGGCGACGACGCTCACTGCCTTGCCCTCGACAGGTACCACATTTCCTTTTTTCGTCGTGTTTCTCTAATCAGGTCAAAAATGGGCGGCGAAATTCGAATGATCCGTCGTTAAGTGGACGAACCAATCCGGTTTCATAAAGGAACCTGTCGGTTGGGATGTGGTGACCTATTTGACCATCGGGTGGTGTCAGGGTCACGGTCGACAGGAAAAGAATAACTACGGCTGCCATTGTTCATGCGGCGTTTTCCTGACTCGTTTCTGTGGGATCAGATTCTCGGCGGTCAAGGTGAGGATCCGTAATTAGGGAGGGGCTTGTGATGGTGACTTGCACACGAATGCGCATGTTGTCGATGACATTTTTCTGGTGCCTTCTCAGCATCCATATCGACTCCACACACGCTCAAGCTTTGTCAGACGCAAAGGACTTGCGAGAAGGCTTCCTCGTGCAGGTTCCCTTGCCCATCACGG
>MDTG01037954.1_pt1 | contig 10043 bp, 6 predicted proteins | sample 811421 | NCBI WGS metagenome assembly MDTG01 (sample SAMN05326645, study PRJNA326480) | marine metagenome | isolation source: seawater | place: Pacific Ocean: South East | collected 2011 | reverse complement strand
TTTTCGTCATGTTCATGGAATAATACTGACTTGACATAATTTGAATCTACAAATTTCTGTGAATCTTGGGAACTAATCCCAAATTTAGATTGGACCAATGATTTCACCGTATTTTCATTCATGCTATTGTCAAGAGACAAATATGCAATCGCAGATTCGTACCCTCTCATTCTAGAAGGACTAATGCCATATTGAGTATAACTGATAGATTCATGATGTGTAGTCCGAAAATTTTGATAATTCCGAGGTTTATTACTCGAATCGCTAATTTGTCTTTGTATCTGTGTAGTAGATTGAGCTAATCCTTTGAATTGATTTAATGCATCAGAAATAGAACCTTTCTTTCTAGCAGTAATTAGAAAAATTGAGGTTATAATGATTGAGCCAACAATACTGAAGTAATCAAAATAATCCACTCCATCTTCGCCTGGAATTAGAACTGATCTTTGTGGATCATAGGGGGCATAAAAAACCTGGATTTCATCACCATTTTCCAGTATTACTCCATTAGTTAATCCTAGACTCAAATACCATTGATACTCAATAGGAGCCCATCCGAGATTGACTACATCATTTGTGTAATTTATACCATCAACAGTGTAGGTATATACAATATCTTCTTGCGTGTTACATCCTCCTTCGTCATCATAATTGCAGAAGAAATCGTAGTCCTCCACAGTTCCGGTAGTAGTGTGCCAATGTCCTGTTTCCCATTGGGCAAAAATGCTGATTGTGACGATGGAAATAAAGCCTATTGCCATTATTGATGTAAATATTGCAAGAGCCCAATGCATCCATAGTGGCATTTCCTCCTCCGAGTCGCTCATTTAACCACTTCATTAGGGTGCATTGGCGCGGACCTCTCGCGCCAATGCTTTTGGGTTCACTGCACCCAACCTGCGCAGCAGGTTACTCGTCATTGCCAGTAGGCTCCGTTGAGGTCATACTTTCCTAATCGGTCATGTCTATGAACATTTCATCGGATTTTCACAATTCTAGAACTTACTTGCGGATTTCCTGCTTTCTGCCCATTTTCTATCGAAAATGTAACACCTAGCTGTTCAGCAAGACGGAGATGTGCATTTGACCACGGATGACTGCAAATCTTTCCAGAATCCAGAGCATATACCCCTCTTGGTTCAAGGGCCCCTTCCAATAAATCAAGACTATTCGGAGTCATTTTCACCCAAGAATGTCCCTTCTTTTTGATTTCATAACTGAATCCCTTCATTCCTATTTTTGATGCTATTTTCATAATGTTTTGATTGGGGATAGCTCTTGGTACCATGATCAATGCTCCCTCCGGATTAGTCCATATTGCACATGGACCAATTTCTTCACTTTCCAACATCGAGATAAATTTCTCAATTCTTTTTGTAATTTGGTATGGTGTTCCACGCATTTGTTTTAAGATTACATTTCTATCTGGAGTTCCTGGAACCTGACTACTAACTTGGAGGAAAATAGACAATTGATCATTTTGTTTCTTTTTTGTAACCTTCTTTTTTTGTCTCAAATCGAATTGAGGGAACCTGAATTTCCATCTAGGCATCCGAATAGACAGTTGATGTTTGGGGATCAAATGAATCCATTCTTTGAGTGGTTTTTCCAGTTCTTTCCGTTCGATAATAGTGCAAATCCAGCCGGTACCCCCGTGAATAGTCCCGGGCAGGCGTATGATTCTCCTTGTATCAGCTGTAACTAAAGGGTCTACTGGATGTTCTGCCATGATTACTCTCTCTAGAAGTGCCTTTCTTTCTATTCTAACTTTATTTTCCCTTTCTCTGGGGTTTGCTATTGAGAATTTAACTCTGTCTTCATCTCTATAGAAGATATGGAACCCTTTACTTCCTGAAAAAGTAGCATGGCTATAATCTAAGTGTGGCTCATTTTTTTCAATCCAATCGATCAATCGAATAGCTGCTTTCCTTGCTTTCTCTAAATTATGCCGAGAAAATGGTTCTATGTCAATATCGAAAACTACTAGATGATCGAGTAAGATAGGTGCAGGTTTGTCATTATCGCTTAGTCGTGGTAAATTGATTGGATCAAGCCATTGGGAAGTTGAAACATAAACATCAAGAGCAGCATCTCTCTTTAGTGATTTAGTAAAAGAATCATGGTCTTTTATCCTACGCTTTGCCGTTATCCATTTCCCTTTGATTGTTCTCCATCTAAATTGATGTCTGCCCGGTTTTTCTAACCATTCGAAATTTGGAGAGTTACGAGCAGTAAATTGTTTTAGAGCTTCTCCTGTCCAATCTGGCCGCCTCCCCATAGCTTGTCTTTCAATAGATACCAAATGGATTAATCGTTTAAGCCGGTGTTCTAAAAACAGGAGGTGTATTGCATCGGTTATGGACCCCCTAGTTGTTGTAAATCACAAGACTTACGAGACGGCTCAAGCCAGCGCTTCCGTTTCATTGGCTGAATCGATTTTTGCTGCTCAGCGTTCAGGAGTACAAATGGTTTCAGTTGTTTCTGCCTTTGATTTGAATTCTGTATCACGGAGAGTACCCGGATTGAGTGTTTGGACACAACACCTCGATCCTGTAGGATTTGGATCTAACACTGGACATCTCTCACCTTCAACTGCTATTTCTAATGGTGCTACAGGCACAATTTTGAATCATTCAGAGCGTAGAGTTTCTTTTGATCACGTTGAGTCGGTGTTAGCAATGTTGCCCGATGATTTTTCCACTTGTATCTGTGCTGCAACTGTAGAAGAAGCCTCATCTTTCGCAAGACTAAATCCTGATTTTATCGCAATTGAGCCTCCTGAACTAATCGGAGGAGATATTAGTGTGACTACTGCAGATCCAGGGATTGTTTCTAACACAGTAGAGGCAGTACGGTTGGTTAACTCAGATGTAAGGGTTCTATGTGGCGCCGGTGTGAAAACAGGAGATGATGTTGCTAAGGCAATCGAATTGGGAGCTGATGGTGTACTACTAGCCAGTGGTGTAACAAAGGCTCAGGATCCGACTAGAGTATTGCAGGATTTAATTTCATCACTGTAAGAATAAATAAAATCGAATCCCTAGAAAATCCCATCATTGTTTGTTCCCAAATATGAACTCCATGAAATAGAGTCGGGCGAATCAACGCCCAAAGACCATAGAATAATACTGCAACTGGCCCCTGAATAACCAGTCGTATCTGTAGTAACAAGTTCTAGAACACCATCTCCATCAATGTCTGATAGAGCGGGTGTTCCGATACTCATCCTATCTCTGTGGGCCAATAACTCATGAGTCAATGAGCAGGAATCTAGAATCTCTATATCGTGATAGAATGAAAAACCACCATTATTTTCAAACATTTCACCTCCTCCTCTAATCATTATTACCTCATCTCTACCATCTCCATTCATATCTGCTGCAAGAGGACTAGTGAATCCAGAATGCGTTGAGTCATTTTTCCAAACTACTTCACCTGATCCTCCATCAATCATCAGACTGGTAGATGCGGAATAATCAGGGAATGCGCCAATAGCGAAATGTACGAAGACATCTGGAATTGCATCATCAGTAAAATATCCAATTGCGGGAGATGCATATGATTCAACATCAACAGCATTTCCCTCAAATGCATGTTCATCGACATTTATTGTCCAAACAATGGAATGATTCCTACCATCAATAGCCACCACTCTACCATCGAATGTAGGTGCAACGATATCTAGAATCCCGTCATGAGTTATGTCTGCAATTGCTGGAGGGGCCATAACTCCTTTTTCCACTCCTCCGTTTGGCTTGGTTAGCTTTATTGAATTAGAAATGTCTCCTGCTTCGATGGCTTCAATTGACGTTGCCCAGAGACTTCCACTGAATGTTTCTCCACCTGTCCCAAACAAAACCTCCATTTTCATTTCAGGGTGTGGTTGGTACACTATCGGAGACATGTATGTTTCTTTACCATCTGGGGTTGGGGCGTAAGAAAGGATTTCACCGGTGGCGCCTGAGATGATCATCATGTAACCATTTGAACGCGGTTCTCCAGGTCCTTTAGACGGATCTCCACCGTTGGATGTTAGCCAATCATCGACACCGTCTCCATTCCTGTCGATAATGAATTGTCCGGTGTAGAACTGAAACCATTCAGATACCCCCAAATCATTGCCTAGGTTTGCATCATCGAATGTCCAGATTTCCTCACCCGTTACGCCATCCACTGCGAGAAGTTGGTGGCTTCTTCCGCCGATGATTGCATCTTCTTTTCCATCATTGTTCAGATCATTGAATTGTGCGGTTGCAAAGAGTTCTGCACTGGCATTCGCTTGCCATAAGTGTGATCCATTTACTCCGTCTAGAGCAACTACTGCTCCAATTTCCTGCTCTTCAATGCCCATTCCGTTTACTACATCTAGTATCCCATCGTCGTTAAGATCAACTAGACTGGGAGAGGAAAAGATTCTGAGTGATCCACTTGCGTTCCATGTTTCGCTAAGAGTTGGAGGTGTGTATGGTACTGAGGGATCACAAATACGTGTTTGAGCACATTCTGAGCCTTCGGGGCAAGGTGGCGATGGAGGGACAGGAATATCTGGCGAGAATCGTTGTTCTGTAACTAATGCCGGTTCAGGAGACATCGCAACAATTAGGATCACAATTACAGATACAACCACCCATGCTGACCCACTTCTCATAATACTCCGTCGCACTCCCTGCCTTTATGCATGTGTATATCGGGCAATCATCCCAAACGAGCAATTAATTGTCCAATTACCAAATATGACAGTATCCATATCCCTAGTATCAGGGATGTTGCACCCCACAGCCTAGGTCTGGCGCCGGCACTGAATCTCCCCAGAGTAACTGATATGTTCCCTGCAATTCCTGCAATTGCCCTCAGTAAGAGACCTGCTAATCCAGCAATCAAGAGATGGGAAACAAGTGAAATTGCACCAATCAGAACTCCTATCATGCCGGTCCAAATTGGAGACGCCACGGTCTGCGGGATTAGTAAAGGATACACAATCCATGAGATCCATGCAAACCAAAAGCCAATTGTAGCATCCTCTGAGAATGTTTCGGAATCCCTCCATTTACGATAATCTTCGGGCAATTTTTCATGAATCTTTCTCGTAACATAATTTACCTCAAAAACCTCACCATTGCGAAGCATTTGGATTGCACTTGAAACCATCCAACACGCTAGAATGATTTCTACATATGGCCATATACTACCTCTCAATACCACGGCAGCAATTGACATTGGTACGACTAGTATTCCAAAACCGATAGCATTAGCACCCATAGTCCCTAGAATACCTGCCCCAGGAATCATCACAGTCTCGGGAGGTTCTACCCGGTTCCTTGGAAGGGAGAGAAGAATGAGTGGTAAAATGGCCCCTGCTCCAATTAGAACGCCGAAGAATAGATCTATCGCATTCCTTCCAGAACCTGATCCTGCCGAATCTACCATTTCAACAATTGAATCACTTCCAACGGATCCTGGTACCCATTCAGAAACAAAACCTGCTTTGTCGATAATTAGTATGGAATCCGTGGCTCCACCGGGGAATTGTGATGCAATACCCGCTCCTTTTTCATCAAGTAGTATTGGCCAAGTCCCGTTTACTGAGGATGCATGTTCGTCAATATCGATTGCTCTGACTTCTTCTCCAGTGGCCAGTTGAGCATAAGCGATTGAATCCGTTCTTTCCATTGAATTCAGAAAATCCTTTCTTTGTTGTTCGGCATTTGGTGAATCAGTTTCAAAAACTCCAAGCACAAGTGCATCATTGCCTTTTAGTAAGTCGTTTATGCTGTAGGAGCTACCTGAGTGACTTAATAGATTGAATGCAGGTACTGATGATTCATCTCTCACTTCTCCAACGTCTATTTCCGGTAAACTTGCTGCGGGTATCATCACAGATAACCCCATCAATAGTAGGACTATGTATGCAGGAAGAGGTAAAGTTCCAATTCTCAGTGAAGATCCTAACCAAACAAGGGTTGTCAATGGAATAAGGGCTACAAGATATCCTACTCTACCCAAAGATGCAGCCGGTTCTTCAACCATAAATCGATGAACAATTACCATATGACATTCTTCATTTGGATCTAGATCGCTTAGCGACATGCAGATGTCAATCATGTGAATTCCTGGGTCCAATGTTCCGTTTACAGACCACACCCAAACAGTTTGATTTCCTTCACCAATTCTGGTGCTATGAGGGGTTTCAAAATGACTTAACCGCTGCTCTTCCTGCCAATTACCATGTACAGTTTCAGGCCATGAATTATATGTTCCAGCGACTTCTACCACGGTTTTTGTAATCGTATCATCTCCCCACACGGTACCCGGAATAAATTCTACTCTGGCTGCTCTGTTTTGGTCTACCTTTGCTTGTAAGGAAGGTGAAAATAGCACTCCATCTAATTCAATTCGAGTTGCAGTATCGTATCTGTCAAAGTATAGTCCTCCTGCTATGATACAGTTATGTTCCACCGAAATTTCCATTGTAATTACATCTCCTTGACTTAATGTAAAATTCAGGTTCCAAGCAGACGTAGAAAATTCAAATGGTGCCGTCCAATCAAATTCTAAGGCGACTCGATTTGTTTGATTCTGGAAAACTTCAGCACCTCCTGCCAGTACCCTTACTGTGAATTGAGTTTCAGCATCAGCTGGGGACCCAGGAAGTGGATTTGTTAATCTGCAGGTACTTCCCTCTACATCAAGTCCTGCAAAAATACGAGCGGTAATATTCCCCTCGAATCTTGTTGCATGGTCAACTGGAGGGGAACTGACAGTGACTAATTGACTGCTGAGTCGGTTAAAATCAATCTGAGGAGGCTCACCAGAATCTATTGGATAAATTAAATCCATAGAGGTTTGATTATTCAAGAATAGATTGTGTGGTGTTGGAAAGAAAATTGAGGTTCCTTCCTCTGATGGAATTTCCTTCGTAGAGGGTTCCGCTAGGCCTGTTGTGGTGCACAAAAATAAGAAAACAAGACCGGCAAAGATTGGAATCTTGACTTGCCTCCGGCCCCGGTCCATGTATCGATGTGATGACAGTGGTTGTTCAAACCGTCGATTCTGAAGTCAAGTTAGGGCAAGAAGTAGGTAAGTAGTCCCTGCTCCAAATGCAATAGATGCAAGGTTAACTTGACCTTTGGTCATTAGTCCACGGTTTTCCAACAAAGCACCTAATATAGAATCCACTTGACATCCAGTCCACCCCATTAACGAAACAATGCAAAAGACTCTTACAATATCTGATTCAAATCCGTTGCTGAATGTGGAAAATAAGATACATCCAAGGAAAGCAATGAGAATCGATCCTCCTGCTGCAGCAAATTGCCCTGTTGGAGATGTGCCACCATTTGTTCCTGCTGCAACATATCTACCTGATATGATCATTCTAACTCTAGCATCCAATACTCCAAATTCAGATGCTAATGTATCTGCAGAAGCCACTGCAACTGCCGCCAAAAATGGAGCAGCCCATGTGATTGAGTCCCCTGAAAACCAGGCTATCATTGATACTAATGCAGGGGCGCCTCCATTGGCGATTACATTCGTCCAATTTCTTGCCCCGTCTCCTGTTTCGGCTAAACCCATCTCGTCTTTTTCTTCGTATGACCAACGTGTGGCGAATGATCCTATGATGAGGAAAATTAGCAGAATTGCCAGCCATGTCCAATGGCCGCCTACGCCAACAATTATGCCGATAATTGCCGCTGCAAGAACACCACTTTTGTCAAGGAAACGTTTCGCAGCTGCGATTACCCCTAAGGCAAATACTAGGCCCAAAGTAATGGCCACGTTAGGCTCGCTGAGGTTATCTAGCATATGCTTCAACCTCGTTCAGACGTTGATAACCAATGAAGTCATCGCACTATCTGTACCTAAATTGTTTAGTATGGACGTAATTCCTTTTCGTCATTGACTCCGTTTAGAATCATATTGCCAATGCCCAAAATACCTCCTACCATCATTACGGTAGTAAGTAAGGAAACGATTACTGAGATGCCTTCACTTTGGGTTAAGTAAAGAGCAATCCATGGTGCCCCAACTGCGGTTCCATTCCATAATGCATGACCAATAATTGCTGCAATCAAAGCAGCAGTTACACTTGAAGGCGGCCTAATCCCCCTGCCAACATTTTGCATTTTGGGAACGATACCGTTGTTTGACACAGTAAACCAATCATGAGGTTGTTCATCAATAGGGGTGAGAGTTCTTTGGTTAGTGTTAACCGAGTCGTTCAGAATTTCTGCACCTGTTTTTGGGTCAAAAAGTCTCCAAACCTGATTTTTATTATTTTTATTTTCATTCACGGATTTCATATTATTTTTCGATGCCAACGTGCCCAGAGAAAATCCGGTAATTCCTGTCCAAAAAGCGTGTCCTGGAATAGATCCAATCCCTCGAATCAAAGAAGTGAGGGTAAATCCAGTGAATCCTCCTCCAAATGAAATGAGAATATATTGAAGATTCTCGATAAGAGCAAATCCCAATCCTACAGTAAATCCGATTTGAAATCCTCTTTTTCCGCTATTCATATTGCCAAAGAAAAATGCAACTGCGAGGCCCTTGCAGATTTCTTCACCAAGGGGTGCGCTGACAATGGCTGTCAAATTCATTAGAGCATTATTGTTTAATTCTAATCCGGAAATAGCTATTACACTTGGAAATAGTATCGAATTAATTAGAATAGCAGGGAAAGCAGACATCATACCCAGGAACAACCAAGCCTCAGCATCACGTTCTCTCGTCATTAAACCCAATCTTTCTCTTGATATTGCCCACCACCCCATCACAGGGATTGAAAAACCTAGGAAGAAGAATGGGATTCCTATCCCTACAGCAATAATTATCATTATTGATCCTCCAATTTCAAGCCAAAGTCCAATTGATATCAACATTGAAGTGGAGATTAGTCCGGAAAATATAGTCCATATTTTTCTTGATGAGGGGATGTCGAGAGCGGAAGAGTCTCTGATAAGATGTCTCGAAAACAGAGTTGGCATCGGAGTCCAGAGTGTCTCGTTATGGGAGATAACGTGGTAGTTACTCCCTCTTGAATCAGGAGTTGCGATCCTTATATCCATGATTTTGGGTCTCTGAATGTAAATAATTGCTGCAATAAATGGAAGACCAAACACACCTGCAAATAACGCTAACCATGGATCTCCATCCAGTATTCCGGTTACTCCAAGATATAGGAATTGCACCATCATAAAGGACAATAGCACAATTCCAAGTGTACGCCCATACACTTTCCACGGTGATGATATCCTACCTATTGGCAATTCGTCATTAGGAGGAGTGACTTTGGTTTGTTGCATTGGCAGATAAGTTCTCCCATCTGGCCCAATGATACTCTGCATGTGATTCTCCAGGTGCCGCTCAGTTCGCCCATCAATCCATCAGGCTATGGACATTCATCATTGCAGCAAATGGTCCTAGAATAGGTGGATTAATTTCCCTTTGGTTTTTTTCCGTAAAATTTTCTGTTTTTGAATTTTATATAATTGGGCAAAAAATTAAGTTATTTTTATTCATTCTAACAATTTTTTAGTTTTTTATTATAATATTTCGAAATATGTTTACGAATCATTGATAGACTTATTTTTTAGCATTATTCTCTATGAGCGAACATAGCAAACTTGAGTACATTTGGTTAGATGGATACGAGCCAACACAGAATATGAGAAGTAAAACATTGGTAAAGAAGGATTTTTCAGGTAAAGTCGAAGACTGCCCTATTTGGTCTTTTGATGGTTCTTCTACTAAACAAGCAGTCGGTGGCGATTCGGATTGTCTACTAAAGCCAGTGGCTATTTTCCCAGATCCTCAAAGAATAAACGGATATCTTGTAATGTGTGAGGTCATGAATGCAGATGGTTCTCCACATCCAAGTAACGGAAGAGCAACCATTGAAGAGGATGATGATGATTTTTGGTTTGGTTATGAGCAAGAATATTTCATTATGGATGTAGATACTCAGCTGCCCTTAGGCTTCCCAGTCGGTGGATATCCTGGCCCACAGGGTCTTTACTACTGTTCTGTAGGGGGTAAGAATA
>MDTG01056874.1_pt1 | contig 10044 bp, 4 predicted proteins | sample 811421 | NCBI WGS metagenome assembly MDTG01 (sample SAMN05326645, study PRJNA326480) | marine metagenome | isolation source: seawater | place: Pacific Ocean: South East | collected 2011 | reverse complement strand
TTACCCGTGATTTGTTCTGGTGATGCGTACGCCCAGGTTCCTACCAGGGTAGTGCTCATGTGCGGGTCGTGCGAGGGGTCAAGATCCTTGACGATTCCAAAATCGGTAAGCTTTGCGCCACCCGATTTCGCGACGAGGACGTTAGAGGGCTTGAGATCTCGGTGAACGAGTCCGCGGCGATGAATCGCTGCCAGCGCGCGGCAGAGATCGACGAGTAGCTCTTCACACCGTGCCCACCTTTTCTTTTGTTCCCAGCTTCGAAATGCACGGATTTGGGTGTGTAAATCCGGCCCGTCAACATACTCCATGGCGATGTACGGGTGTCCAAATAAATCGCCGTACGCTTCGACCCGAATGACGTTTGGATGGTTGATACGCGAGAGGGCTCTGAACTCACGTCGAAATCGCGCTAGACCAGTTTTGAAACGTCCTTTCCGAAGCACCTTAAGCGCCACCAACTCACCGTCGGGATCCTTGGCGAGGAGCACCTGGGCCATACCACCGCTGCCGATAGCTCGTAAAAAGACGTAACTTCCAATGCGCGCACCGGGTTGGATGACGGTTCCGCCCATCTCTACTTTACCGTCGCGCGGTTTGGCTAGCCTGTTTCGATCCGAAGGTTTCATGGAGTGTGTCTTGGCTCCGCTCACAGCACGAGTGGGTTTATCGTGTTGATGAAAGAACGTCCGCAATTAGCGGTCGGTTCGCGAAGGTTTTTGCCGAGCGTTGGGGGAGGGATTCATGAATTTTATACGCAATTTGGCCATAAATCGTTGCGATAGCATCGTTTTGCCCGGTCTCTGCTAGGCAAAGCAATACTTCCAAGCGTAGCCCATCGGTTCCGGGAACTTGCAGGAGCTTCAAGGCGGCTTTGGCTGCTTTTCGGGCTTTTTCTGCTTTCCCCATCCCGAGATAAGCCTTGGCGATATCGAGATCAATTTGGGCAGCACGAAAGTGGAGAGGGGGTTTCGGTTGAACAAACGCCCATTGGGCCCGGTCGTTCGCCGCTCGCGGATGAAAAATCGCGTCCAATCGCGCACGCAACGCGGCGAGTTGTACAGCAGGTGCGTGTAGAGGTTCGTCTGGAAGAGATTCGGGGTCGACAAGCGCTTGTTCAGCTTCATCGTGCGCGTTGAGATCGAGGAGAATTCGTGCGCTATGCATTTTAATCGCCCACTGGTGGTTTTGCGCCGCGGCTGAATACAAGAGCGCTTGCCGCACAGAGTGGTGAGCTCGTTCGTACGAACCGAGTTTTAGAAAGGTTTCCGCTTGCAGGACCAATGCGGTTGAGAGTCGGGCGGGAAGGTCAGCACGATCGGATAACTGAATGAGATTTTCCGACCGATGCAGGGCGGAGGCATATCTGCCCGCAGCGAGGTCTAATTCAATGCTACGTGCCATAACACCACATCTCACAAGATTTTCCCCGGCGGATATCAACATTTCTTCTGCACGATCGAGGAATTGACTAGCGTCGAGGTAGCGATGTTGCAGCGCACGTAGATGAGCGATTCCACGACGAGCACGCGCCTCTCCATCGATGGATTCATTTGCAACTGCATAATCGAGAGCCTCACTCCACAGATGTTCGGCCTGCTCAAGTTGCCCCTCTTGTAGGGAGATATCAGCGAGCACCCGAGTTGCAGCTGCACGTTCGGGCGCTCCGGGGTCAGAGACGTGGAGGGACTCATCTAGGGCTCGAACACTATCTGGGAAACGGTCGAGTCGGTAATAGGCACGCCCGAGATCAGCCAGACACTTTCCAAGGGCGTTACTCTCGGTTTCAATTCGGGCCGCGGCTACAGCACGTTCGAGATAATTAGCGGCTTCTTCCCAATTTCTACGTGTCAAATGCGCTTGGCCATAGATCATAAACAACCAACGGCGAAGGCGAACCGTCTCGGTGTAATCCATCTCTGCTTCACAGTCGTCGCGAATGGCTAATGCCTTTTCGCAAATGGCGAAGACGTCCTGCAGGTTGCCCGCTCGTGTTGCCCGTCGAGCTGCATTAATCAGGACGGGGTACGCCTGTAAATGCAGTTTGGCACCAATTAAGTGGGTTGCAAGTTCAACGGAGGCAGAGCGTCGCCGTTTGCCAGCAAGCGCGTCGGCGATTTGCCGGTGTCGCTGTATTTGAATGTCAGGGTTCATACACTCACGCGTGACGCGCGCGAAATACGCACCGGTGAATCGAAGAAGTGGCTCGTCTTGTTGGGACTCCGCGGTGGGTTCGAGGCGTAAGGGAACCAGCACTTGTGCGAGGCGAAGCTGCTCAAGAGCTTGATTTGCTTCCTCGGGACGTTGGTGTGCGCGTACGAGTACGGACCCTCGAGTAGGTCGATCAAACAGGGCGAGCACATCGACCAGCTCGTGTTGAACCTCGTCGAGTTCGCCGAGAATTGTACGTGCTTGTTGTCGACGGTTTTCGGGAATCGGGAGCGTACCTCTTCGAAACTCATCGATTGACTTGCGACCGCGCAAGCCAAGCAGGCTCTCATCGAGCCATCCATGCTCGACGAGCGCAGCAACTTGTTCCACAATATCGCCGGGGGAACCGAAGTATTCTGCATGTAGCCGGCGACCAATGACGGAGCAAAGAGCGCCGCTGATCCCAAGGTCTTTGACAAGACTGATGGCCGCCTGTGAATCGATCGGGCGGATCGGCAGCAGCTCAATATCGACGCCTGTTGTTGCCCCGCTCACGAGGGGTTCCACACGCTCACGTACCGTTTGCGAGGTGGTAAGCAAGATCACAGGCTGAAATTTACGCGTGAGAATTTCGCGCATAAGCTGACTTAAACCATATATATCGTCCGTTCTGTATCGATGGATGTCATCGACCGCCAGGAGGGTCACTGTCTGGGCCAGGTGTGTTGAGATCGCCTCGATAGGGGACGCTTGGTCGACGTCTATGGCGTTGGCAATCTGTTCGAGGAGTGAACCATCGCCGCCAGAAGGCCAAATACACGATACACCCAAACCGGCGGCGACGTCGCAAAAGTGCTGGAGAAGTGCTGTTTTACCACAGTGACTTGGACCATGCAGCAAGGCAATGCCACCCGCTCCATCACGCAACTGGGCGACGCGTCGTCGCCATTGTTCAGTCAACAAGTCCTGACCTCGGATGATTTGGGTCGGCACGATGGAGGATTGCAGCGCGTTCAAGACATCCTGGGCGCTCGCATAGCGATGTGCAGGATCTTTAAGGAGAAGACGCTGACAAATGGCTTCAAGGTGTTTGGGTACATTTGGGTTTAAGCGACTGGGCGCTTTGGGGACTTCCGTCAAGTGGCGGGCCAAATAGCCAGCCACAGATGAGGCCTCGATGGGACGACGGTCAGTCAGCAAAATGTAGAGCACGGCGCCGAGCGCGTACAGATCAGCACGTTGGTCAACCTCTTCAGCGGCAATTAACTCCGGTGCCATAAAGGCAACCGTACCGACGAGTCGCCCAGCCATCGTAAGCTGTGTACTTGAGGAATTTGGATCTTTCACCACGCCAAAATCACTCAACTTAGGCGTACCATCCGAGTGAATTAAAATATTCGATGGCTTGATGTCACGATGGATAAGACCCGTTTGATGCACGTAATCGAGTCCGCGACATAAGCCGGCCAACATGGCTTCGACGCGCTCATACCGGTCTTTTGGCGGTTCATCGGCCCACTGTTCGAGTAAGTGCTCGAGTTCGCAACCGTCGACAAACTCCATCGCGATCCATGGATACCCTGCATACACACCCGCTTTAAACACACGAACGATGTTAGGGTGATTCATTCGGGCTAAGGCGTTGTATTCACGGGTAAAACGACGCCGTTCCTCGGGCAAGACGCGCGCGGGATTCAGAATTTTCAGGGCAATGACGTCGCCGTCTTCGGTGACTGCGCGATACACCGAGGCCATCCCGCCTGCACCAATGGCGGCTTCGAGGGTGTAGCCTTCGATCGTGTCTCCGGGCGCCGGGTGTCGCCCAAGAGAATCCCAGTTGATGTCTCCCATAGATCGGACCTTAGCAGATGCTAAGGGAACTAGCTGTTCATTCGGTGGTCAAGAAAGCTCTTGGCGTCGATCCGAGGGAGATTTGCGGCGATGGATCGACCAAGCGATTTGGCGGTTCGGCCATGACGCTCTCGTGCATCATGGCTTTTCGCTACTCGAGAAAGGTGGTTATGGGCTAAAAACTGGTAGTACCGATAACCGGCGTTTTTGGCAAGGTTGAGCGCTTCCGAGAATGCGGCGGAGCTGTTGTCAAGGTCGCCAATTTTTTGCCAAGCTTCGCCTCGTGTTAATTCGGCACGAACCTTGATGTGTGGCCACTCCTGTTCGCTGAGCGGAAAGGTTTTGAGAACCTCTCGCGCTTGGTCGATCTCGCCTTGCTGTGCGAGGGCTTGCGCGAGGAGCGCGTGTGCTACAGGGCGGAGACCTTCGGGGTCCGTCTCATGCAGCCCCGGTAGCGCCTGCTCGAGTCGCTCCAGTGCATCCATTGGGCGGTCATTTTCAAGGTCAACTCGGGCCATGATAATGAGGCTAAAGGCCACATCTTCGAGGGATCCAATCTCTTCGATCATGCGAAGCGCTTCTGACGCATTCTGCACGGATTCGTTGAGACGTCCAAGGGTGAACAGGATCAGAGCACGCCAACCTAGCCCAATAGCAATGCCGTATGGATTGTTGATTTCACGCCCTTGCCGGATGGTTTTTTCAGCGAGCGTGAGTGATTTTCGAAGTGACCCCGAACAATAGTACAACTCGACGAGATTGATTTGGGTGATGCCAAGGGGGCCCAGTAGACCGAGCTCCTCAAAAACCGTCGTCGATTTCTCGAGGTACGCGCGTGCTTCAACACTCTCTCCGCGGCAGGCGGCGAGGATGCCAAGGCCATTGTGGGCAAACGCTTGGTGACGCAGGTTATTGATGGACTTGGATACCTTAAGGGATTCAAGCCAGTGTTGTTCAGCATATTCGGATTCGCCCCGGGACCAGTACACGCTGCCCAGTTGGTAAAGTGGCAGTGGTATGAGGCGCGGGTCGCCGATTTCCTTGGCCGTTCGAAGGGCATTTCCAAAGTTTTTTGCGGCCTCATTAAGTTGACCAACGTTTCGTTGATGAATGCCAACTTGGGTTGCTTCTTCACTGATGAGCTTTGCGTCTTGAAGTTCATTAGCGATTGTGAGGGCGCGCTGCGCTTCTTCCAGGGCGTTGTGCCAACGGCCTGCGTTGTATTCGGCTTGTGCCCGTGCTCCATAGAGTTTTGCAAGTCGTCGGTCCGCTTCGTGGAGTGGCATCAACGGACGGGCCATGGGTTCCATCGCAAGGGCTCGGTCGAGAAATGCAAGGCTCTCTTCGAAGAGGGAGCGATTTTGATGTCGCTCTGCGGTTCGAAGTAAGTAGTGATAGGCTTTTGGAGCGAGTTCTGCCCGTTCGAAATGAAAGGCTAGTTCTTCGACGACTTTACTGATCTGATGACGATAGATATGCTCAAGTGTTTCGCCAATTCGCTGATGTCTGTGTGCGAATTCCGTTACGGGTATCCCTTCAAGAATAACGTCACGCATGCGACTTTGAGTGAGCTCGATATATTCGGATTCGCCAACGCGCTCCTCGCGTATCAATTGAGCATCCAGCAAGTCATCGAGCAATTCGAAAACACGTTGTTCATCGAATGTGGCCGCTTCGATTAAGGTATCTAAGGTAATCCGTCGTCGACCAATCGCCAGGATGCGAGCCACCTCGAGGGCGTCGTCGTCGAGGGGGGCGAGGCGATTTTTAATGGTTTGACGGAGTGATGCCGGAATAGGAATACGGGATCGCGTGATTTCATGCGGCTCGAGCTCGATGGTATAGCGACCCGAGTCCGCGTTTGGAATCAAGTGCCCCTCGTCGACGAGTCCGCGAAGCATTTCAGCAATAAATGCTGGCGAGCCGTTACTCTCTTGGTGGATGCGTGTAGCCAACACGAGCGCCACAGGGCTGGACTCCGTAATCGCGAGAACGAGTTCTTCCACGTCGGATGCGTTTAGCGGTTCCAGGTGGTGGTACTGCACAGAATCCAAACCCGTAAATAATTTAAATCCGCGCTGAAGCTTATTTTGATGCGCAAAAACAAACGATACGGAGGCTTGATTTAGTTCAATGGTGTTGCGAATGAGGTACTGGATCAACTCGGTGGTTGCCGGATCGGCTTTCTCCAACTCATCGATCAGAAGAACGCAGGGCGCGTGCGCGATAACGTAATCTCGAAAAGCAGCCAAAATGAGGTACCGCTCCAGGCCTTCAGCCTGTTCGACGCTCTCAAAAATCTGGCGCACAATGTCCGGGGCACGTTCGGGGCCTAGGGAGCGGTAAATACCGGTAAACGCTCCGAAGGGACGATCCTGGTCACGGCATTTGCCACGCGCTACCGTAATCCCTCGTCGCCGAGCGAATAGTTCGGCCAGGTCCAACATACGCGTTTTCCCGTGACCATTTGATCCGGTAAACGTAAAGGCTGTCCCTGTCCGGCCATGCAGGAGCTCATCCATAGACTCTCGTAGCAGCGCTTTTTGAGTGGTTCGACCAACGGTCTCGGAGGGCCAGTAATCGCGGATTTCTTCATCAATCGGTCGACCACCGATGAGATGTAGTAAATGGGAGGCCGAGGCGTACCGTTTGAGTGGGTCTTTTTGAATGAGGCGCATGCAGATCTCATCCAGTGGGCTTGGGATGAGTGGGTCGAGCGCTTGTGGCCGCTTTGGCATTTGGTGAAGATGCTTTTCGAGGTACCCTTGTAAACTATGGGCTTGAAAAGGCTTTTTCCCGGTAAGAAGTAGGTACAGCACGGTCCCAACTGAATATAGATCCGCGCGTGCATCGAGGGGCTCCCCTCGGATCTGTTCCGGTGAAATATAGGCCACAGTACCGACGAGTTCCCCGGCGGCGGTTAGGTCCGCTCCGAGATCTTTGACCACTCCAAAATCCATCAGTGTCACCGTATCATCATCCCGAATCATGATGTTTCCAGGTGTGATATCTCGGTGGATTAGGCCACGGTCATGGATATAGGAGAGGGCAAAGCATACCTGGGCGAGGATATGTTCAATGCGTCCAAAGCGTTCGCTAGGCGGGTATAAGCGTAGGTTTTCAGCTTCCTCGGCGAGGGTGTGGCCATTGACGAGATCCATCGTGAACCACGGCCGGTCCCCGTGAAGTCCCCACTCATAGACCGTAAGGATGTTCGGATGCGTCAGACGAGACAGTGAACGGAATTCCCGACGAAACCGACTCCGCGCCTCATCGGCTCGTGCAAGTGGAAGCAAGAGTTTCATGGCTAACTCACGATCGTCACGCACGTCGCGGACCCGTAGCACCCGCGCCATGCCTCCGCGCGCCACCGCGCCTAAGACGACATAGGGTCCAATGCGTTCCCCGGTCTCTGGTGGACGGCCTGTGTTCGTTAGTGGTGTAGCTATGGTCGTTCCCTGATCATCTGGGGTGCGATTGAATCAGGATTTCGACTGAGTTTCAATAGGAGGTTCCCCCGAACGTGCTGAGTCGATATTCTGCAGCCACCCGAGAGCTTAAATACGCAGTTTGTGGAAGGTGTCGATGCAGTTAGAAGGCTACGCTTATACGGACATAGGTCCCGTTCGCGATCAGAATGAAGACTCCTTATTGGTTGATGTTGAAAACAATATGTTTATCGTGGCCGATGGCATGGGGGGGCATGCGGCCGGTGAAGTGGCTTCGGCCATGGCTGTTGAGGTGATTCACGACATTTTATTGGGTGAGCACGACCCGGATGAAACACGACTTGTACGGGATGTCGACGTATTTGACTCGGCCGACCAACTGCGCGAAAGACTGCGTTATGCCATGAATCAGGCATCGATTAGTATTCGCCGCGAATCCCTGGCGAGGCCGGAGACTCGAGAGATGGGTACGACTGCGGTTGTGATGGTTGTTGACGGCGGGCAAGCGCATTTTGCCCATGTGGGGGACAGCCGAGCGTATCTTTATCGGCACGGTAGATTAACGCGGCTAACGCGAGACCACACGGTTGTGCAGCAGGAGATCGACGCGGGTCGGCTCACGCCGGATTTAGCAAGAGTAATGCCGACAAAGCATATTTTAACGCAGTCGGTAGGGTTTCATGGTCCCGTTGAGCCCGACACAACAACGCGGCTGGTCGAGGTGGGCGACATTTACCTGTTGTGCAGTGATGGTGTTACGGATCCGCTCGACGATGCAGCGATTGCGGAGATCATTGCGTCAACCCCGCTGGAATCTCTTGCTGAAGGGCTGGTTGAAGGGGCGCTTGCTGCGAAAGGTGAAGACAATACCACTGCGGTTGTGGTGGGGATTACGGAGTAACGTCGACGGCGTTAAAAATGGACATGATGTCCTCGGACGCGTCGGATGCGATGGACTTGGTAAGCTTCACGAGGCCCTGATTAAATGTGCTCTTGGCGTAGTAATCAGGATTGGAGTCCGCGTCGGATTTCAAAATATCGATCGTCCATGTTTGGCCGTTGCCTTCTACAGATACGGAAAAGTCACGCCGTAAAGGTGTTTCTACCAAGGACTCATAGCTCTGAACCTTGAGCCGAAAGAGTTTTCCAAGCCATGTTCCCGCTGCGCTATCGGCTTCCGTTTCACCGTCACGCGCCCAGAAAGCTGCGGCCCGATCGTCGGCGTTCTTCTGAACCAGAATGGCTTCTTGGTCGCCGTATCGAATCGTCACGCGCTCAATCGCTTTCTCGTCGAGCGGGTGTACGCGACGCTCAATGAGGCGAGCTTTGGCAGATGAGATGGATCGGATGTGCTTATCGTCGACGAGGAATAAGGTTCCGTTGTGTCGAAGGTAACGATCCTTACTACCGTAGGTTTCCCCTCCGAGTTCAAGAGTGACTTCCGCTCCCGCTTGTTTGACGGTGATGGTGCCGCCTTTGTCGCTACCAAATCCGAGTGCGTCGTCGGACGCAGTGGTTGTAAGCGTTCGGATCGCCATGAGAGGGGTGAAGCCTTCCCAGAGGTCCTCACTGGCGTCGCTACCACGAAACTGCGTCACTGTGGTCTCGACCTCTTCCACAACAGCCGGCTTTTCCGGTTCATCGTCTGGTTGTTGCTGTGCGTTATCCTCACCACCAGCGGATTCAGAGTCTTCGCTGGTCTCATCAGCCTGGTCATTGTCGCTGGCTGGTGGAGTGGGCGGAACGGGCTTTTTGATTCGCTTTCGGTCCGTTACGGTCACCCAGGTGAAGTCCGTTCCGTCTTCGCTACGTCGCTCAATGGAGACATCCGTATTCGGGCTTGTAAACATCAACGCGGATGGACTGTCTGCTGTAAATACGGCGACACCGTCATCGGAGATCTCGGTAGAGTCCGATGTCCACGTGGCGTAAGAGCCCAATAGTGAGGCGCTTAGCAGCGCGAGTAAGATGATGGTTTGTTTCATGACTCCCTCCGTCGAAGCCGAATAAAGATGCCGCCAGCCACAAGAACCAAGACGGGTACAGCGACAACGGAAAGGTAAAAGGCCGCCCAGTTCTCATCTCTGGTGTGTTGGATTTTCACGTCCTCTTCGCTGTTAATGGAGCCGGATAACTCTTCGTCTCCGACCAGCCAGCGAATCGAGTCAAGAGCAAAGGTGTGGTTTGCTCGTGAGAGTTGGAGGATTGGGTCAGCAAATAGGTTGACATCGCCGACAACAACTGCACGGAAGGCCGCATCCCCTTCGCCTCCTTCGACGGCGTAACCGAGGTCGAGGACTTTGGCCGGTTCGTCCGCGTCACGCTCAAGGTTTTTATTGGTATCAACCCAACTGTCGGGGAATGAACGGATAATGGTGGTGTGCTTAAACGGGTTGCCATCGATTTTCTCAAGTGCCACAGTCGTTGGCATAATCAACGCGAGTTGGGTGCTGTTCTTGGAGAGGAACTCGACGGTTGGGTGGCTGCCGAACCGATTGGTGACGAGCAGAACGCGGTCGCCTTTTCCTCGGGTCTGACGGATGAATGCTTGGTTGTGAGCCACAGCAGCAGTTCCGGCTCTCAGGCCGATTTTAGA
>MDTG01306379.1_pt1 | contig 10045 bp, 9 predicted proteins | sample 811421 | NCBI WGS metagenome assembly MDTG01 (sample SAMN05326645, study PRJNA326480) | marine metagenome | isolation source: seawater | place: Pacific Ocean: South East | collected 2011 | reverse complement strand
CGCGGAGCGCGCTCACGTCGCTCTCGAGGGCCCGCGGATAGTCCCAGCGGACCTCGCCGTCGCGCGCCTCGTTGAAGTCGGAGGGGGCGCGGGGCAGCGTGAGCCGGCCGCCGGCCGTCACCTCGTCTGCCGGCGCGTGGGCGTGGAGGCCCGTCGGCTCGATCAGCGCCGCGAAGAGGACGAGGAGGAAGGCGGCGAGGGCGTGCCAGATGCGCCGGGGGGTGGGGCGGCGGCGCGCGCCGCCCGCGTGGTGCTCGCCCTGCGCCCCGGATCCCGCCGTGCTCATCGTCGTGTGCCGAGGCCCTTCACTCCGCCCCGAAGCCGAAGCGTAGCACCGGCGGCGGTGGATCGTCATCGCCGCGGCGGGCGCGCACGACGAAGAAGACGAGCGTGCCGGCGAGGAGGAGGCCGCCCACGAGGTAGGCCCAGTTCTCGCGGAGCCACGCGCGTGCCGGGGGGAGGTCATCGACTTCTTCGTCGCTCTCGGGGGGCTCGGCGTGACGGGCGACCTCCCGGGGCGGGGGCGCGCCGCGGCGGCGGTGGGCGGCGCGGGCGGCGGCGACGACGAAGGCGGCGGCTTCGTCCAGTGGCTCGAGGGCGGGGCGATCCTCGAAGAAGGCGAGGGCGCCGACGTCGAAGACCTCGAGCTCGACGGCGCCTTCCCGGCGGCGGAGGGCGACGACGGCGTCGGCCCCCACCATGCGGCCGAGGGCGAGGAGGCCCTCCGAGTCGTCGTCGCCCCAGCCGAGCCGGCGCCGCTCGCGGCGGACCCGCTCGAGCCCGTCGTCCTCGCCCGGCTCTCCCCGGAGCGCGGCCCGGAGTCCCGGGTCGCTCGGCAGGACGACGCGGCCTTCGAGCGCGCGCTCGAGGCGCTGCGCGGCGTCCTGGAGCAGCCCGTCCGGATCGCCGGTGACGACGACCGCCACCTTCGCGTCGGACGGCTGCGCGCCCGCTTCCGCGTCCGCTCCGGCTCGGGCTTCAGCTGATGGAGCTTCTGCTCGGCCTCGGGCTTCCGCATCCGCTCCGGCTCGGGCATCCGCTCGCGCTTGGGCTGGAGCTTGGTCTTCGGCTGGAGCTTGGGCTTCGGCAGGGGCTTGGGCTTCGGCTTCGGCCCCCGCGTCGGCGTCTGCTCGGGCTTCGGCTTCGGCGCCCGCGTCGGCTTCTGCTTCGGCTTCGGTTTCGGCCCCCGCGTCGGCTTCTGCTCGGGCTTCGGTTTCGGCCCCCGCGTCGGCCTCGGCTTCCACCGGGGCTTCCGCGGCCCCCTCCTGCGCCACCGCCACCCCGTCGAGCCCCAGCGCGAGCCCCAGCGCGAGCCCCAGCGCCAGCTCGACGCGCGCCCTCACGGCGCCTCCGTCTCGGGTCCGATCTCCTGCGGCTCCCGGCCCGCCATCCGGACCTCGCCGGTGAGCGCCCCCTCGCCCGTCGGCTCCTTCTTCGGCGCTCGCGGGTGGTCCCCCCGCCCGAGATCGATCCGCACCAGCGTCAGCCCCATCGCCGGCGCCGTCTGTCCGCCGTCCTTGCGCTGCCCCTCCGGCGCGAGCATCCGATCGATGCGGCTGGGCTCGAGGTGCAGCCGGCCGATGTCCACGAGCGTGCCGGCGAGGATGCGCACCATGTTCTTCATGAAGGCGTTCCCCTCGACCTCGATGGCCAGCATGTCCTCCCGGCCTCCCCAGCCGGGCAGCACCCGCACCGAGCGCATCGTCCGCACGGTGTTCTCCCGCCGGTCGTCGTAGGCGCGGAACGCCTTGAAGTCGTGCGTCCCTTCGAGCCGCCGCGCCGCGTCCCGCATCGCCTCGAGGTCCAGGAAGGCCTCCACCCGCCGCGGACGCCCGTGCTTCGGGATGTCCTTGCGCCCCGAGCGCGAGCTCAGGTGCCAGGCCTGCCGCCGCGAGAGCGGGTCCCGCGTCTCGCCGACCGTGATCTGGTAGCGGTAGAGCTTCCCGGTCGTGTCGTTCCGCGGGTCGTAGCGCCGGTCCACGGCCTCCGCGCCCATCACCGCCACGTCCGGCGGCAGGAGCCCGTTCAGCCCGTGGGTCCAGGCCTTCTCGGGGAGATCCCGATCGCAGGCGAAGGACGCCACCTGCCCGAGCGCATGCACCCCGGCGTCGGTCCGGCTGCAGCCGCGCATGCGCGTGCAGCGCAGCCCCAGCGCCCGCACGGCCCGCTCCACGGTCTTCTGGACCGTGCGCACCTTCGGCTGCGACTGCCAGCCGTGGAAGTCCGTTCCGTCGTACGCCAGCGTCAGCTTCACGCCGTACGCCAGGCGCACCTTCGGCTCGCCCTTCGCGGCCTCCCTCTCGCTCACGACGCGCCGCTCAGAAGGTCAGCCCGAGGCCGACCGTCCAGGTCAGGGAGTCGCCGAAGTCCGTGCCGCTGGTGATGTTGCTCCCCATCAGCTCGAAGAGGAGGTAGCTGTGGTTGATCCCCCAGTCCGCGTCCAGGCTGGCGGCGCGGCGCGGGCTGATGAAGTCGAGCTCCAGAGCGACCTGGGCGGCCCAGCGGAGACCGTAGACGGTGCCGCTCCCCGTCGAAGAGCCCCCGTCGACGTCGTAGCGGATGATGTCCGGTCCGATCTTGCCCGTCAGCACGATCGGGATCCCGAGCTCCCGGGCCAGCACGTCGACGCGCAGCACGGCGAGCGGGGCCAAGGGGAAGAGGCGCAGCCGGCCGCTGTCGTCGAGCGAGTCGTTCTCGTCGCAGGTCGCCGTCGCGCAGAGCTTGCCGTCGAGCTTCACCCAGCTGAACGAGAAGCCCGCCCCGAGCATGCCCACGTAGGGGATGCGCAAGGGGAGGACGTCGAACTCCATCCGCAGCTGCGGCCCCCGGTCCCCGGAGAAGATCGCCGTTCGCCCCGCGTCGGGCGTGTAGGTGCCCACGCCGAACTCGAAGGCGAAGCGCTCCACCGAGGCGCGGCGGTTCCGCGCGCGGAGCTCGTCCGAGTACTGGGCCGACGCCGCGCCGCTGGTGATGGCCACCGCGGCGAGCGCGAGCAGGATCCGCTTCATCGTGTCCTCCGGCGCCCCAGCGCCAGCGCGACGCCCCCGATCAGGGCGAGGAAGAGGGGCGAGCCGGTCCGCGCCGGGCTCGCGCTGCAGCCGCTCTCGCAGCCGCCTTCGACGAGGTCACAGTAGCCGACGCCCTGCACCTTCGTGATGCAGACCGGCGTGCTGAGATCGCCCTCGTTGCCCGAGAAGTCCACGGCGGAGACCGCCACGCCGACCTGGGCGCCGTCGGCGATGTCGCTGCCGAGGGTCACCTCGCGGCGCGTCACGCCGAAGTCGGTGGTGCCCACGAGCGAGACGATGCTCATCATCGCCATGCCGCCATCGTCGGTGGTGCCGGCGTCCTCGGCCGTGCCGGCGTCCTCGGTGGTGCCGGCGTCCTCGGTGGTGCCGGCGTCCTCGGCCGTGCCGGCGTCCTCGGCCGTGCCGGCGTCCTCGACGATGCTCATGCCGGCGTCGGTCCCGCCGGTGCCCCCGTCCACGCTGAAGGGGTCGCAGCCGTCCGTGTCGACGTAGACGCGGTAGCGCATCTGCGCCTGGGTCGTCGTCGGGCCATCGGCGAGGGCGTCCCACTCGATGGTCGGGCTGCTCCCGCGGAGCTCTGCGCTCGAGGTGATCGTCGGCGCCGGCGGCGGTGAGCCGTCGATGATGATCGTGAAGGAGGCCGCCGTGGCCTCCCCCGTGACCATGTCGCTCGTCGAATCGAAGAAGTAGAGCGTGTAATTGTTCTGCCGGTCGCAGATGTTCTGGCCGAGGTCGTCGCGGGACGGGTCGCCCGCGGTCACGTCCGCCAGCGGGAGCTCGAGGCTCACCTGCCCGCTCGCGCCCGCCGTGACCGTGTAGGTCCCGACGACGGCGCAGGTCCGGTCGATCTCCGGGGTCCGCCCCGCGGTCGCCTCGCAGTCGCTGCCGCTCGCGTCGTCGTGCCAGACGTTGACGCTGTTGGTGGTGATGCCGGTGAGCCGGAAGGTGATGATCGCGTCCCCGCTCGCGCAGTCGGCGGCGTTCACCCCCCGGCTGAGGGGCTCGGTCTCCGTCCGTCGACCCCCGGCCGTGCTCTCGATGCTCTCGATGGCGACGGTCTGCGCGCTCGCCGTGCTGGCGGCGAAGAGCAAGGAGGCGGCGAGGAGCGGGGCTATGCGGGATCGAGGAGGCATGGCGTCGAGACCCTAAGCAAGGAGCAGACCAGAGCGGGCGCGCGGCGAACCAGAAAGACAGGTCTTCGGGTCCACGGCGCGCCCGCCATTGTGGCATGCGCCGCCCTCGCGGGAAGGCGGCGCATGACAAAACGTCAGAGGAAGAGCCCCTCGGCGATCTGCACGGCGTTCAGGGCCGCGCCCTTCCGCAGGTTGTCGGCGACCACGAACATCTGCAGCCCGCCCGGGTTCCCGACGTCCTCGCGGATGCGCCCCACGTAGACCGGGTCCGTGCCCGTCGCCTCGATGGGCGTCGGGTAGACGCCGTTGGCGAAGTCGTCGACGACCTTCACGCCGGCGGCCTTCTCGAGGAGCGCCCGCGCTTCGTCCGGCGTGATCGGCTTCTCGGTCTCGATGGCCAGCGACTCGGCGTGGCCGTTCACCACCGGCACGCGCACGGCCGTGGGCGACACGCGGATCGAGTCGTCGCCGAAGATCTTCCGGGTCTCGTGGACCATCTTCAGCTCCTCCTCCTGGTAGCCGCTCTCGACGTCCCGGGACCAGTGCATGAGCACGTTCCCCGCGAGCTGCCCTTTCAGCGTCTCGAGCTCCCCGACCGTCTCCCCCGCGGCGAGCTGCTTCATCTGCGTCTCGAAGGCCGAGACGGCGCCAGCGCCCGAGCCGCTGATGGCCTGGTAGGTGGCGACGACCACGCGCGTGATCTTGGCGGCGTCGTGGATCGGCTTGAGGGCGACGACCATCTGGATCGTCGAGCAGTTCGGGTTCGCGATGATGCCCTTCGGGCGATCCTTCGCGGCGGCCATGTTCACCTCGGGCACCACCAGCGGGCACTCCGGGTCCTTGCGGAAGGCCGAGGAGTTGTCGATGACCACGGCGCCCTTCTCCGCGGCGATCGGGCTCCACTCCTTCGAGGGGCCGGAGCCCGCCGAGAAGAGTGCGACGTCGACGCCCTCGAAGACCTCCGGCGCGATCTCGCGCACGGTGTGCTCCTCGCCGCGGAACGGGACCTTCTTGCCGGCCGAGCGCGCGGAGGCGACGGGGACGAGCTCCCCGACGGGGAAGTCCCGCTGCTCGAGGACGCGGAGCATCTCGCGTCCCACCATTCCAGTCACGCCGGCGACGGCGACCTTGAGCTTCTTCGACATGGCCCACGAACTAGTCGGAAAACGCTCGCGGGCAAGTCCGATCCCCCCGAACTGCCGTGATTTTCGCGCTTTTCGCCGCTCAGCCCCCATCCCGAGGGGCGCCGGCGTGAGGGCCCGCACGGCAGGCGGCGTGGCGCTGGGCCTAACGGTCGGGCTCTTCGGCCGACCCTCGGGGGTGGCGTGCGAGGCGCCCTCGCGGCATGCCCTCTGCCATCGGGGAGCGGGGCGCCGCACCCTCCCGCTCCGCCGCTCAGCCCCAGGACGAACCATGCTCCACCACCCGCGCTTCGTCGCCGCGTTCTTCTCCGCGCTGCTCCTCGGCGCGCTCCCGGCCCATGCCCAGGATGCCGCTGCCCAGGGTGCCCCTGCCCAGGACGCCCCTGCCCAGGAGGGCCCTGCTCAGGACGCCCCCACCCCCGAAGAGACCGCGCGCGCAGCCGAGACCGCCGAGCCGGCGACGCGGCCTGGCGGACCGTCGTCGGAGGAAGAGGTCCGCGCCCAGCTGGCGGCCCTGGCCGAGCCGGGCGGGCTGACGGCGGATCAGGCGGCGGCCCGGGCCGTCGAGACGGCGCCTTCGGTGCGGCGGGCCGAAGCCTCCGTGCGGGTGGCCGAGGCGGCGGCGCGCCAGGCGTGGCAGGGGTTCTTCCCGCAGTTCGAGGCGAGCTTCCGCTACACGCGCCTGAGCGACATCGACCAGCCGGACTTCGGCGGGTTCGAGATCGGGGATCCGGCCGTGCTCGAGGGAGCGACCGAGGCCGTCGACGATCCGGACGCGCGCTTCCTCTGGCAGCAGCTGATCAGCGGGCTCTCGAGCACCTCCGAGAGCTTCCAGTTCCCGGTCATCCTGAACCAGTACGCCTTCCGTGCGACCGTGACCTATCCGGTCTCGAACGTGCTCTTCACGATCCTCCCCGGCTACCGGGCCTCGGAGACGGCGGCCGAGGCGCAGCGGGCGCAGATCCGCGGGGAGCAACGGCAGGTGGCCCTGCGCGCGCGCGAGGCCTTCTACGAGCTGGCGCGGGCGCGGGGCACGTTGGTCGTCGCCGAGAAGGCGGTCGAGCAGGTCGAGGCGCACCAGCGGCAGGTGCAGGCGCTCGTCGACGCGGGGGCGGCCGCGCGCGTGGATCTGCTCCGCGTGCAAGCCCAGCTCGCGCAGGCGAACGTGAACGCGGCGCGGGCGCGGGGCGGCGTGGCGCTGGCGACGCGGGCGCTGCAGGTGCTGCTGCACGAGGAGCCGAGCGGGAGCCTGCGCCTCGGCGAGGACTTCTCCCAGACCGTGCCGCCGCCGAGCGAGAGCCTGCCGGAGCTGACGGCCCGGGCCCTCGACCAGCGGCCCGAGATCGTGGCCATGCAGCAGGTCGAAGAGGCGCGGGAGCGGGCGATCCAGGCGGACCTCGGGCGCCGCTACCCGCAGCTCGCGCTCCAGGCGAACCTCGACTACGCGAACCCGAACAACCGCTTCATCCCGCAGCAGGAGGAGTTCAACGCGAGCTGGGACATCTCCGTGCTGCTCCGCTGGTCGCCGAACGAGTTCGGTGACGCGCGGCAGCGGGTGGAGACGGCGCGGGCGCAGCTGCTCGAGGTGCAGGCGGACATGGCGCGGCTCGAGGACGCGGTGCGGCTCGAGGTGGCGCAGGCCTTCGAGGAGCTCCGCTCGGCGCAGCTGGCCTTCGAGGCTTCGAAGGTGGGGCTGCACGCGGCGGAGGAGAGCTACCGCGTGCGCTTCGATCAGCTCCAGGCGGGCGCGGCGGTCACGAGCGACGTGATCGACGCAGAGGCGGAGCTGACGCGTGCGCGCCTCGAGGTGGTGGACGCGGCGATCGGTGTGCGGCTGGCGCGCGACCGGCTGGACGCGTCGGTCGGCGAGTAGGGCCGGGCGGCGGGCCCCGTGCGCGAGCGCATGGCGCCGCGCCGCCTTCGGCCCCATGAACGTCGCAGCTCCGCCTCCGACGGGGGCGGCGCAGAGGTCGCGTGGGGACGCGGCCGGGGTGTTTGGAGAACGTGGAACGACGCATCGGATCAATCGGACTGGCGGTGGCCTTCTGCGCGCTGTGCGCGGCCAGCGCCGCGGCCCAGGAGGCGGCCTCGGCCCCGGAGGCGAGCGCGCCGGCGGCGCCCGCCTCGCACGCGCCCGTCGTGCCCGCCGGATACGAGGCCCTCGCCGAAGAGGCCGAGCCGGAGGCTGGCGCGGCCGGAGCGGAGGGCTCGGAGGCGCGCGGCTCGGCGGGCGCGGCCCCGCCCGACGACCTGCAGCTCCGCGCGCCGGCCCACGCGCTCGGCCCGCCGCCGCCGGACGCCGCCCTCTTCGACGCCCCGCGTCCCTGGCGCCCCCTCCTCGCCGTCTCGCTCGGCGTGGCCTCCGCCTTCGCCGGGGCCGTGATCTGGGCGCATGCCGGCGAGCACGAGCGAGGCGAGCGGCGGCTCGGTCAGGGGCTGGTCGGCGTCGGCGCGGCTGGCGTCGCCTTCGGCGCCTTCGTCCTCGGTCCGCAGCAGGGCCGGGCCACGGCGCGCTGGCTGGCGGCCGATCGGCAGCGGAGCGCCGCCCTCCGCGTCGGCGAGCCCTTGCCCTGGGTGGCCCTGATCGCCGCCGGGCTCGTGCTCACGCCCGTGGGCATCGCGCTCCACCGGCACGGTCAGCACCAGCGCCGCCGCAAGTGCGAGGACGGCGAGATGCTCTGCGAGGACGGGCTGGCGCACCGCGCGGGCGGCCTCGGGCTGGTGATGGTGGGCACGGCGGCGGTCCTCGCGGGGAGCGCGTTGCTCGCGCGGCTGATCCGCCGTCACACGCTCTCGGAGGGGCCGCGCTGGGCGCTCTCCCCGGCGATCGATCCGGTCGGTCGCGGCGCGCGCCTGGGGCTCTCGACGCGCTTCTGACGAGGGGGGCCTGGCCGGCCGGGCCGGTCGCGCGACGATCTCTCGAGGCTTCGGCCCGTCGGAGCAGTCCATCGGAGGTCCGCCGCCGCTCCGGGGTCGTCGCCGAACCCGCGGTAGGATGGGCCATGCGCGCTCCCGCCCTCCCGCTCCTCGTTTCCCTTCTCGCCTGCGGGGACGGGGGCTCCTCCAGCGGCGAGATCCTCCCGGCCGGGAGCGCCGTGCCCTCGGTGGCCGAGGTCGATCCGGCGCTCGCTGCGCAGATCGACGCCGAGGACCAGGTCGAGCGCGAGGTGCCGCGCTTCGGTGCCTTCGTCGACGGCGAGCGGGTCGAGTACTGGCTCCTCGGCGAGGCGCCGCGCACGCCCATGCCGGCGGTCGTCCTCTGCCGCGACGAGGGCGGCACCTGCGAGCCCATCGACCACCCCCTCATCGTCGACGCGCTGCCGGGTGAGGAGGGCTACGGCCCCTACCTCGCCATCGAGCTCGCCGCCGTCACCGAGCGCTACGCCGGCGAGCGGATCACGAGCCGCGCCGCCGTGGACGCCGCCGTCGACCGGGGGCTCCTCGAGGCGCCCGTCGCGCTCGGCGCCCACGCCCACTGCCCCATCGTCCACCCGGACGCGCGCCTCGAGGGGGGCGAGCCTCCCGTGCCGATCCACGTCCGCGGCATGCGCGCCGACTGCTTCCACATCGGCCGCGGGACCGGCCGCCGGGGCCTCGGCGCGCGCGTCCTGGAGAGCGCCGGCACGGTCCTCGTGCGGAACGTGTACGTGCTGACCCGCGAGGGCGAGGACGCGCCGCTGAACGAGGCCATGCGGAACGCGGACCTCACCGGAGACGGCGACCAGGTGGACTCGAACAACCTCTTCGGCGCGGGCCTCGGAGACGCCGACTACACGCCCCTCTGGCAGCTCGTGACCGTGACCGTCCCGGCCGACACGGGGAGCATCGACACCTCCATGGACGAGGCCGTCGCCGAGATCACCGCCGACACGCAGCTCTTCGACGTCGACGAGCTGACCTACGAGATCACGCCCAAGGCGGGCGAGGTCGTGGAGTACGCCCTGCGCGAGACCTTCCTCGACTGCCCCATCGCGCCCTGAGCGGGCCCCACGGCGCTCAGCCGTGCCGCTCGGTCGTCGCGCGGGCGCGGAGCTTCGCCACCACGGGCTCGTCGGCCGGCGGCAGGTCGTAGCCGTCGAGCGCGTCCGGGTGCACCCAGGCGTGGTCCGCGACGCCCAGGTGGCGCACCGCGCCCCTGCGGAGCCGGCAGGCGTAGAAGAGCAGGAGCACGCTCTTCTCCGGGTAGGCGTGGAAGGTCACGTCGAGGATGTCCTCCACCTCGACCTCGATGGCGCACTCCTCGCGGCACTCGCGCACGACGGCGTCCCGCGGATCCTCGTCGGGCTCCACCTTGCCTCCGGGGAACTCCCACTTGCCGGCCAGATGGGCCCCCTTCATGCGGCGCGTCAGCAGCACCTCGGGGCCCTCGTCTCGACGGATCACGCCAGCGGCGACGAGCACGGTCATGGCGCTCGGCATACCGAGCATGCTGGCCCCGCGCGAGCCGACTCCGTGGCGACTCCGTCCGGAGGGCGCTGGCCGAGCGGCGGGGGGAAGGAAGAACTGAACTTGACGTCAAGTTCAACTTCGCGGGGCTCGACCTCCGGTTCCCCCGCGGGCGCTCGACCCCCGCTCTCGCGCAAGCAGCCGTCATCGTGGCGCATTCCGCCATCTGGCGAGCCCTCGCCCACGTCGACCGCGCGTCCCAAGAGCCCCCCGGTGTCCGCAGGACGCGTGGTGGTGTCCGCAGGACGCGTGGCGGTGTCCGCAGGACGCGTGGCGGTGTCCGCAGGACGCGTGG
>MDTG01280814.1_pt1 | contig 10045 bp, 9 predicted proteins | sample 811421 | NCBI WGS metagenome assembly MDTG01 (sample SAMN05326645, study PRJNA326480) | marine metagenome | isolation source: seawater | place: Pacific Ocean: South East | collected 2011 | reverse complement strand
CTTTTATTTTCTTAAATTCAATTTCGACAGTACATTCTTGTAAGAATCCATTTTATTTTTTTTTAGATATTCTAACAATTTTTTTCTTCTATTTACAGCTTTCAATAATCCAACAGAGGAATGTTTATCTTTTTTAAATTTCTTAATGTGATTTGAAAGAGTTTCTATTTTATTGGTTAGCAACGCAACCTGAATTTCTGAAGATCCAGTGTCTTTTTCATGCATTGCTAATTCTTGTGCCTTTTTGTTCATTACTTATTTTCCTATTTGTTTGTTTGTTTAATTAAATTTTCTATCTTCTCCGCATATTCAAAAGACTCATCTTTTCTAAAAATCAATTTAGGCAAAAATTTCATCACTACTTTTTGAGATAAAATCTTTCTTATTAAAAAAGAATATTCTTTTAAAATATTAATTATTTCCTCAGCATTTTTACCACCTAATGGAAGCACATAAGCTTTTGCAATTTTTAGATCTTGGCTCATTCTTACCTCAGTAACTGTAATTGTATTGGTTTCTAAATTGGGAACTTTAGCCTCATTTCTGATAAAAATCATACTTAAAGACTGTTTTATCATTTCTCCAACTCGCAACTGTCTTTGTGAAATTGGTTTACCTATTCTATCTGACATTATATTGATCTTTCTGTAGAAGTAACACTAAAAGCTTCAATAGTATCGTTTTTTTGAAAATCCATGTAATCTTTTACAGTTATTCCACATTCTTGGCCATTATTAACCTGTTTTACTTGATTTTTTTCTCTAAACAAAGTTCCAACTTTTCCTGTGAAAATAATCACTCCATCCCTTATTATTCTGACATCTGAAGTGCTTGAAATTTCACCATCGATGATTTTTGATCCAGCAACTTTTCCTGCTCCTGAAACTTTAAAAATTTCTAAAATTTGTGCAGTTCCAGTAATTTTTTCATGAATATCTGGAGTCAGAAGGCCTGACATTCTTTGCTTAATAAAATCTAAAACCTCATAGATAATATTATAAGAAGAAATTTTTATATTTTCATTTTCTGCAAGTTTTTTTGCTTCTTTACTTGGTCTTACGTTAAACGCTATTAAAACTGCATTAGAAGCTTTTGATAAAGTAACATCTGTTTCTGTTACCATTCCAATGTCAGACAATATTATTTTTGGTTTTACTTCTTCATGTTGAATTTGATTGATGGCATTTTTTATTGCTTCTGATGAACCGTGTACATCTGATTTAATAATCAGATTTAATTCGGCAGTTGATTTGTCAGAAAAAGCAGAGTCTTGTGTAACAAATGTTAAAGGATTTTTTCCTTCTTTTTTTTCTTGAGCCCTGTTTTCACTCAGAGTTTTAGCCTCTTTTTCACTATCAAGGACAATAAAATCATCTCCCGATTTTGCAGCACCATTAATCCCTAAAATTTCTACTGGTGTCGATGGTGAAGCGTTATTAATATTTTCTCCTTTATCATTAATTATCGCTCTAACTTTACCCCACTTAAGTCCACTCACAAAAAAATCCCCTTTACTTAAAGTTCCTGTAGTAACAATAATTGTTGCAACTGGTCCTCTACCTACATCTATCTTTGACTCTAAAACAATACCTGTTGCTTTTGACTCAAAGTCTGTTTTTAAATCTAAGATTTCAGCTTGTAATGTGATTGCTTCAATTAGTTTATCTAAATTTAATTTTGTTTTTGCGGATATCTCAACCATTAAAGTGTCTCCTGATAAATCTTCTGCTATTAATTCATATTCTAATAATTGATTTTTAATTTTTTGTGGGTCAGCTTCAGGTAAATCACATTTATTTATTGCTACGACAATTGGAACACCTGCAGCTTTTGCATGTTTTATAGATTCTACTGTTTGAGGTTTAACCCCATCATCTGCTGCAACGACTAAAACTACAATATCAGTAAGTTTGGAACCTCTTGCTCTCATTTCTGTAAATGCAGCATGACCCGGTGTATCTATAAAAGTCAATTTGCTTGACTTACTCTCTATTTGATAGGCCCCTATGTGTTGAGTTATACCACCAAATTCACCTGAAACTACATTGGCACTTCTTAAAACATCTAAGACAGACGTTTTACCATGGTCTACATGACCCATTACTGTAACAATAGGTGGTCTATTCTGTAAATTTTCTGCTCTCGAAGCCTTAATTTTTTGAATTATCTCCTCAGCTTTTTCTTCTCTAATTGGGTTGTGCCCAAATTCTTTTACTAAATACTCTGCTGTATCCGCTGCCAGTGTTTGATTGATTGTAACTGTTACACCCATTCCAAATAAAAATTTTATTACATTGCTAGATTGCTCAGCCATTCTATTTGCTAATTCTCTTACAGTAATAGCTTCTGGAATGTTAATATCTCTTTTGACTGGTTTTAAATTTTCTTTATTTTCATCCTTGATTTGATTTTTATTCTCTTTTTGTCTAGCTCTTCTTACAGACGCTAAACTTCTTTCTCTTGCTTCAATTTCATCACTTAATGCTCGTGAAACTGTTAGCTTTAATTTTCTTTTTTTCTCTCCAATTTTAACTTTTTTATTTTGATTGTCATTTATAACTTTAAGTTTTTTTGTTGCTCTTTGCTCGGCTAACTTTCTTCTCTCAAAATCATTTGTTGATGTTGGAATTTTAGAAGCAGAAGATTGCTTAAATGACAGATTTTTATTATATGGAGACGAAGATTTTTGTTTATAGTTTGTAGATTTAAAATTACTTTTTTTAGAAAATTTATTTCCTTGTTTTTCTATTAATACCGAGTTTTTTCCGTGATTTTTAGCAATTTCTATATTTTTAATAGACTTCTTTACTGTGCCAGATATTGTTAATTTTGTCTTTTTGTTTTCCATAAATCATTACTCAATCTTTATAAATTATATTTCTTGCAGACATAATTAAATTGTCCGCTTCTTCTTTGGACAAAGCAAAATCTTCGAGAAAACCATGAATTTTTACTCTCTCACCCTTTACTATATCATAGTCCCCAGTTAGTTCATCAGATGCTAAATCAGCAAAATCTTCAAGTTTCAAAATTTTTTGCTCTCCTAATGTAACAAGCATACCTGGTGTTAAACCTTTTAAGTTTATTAATGAGTCTTCCAAACCTAAGTCCTTAATTCTTTGTGAAATATCCTCTTGGTCCTTTAGATGGAATTCTTTAGCTCGCTCAATTAAAGCTTTTGCCGTATCTTCTTCAATCCCTTCAATTTTAGACAGATTTTCAGCAGTAGTATCTTTAATATCATCAATTGTTGAAAAGCCTTCAGCTACAAGCAACTGACCCAATGTTTCATCAAGTTCTAAATTTTTTACAAAATTTTCTGTCTTTTCTTTAAATTCTAATTGTCTTCTTTCCGAGTCTTCTTGATCAGTCATAATATTTATTTCAAAATTTAAAAGTTTTGTTGCTAATCTCACATTTTGACCCCTACGACCTATGGCTTTACTTAAATTTTCTTCTGTGAGTATCACATCAAGTTTTTTTCTTTCTAAGTCAACATTAACTCTTTGAACTTCTGCAGGTGATAAAGCATTAGATACCAAAATAGCTGGGTCATCTGACCAATTGACAATATCTATTTTTTCTCCCTGTAATTCATTAACTACAGCTTGTACTCTAGAACCCCTCATTCCAACACAAGCTCCAACTGGATCTAAGGAAGTGTCAACAGCTTTTACACAAATTTTCGCTCTACTTCCAGGATCTCTTGATGATGATTTGATTTCTATTAATCCATCATAAATTTCTGGCACCTCTTGAACAAACAAATTTTCCATGAACTTTGGATGTGCTCTTGATAAAAATATTTGTTGACCTCTTGGTTCTCTTCTAACATCATGACAGTAAGCTTTAATTCTATCACCAGCTTTAATATTTTCTCTAGGGATTAACTCATTTTTTTGAATAATCGCCTCAGTTCTTCCTAAATCAACTATTACATTACCAAATTCTAGTCTTTTAACTATCCCACTTAAAACTGTATTTTTTTTATCTATAAAATCATTAAATTGTCTTTCACGTTCTGCTTCTCTAACATTAAAATTTATTACTTGTTTTGCTGTTTGAGCTGCTATTCTTCCAAAATCAAAGGACGGTAGTGGTTGAAGAATTTCTTCACCAATCTTCTTGTCTTTGTTATCTTCATTCAACTTAATTGCATCCTCAAGTTTAATCTCAATACTTGAGTTTTCTGGGTTTTCAGCAATTGTCAATTTTCTAAAAATATCTATATTTCCACTATCTCTATCAATTAAAACTTTAATTTCGTTATCTTGACCAAATTTTGATTTTGCAGCCTTGGCAATACCTGTTTCCATAGAGCTAATAATGAGTTCTTTATCAATAGATTTTTCTAATGCCACAGCCTCGGCAATTCTTAACAACTCTAGTTTATCTGCTCTTTTATTTAACATATATTTGTTTGCCCCAAAAAAAAATGGGCTAATGCCCATTTTGTAAATTTAATAATGTAAGTGCAATATAGTAAGGTTTTTTTTTAATTCAACAGAAACTATTTAGAAAAATTGTTTATTTTGTCAGTTTTTTCCCAAGAAAATGAGCCATTGCTCTCAGAGGTTCTTCCAAAGTGACCATAAGCTGCTGTTTTCTCATATATTGGTTTATTCAAATCTAGCATTTCTCTTATTCCTCTTGGACTTAAATCAAAGCTTTCTTTTATTACATCAACTACAAATTTATTTTTATCTAAATCATTATCATACAAGTCAACATAAATAGATAATGGTTTTGAAATTCCAATCGCATAAGATAGTTGGATTAGACATTTATTTGAAATCTTGGAAGCAACAATATTCTTTGCAATATATCTAGCTACATAGGCTGCAGATCTATCAACTTTTGTTGGATCTTTTCCTGAGAAAGCTCCACCTCCATGAGGTGCGGCACCTCCATAGGTATCAACTATAATTTTTCTACCTGTAAGGCCACAATCACCATCTGGACCACCAATAACAAAATTTCCAGTTGGATTTACATAAAAGTTTTCCTCATTAAAACCATCAAGAAAATTCTTTGGAATTGACTTTTCAACATAAGGTCTTAATAAATCTCTAACTTGTTTTTGATTTACTTCCTTAGAGTGTTGAGAAGAAATTACTATTGAATTTACTCTAGCAGGTTTGCCATCTAGATATTCAAATGTTACCTGGCTTTTAGAATCTGGCTCAATATTCTTTAATTTTCCTGATTTTCTATCCTCTGCCATTAACCTTAAAATTCTATGAGAATAATGAATAGGCGCAGGCATTAATTCACTTGTTTCATTGCATGCATAACCGAACATAATCCCTTGATCACCAGCTCCCTCATCTTTATTTCCAGAAGAGTCTACTCCCATTGCTATATCAGTAGATTGGGAATGTAAGTGACTTTCAATTTTTGTGGCTTCTTTCCAAGTAAATCCTTCTTGATCATATCCAATATCCTTAATGCATTCTCGAACTTTTTGAATAAGATTGTCTTTATCTATTTCAGGACCTCGGGTTTCACCTGCTAAAATCACTTTGTTTGTGGTAGTGAGAGTTTCACATGCAACCCTAGAAAACGGATCCAATGAAAGATAATTATCTACAACCATATCTGAGATTCTATCTGAGACTTTATCTGGGTGCCCTTCTGAAACAGACTCGCTCGTAAAAAGATAATTTTTAAGATCACTCATTTTTAATTCTATTAAATGAAAATATTAACAAAATATACAATAAAATTAGTAAACTAAAAATTTTATTACCGTATTTTGAAAATACTGTTGGTTGTATCTTTTTGATTTCTTTTAAATCAATATACCCTGACTCACCAAAATTTACTTTTTTTTCTGCTATGCCTAAAGGATTTATGATAGCAGCAATTCCATTATTTGATGAACGAGCAACATATTTGCCACTTTCTATTGCTCTGAAAATACTATGAACAAAATGCTGCTTAGGTCCAACAGATTGGCCAAACCATCCATCCTCAGAAATATTTATTATTAAATCAAAATCCAAGTTTTTAAATAATCGACCAGAGTAAATAATTTCATAACAAATTAATGGTATAAACTTAAGGGAAAATTCTGGTTTTTTTATTTCAATAATATTTCTCTGTCTTCCTTTAGAAAAAGACTGACGACTATTGGTTATTGAGGTAAAACCTAGTTTTCCTAATGTACTTTCAAATGGCAAAAATTCACCAAATGGAACTAAATTCTTTTTATTATAACTATCTAATAGATTTAATTTGTGATCATAAACTGAAAGGGAATTATATAATTTTATAGATCCATTCTCCTCTTTTTGACTATTAATCCCAATCACAAATAGATGATTCTTATTAAAGTTTTCACTAAATAACTGGCTATACTCAATCAACTGGTCTTTTGAAATGCCTGGAATAATTCCTTCTGGCCATAAAAAAATTATTTTTTCATCATCCTGGGGACTACTTATCTTTATCAAATCATTAATGACTGATTTAGGCTCGATGTCTATATAAAACCTATCAAGGCTAATATTTGATGCAATAACTCTTAATTTATATTCATATGTTTCTTTGTTTGCCTGACTAAATTTTTCTTTATTAGATAACCCAAGTATATAAAAAAATACAACAGAGATTAGAATTAAAATTAAAAAAACACTGTCTTTTTTTTCTTTTTTAAGAATAAATATGGCTGGACTCGTAAACAGTGAAATACAATATAAATTAAAACCATAAGTACCTATTACAGATGTAATACTCAAAAAAAGTAATTGATTAGAGAAACTGTATGCAATTAAGTTCCATGGAAAACCAGTTAAAATTGAACCTCTTATAAATTCTACAATACCAAATACCAGTGAGAAAATTAGAAATGAGCTGATAATATTTTTTTGTTTAAATACTATAAAACAAAACGATATTAGGCCATAGAACAAAGCCAAAAATGCCGGTATTAGAATGATTATAAATGGAATTAAAAATTTAAACTCTTGCTCATATAATAAAGAAATAGATATCCAATATAAATTAGACAAAAAATAACCAAAACCAAATAACCAGCCATAAAAAAAGAAAATTTTGATATTTGAATGTTCTTTTGTTTTTTTATTTAAAAATAAAAAAAAACAGGTAAATGAAAAAAAATTGATTAAAAAAAAATTAAGTGGTGGCAAACTCAAAGATGTTATCACACCTAATATGACAAGTAGTATTGACTCAATGTATGTTTTTGTACTCAATTACTAAATTTTTGATATTACTGATTGATATATATTCTTTTCTTCTTTAAGCATTTTTTTATAATCTACATCTTTCTTATGATCAAAATTTAATAAATGAAGAAAACCATGAATAAATGTTTTAATTAATTTTTCTTGAAATAGTTTAAAGTTTTGTGTTTTTGGCTTATCTATAAAGTTATAACTAATTATAATATCACCTATATATGTTCTTTTTTTTATTTTACTCTTAGTATTCAAGGGGAAAGATAAAACATCAGTTGGTTTATTCTTATTTCTAAAATATTTATTAATCCTTTTTATACTTTTATTATTAGATAGTAATAAGCTTAGACTAATTTTTTTTTTTTTAAATTTATATTTTTGTGGAAATGACTTACAAATTTTATCAAAAAAAATATTTTTATTTTTTATTCTTCTTGACCAGGCCTTCTCCTCAGAGAAGACTTCTATATTAATCATTTTTTGAGTAAGCTTTTACTATTTTTGTAACAAGAGGGTGCCGAACAACATCTGCATGATCAAAATCAACTACCGATATTTCATTTAAATGACCTAAAAGCTGTTTTGATCTCACAAGACCAGATAAATTCTTATTGGGAAGATCTATTTGAGATGGGTCACCATTTACGACTATCTTTGAATTTTCACCAATACGTGTCAAAAACATTTTAATTTGAGTATCTGTTGCATTTTGAGCCTCATCTAAAATAGCAAATGAATTTTTTAATGTCCTTCCTCTCATAAAGGCTAATGGTGCTATTTCTATATCACCAATTTCAATCATTCTTTGTATCTTTTCAAAATCAAAAAGATCATAAAGAGAATCATATAATGGTCTTAAATAAGGGTCTACCTTTTCTTTCATATCTCCTGGTAAAAAACCTAATCGTTCCCCAGCTTCTACTGCTGGTCTAGATAAAATGATTCGTTCAATTTTTTTCTCTAATAACATAGTTAATCCAACTGCAACCGCTAAAAAAGTTTTTCCTGTTCCTGCAGGACCAGCAGAAATTATAATATCATTTTGTCTTAAAGCTCTTACATATTCTTTTTGTTTTTCAGATCTAGGAATTATAGATTTTTTTGGTGTCTTAATAATATCAGTAACATTATTATTTTTCACTTTTTCATTTATCATAAATTTATCTACCGATGAAATTATATCTTTTTTTTCAACATTTCCATTATCTAAAAACTGGTTAGCTAAAAATTGAATTGCATTTTTAATTAGTTCATTCTTTTGAGGATTAGATTTGATTACTATTGAGTTACCTCTTGAATATAAATTTGATTGGGTAATATTTTCTAGTTCTTTTAAGTTTTTATTAAACTCTCCAGCTACTCCCATAAATAAATCATTATTATGAAAAATCACACTTAGTGTATCATTGTCTGAGTAGACAAATTTGAGAGATGGGTCAATATTCTTTTTTGTAGAATTACTCAATTTTATGCAACCTTTTGTTCATTATCAATTCTCTCTCCAAATAAAGTACTTCTATTACTTTTTGTAACTTTAATTGGTAAGATTTGACCAATATCATTTTTACTACCATTAAAGATTACCGAAGTCATAAACTCAGATCTACCAAATAATTTTCCTTTTTCCTTCGATTGATTCTCAACTAAAACATTTATAATCTTATTCTCTAAGGACTCATTCTTTTTTGCTTGATGATAAAATAATTCATTTTGAATACTTTCTAATCTTCTTAATGAAATATCTTTATCAATTAATGTCAAATTTTCTGCTACAGTTCCTGGCCTTGGGCTAAATATAAAAGAATATGAATTTATAAACTTAATTTCCTTTACCAAGTTCAATGTTGCCTGAAAGTCCTTATCTGTCTCACCTGGGTAGGCAATAATAAAATCACTTGAAAATTCAATTGATGAATTAATCTTTTTTAATTTTTCAAAAATATTTAAATATTTCTTTATAGTGTGTTTTCTATTCATTAAATTTAAAATTTTATCAGATCCACTTTGAACTGGAAGATGGATTAGTGGCATTAGTTTTTTAGAACTTTTATAAGTATCAATTAAATCATCTGTCATGTCTTTAGGGTGGGAAGTCGTATATCTTATCCTTTTAATACTTTTTATCTTATCTATTTCTTGAATTAAATTTGATAATTTAAAATTATCATCTTTGTAAGCATTAACATTCTGACCTAGCAATATTATTTCTTTAGTTCCTTGCTCAGCTAAATATTTTGCCTCTTCAATAATTTGACTAAAAGGTCTTGAATATTCTGGACCTCTTGTATACGGCACAACACAGAAATGACAAAATTTATCACAACCCTCTTGAATCGTTAAAAAAGATGATGATCTGCTTGATCCATTTTTAATTCTGCTTAAATACTCAAATTTACTTACTGCATCAAATTCTGTCTCCTCAATTTTCTGTTTTTCAGAAAAGTTTAAGATTGCATCATTAATTTTATGATATGACTGAGGACCAATTACCAGATCAATATATGGCTCTCTTTTTATCATTTCTTGACTCTCTGCCTGAGCTACACACCCTGTTATAATCACAATAGGTTTTTTTTTAAATTTGAAAATTTTTTTTACTCGTCCTATCTCGTGATAAACTTTTTCTTTAGCTTTATTTCTAATGTGGCATGTATTTAGAAGATAACAATTGGCATCTTCATAACAATCTGTTTTAGTAAATCCAATTTTTTTAACGGAGTCATAAATGCGATTTGAATCATATTCATTCATCTGGCACCCAAAAGTTTTAATAAAAATTTTTTGACTCATTTATTGAGGTTTTTTTTTCACCCCATAAAGTTCTAATTTATGATCTATTAATT
>MDTG01371913.1_pt1 | contig 10046 bp, 11 predicted proteins | sample 811421 | NCBI WGS metagenome assembly MDTG01 (sample SAMN05326645, study PRJNA326480) | marine metagenome | isolation source: seawater | place: Pacific Ocean: South East | collected 2011 | reverse complement strand
CAACACGAAGTAGATGAAAAATTTGGCATTAAAAGACCAATTCATATTGATCATATTGTCTGCTTTTAATAAAAGCTAGTACAAATGAAAAATAAATCAAAGAATTTTATTAAAGGTATAAAAGATACCAGTCCATTAATGATACCTGTCGTTCCATTTGGAATTATTTTTGGAGTTCTTGCAATCGATTTAGGTCTTACACCTTTAACAACTATTGCAATGTCAGTAATTATTTTTGGAGGTGCATCACAGATAATCTTTCTTCAATTGTTTTCTGCTGGAGCTTCTTCTTTAGTTATATTAAGTTCTGTTGGAGCAGTTAATTCGAGACATTTATTATATGGAGCTGTTTTATCAGAACATCTTTCTGATTTGAATTTAACTTGGAAAATAATTGTATCTTATTTTTTAGTTGATCAAGCCTTTGCAGTTTCGAATGATCATTTTAAAAAAAATAAAAGCGATAAAGACAAATATTTTCATTTAATTGGAGGAGGGCTAAACTGTTGGACTATTTGGCAAATTACAACAATAATTGGAATTTACCTTGGATCAATAATTCCAGAAAAACTTGGTTTAACTTTTGCAATTCCATTAACATTTTTAGCTTTATTGGTTAATGATTTTAGAAAATTAATTAATGTAATTGTTATTGTAGTTTCGGGTTTAATTTCAACTTTGGGTTTTGAAATTATTCCTTTTAAAGCATATGTCATTGTTGCTGCAACTATAGGTTTGTTTATTGCATATATTCTAACAAAATTTTTCAAAAGAAATTATGAGTAACTTAGCACTAATAATATATTGCGGGATAATAACCTTTCTAACAAGGTTTTCGATGGTAGCCCTTCTTAAAAAAGAAATGTTTAATGACAGAATTAGAGAAGTGTTATCCTATGTTCCTTCAGCAATATTTCCAGCAATTATATTTCCAGCCATTTTTTTGGACAATTCTGGATCGCTCCATTTAATTGATAATCCTAAAATTTTTGCTGCTATAATTGCAATGGCCGTAGGAATATTCAGTAGAAGTATAATTGCGACAATTTTTTCAGGGTTAGCCTCTTATTGGTTTATAATTTTTGTAGTATAAAAAACTATGAGAAAAACTTTAATAATAATTTTTTGCATTTTTGCGTTTAGTGTTAACGCAATGGATAAAAAAACAACTTTTAATAAAGAGTCATTTGATAAAGCACAATCGGAGGGCAAACTTGTGGTAGTAAGTTCTTGGGTAAAATATTGCTCATCTTGTGCTGGTCAAATGAAAATTTTAAACAAAGCCAAAAATGAAGGTAAATTATCGGATATTAAATTTGATAATATCGAATATTTTACATTCGAAGTAACAAATCAGGAAATTGCCAATTTACTAAAGGTGCAATATCAAACAACACTTTTAATTTTTAAAGATAATAAAGAAGTTTACAGAAGTGTTGGTGAAACAACTGAAGATTTAATCTACGAAGCTATAAAATCTTCAATTTAAATTTAACAGCCTAATTTTAAATTACTCGCTACGTTATACTCTATCTCTTTAGGTTTTTTTAAATTGAGATTATTCATAATATTAATGTATTCATCAACATTATTTACTTGTAATCTAGGATTGAATTTTTTTTCTTTTCCAATTGTGCTCACTGTCTGACCTTTATAATCATGCGCAGGATATAAAAGCGTCTCATCAGGTAGTTTTAACAATCTATTAAATATCGAATTGTAAGCATCTTTAGAGTTGCCATTTTGAAAGTCCGTTCTTCCGGTTCCATTAATAAGTAGAGTGTCCCCCGAAAATAAATAATTATTCATCAAAAAACTAAAACTATCGGACGTATGCCCGGGAGTGTAAAGAGCTTTAATTTTTAATTTATCAAGCTTGATTATTTCTTCATCTTTAACTTTAATCTTTACAGCATCAGTTGGAGTGTGTTCGCCCATTATAGTTACACATTTTGTTTTATCTCTTAATTTGCCTGCACCAGTGACATGATCAGCATGAATATGAGTATCGATGACTTTTACTAATTTTAAATTTAGCTCATTTAATAATTTTATATATTCTTCTACATTTTCTAAAACAGGATCAATAATTAAAGCTTCTCTTCCTTTAGAAGAGGCAATTAAGTAAGTGTAAGTACTAGATTTTTGGTCAAAAATTTGTTTAAAAATCATAATTAAAATTATATTAAAACACTTAAAATTGTCACGGTAAAATTTTATTTAATCTTCTTTTATAAATATTTTATTAAAAATTTCTTTCTTTTTTTGGTTGTCCATAAAAGAATAATATTTTTCATTTTTTTCATCAGTATTTTTTGTAATATTTAACAAATAATTTTCATCCTTATTTAAACTGATTATTTTTTCAAATTGTAAATTTCTTATTAAAGGATCTACAAATGAAAACCAAATTCTATATATATTATTTATATCAAATTTTTTAAAGATAGACTTGCTTAAATAAAAAATATCTTTTACATCTGAAATATTAATAATTTGACCTTTGTCAATTTCTTCATTCATAACGAATGAAGTCGATCCTATTTTATTTCTTAATAATAAAAACCATAAACTTGCATCTGCCCCTCTAAAATCTGGGAGTATAGCAGGGTGAATATGTACAAATTTTTTTTTTGTTAAAAAAATTTCTTTATATATTTTGTTACTTGTATTTAATAGAAATGACGAGGTAGTTTTTCTTATTTCATCAATTACAAATTGTGAGTTAATATTTTCAGTTTTAAAGACCTTTAATCGATTACAATGATTGCCAGGATTTTGGTAATCATACATTTCTTCAAAATAGTTTTGTTCATAATTAAAATAATCTAAAATATCATTTAAAATAGGTTTTAGATTTTTGTCCTTTAAAAATTTTTTAGGGTAGTAATTATTTTTATGAAAATTAAAAAAAATATGAACACTTGCAGGTAGTAAATTTTTTTTTGAAAAATAAAAAATATTGTTAACTTTAATTTTTTTATTTCTTAAAATATTTAAATAGGATCTAGAAATTGGATTATCAAAAAAAATTAAATCAAAATTTAAATTTTTCATTAATAAAATTTACTCCTTATTATTTTATCGATTTTTGAAAAGTCATCTTCTACAATTTCATTTTTTGAAATTAAATTCTCGAATTTATCCAGTTCATTTAGTTCAAAATTATGGGTTATTTCATTTCTTAATTCTAACTCAATTGGTAATGTAGAATAAATCTTATACTGCCTATTATTAACTTTCATTTTAGTATTTATTAAATACGGTTTTTTTTTTTTAATAATTAAGAATTCAAAAAAAATACCTGACCAATCTGAAATAAGATTTTTATAGTTATTTAAATTAAACGAACTACTTAAATCAATTAAATCACTTGATAAGTCAATATTTTTTAAATCAAATTCTTTTTTTTTAATAGACATATAGTGCGGTCTGAAAATAAATTTTTTTTTATTTCTTTTTAAAATTTCAAATATCTTATTATGGGTATCAAATTGATAAAAATTTGATCCCCATGAAGGAGCAATTAAAAAATCAATTTCATCATTTGAATTATTTTTTTTTTGTAATTCTTCAATTAAAAAATATCTTGATTTTATTGGTTTAATTTTTTTTTTAAAAATTTTGTTCATATCTAAGACATCACTGTGTTGATTTTTATTTATTACTTGAATAAAATCAAAATGCTTGAAAGCTTCTTCATTATAAATCATACACAAACTTGCAGGTGAATGTTGAATATATATATATCTTGTTTTATTAAATAGAGATTTTCTAAAAATTGAATTATTTAAATCAGGAGTGGACGAATATAAAAATTGAATTTTCGTTAATAAAAAAAATATTTGTGCGATGGTTTTATTCGCAAAATGGTAAAAATGATTATTTGGTTGAACAAAATTTAGCTTTGCTAAACTGACTATTGCAGTTTTTTTTTTATATTTATGAATTATTTTTTTCAGGTAAAAATAGGTATTTTCATTTTCAACAAATATGACTCTTTTTAGATTAGACTCTTCTTTTTTATATTTAATAAAATTTAATATATCTTTAAAAATGTTTAGCAATTTTTTATTTTTTCAATTGTTTTAAATCTATCAGATCATCGATTTCATACCAAAAAAAATTTGATGGAAATGTTTTGATTTGAATCTTTTTATTAATTAAAAATTGTAAAAATTTGGTTGTTTGAAACTTATGTAAATTATTTTTATTATAAAGGTTAATAATATTCCTGATCATTGACTTTGGTATATACAAAAGACCCATGAATTGAGATTTGATTATTTGATTTTTTTTTATTTTTTTTCCAATTTCAATTAAATAATTTTTTTTGTTGGTAATCAAAGTTTCAGCATCATCATAAATATTTTTTTTTCTTTTAATCCAAGTTTTTTTCCAGTTTATTTTAGTTGGTATAGAAATTTCATTAGATACTTTCTTTTTCAAAAAAGGCCAAATTTTTTTAGAAACAATTATATCGGAGTAAGAAATTACAACATCATCGTCCATCTTTTTTAAAGCCAAAATTATAGAGTAAAGCATTTCTCTACTTTTATAAAAATCATTTTTAATAAAATTTATTTTTTTCTGCTTTTTTAAATTTGTTTTAATTAAATTAGGTTTAAATCCCACCACTATGTTAATCTTTTTAAAATACTTTTCTGAGTCATTGATTAATTTTTCTATTAGTGATTTATTATTATATTTAATAAGACATTTATTGATTTCAATATCATCGAATATTCTACTACTCTTGCCTGCAGCCAAGATTATTAATTGCATAATTTATTTTCAATTTGTTTTTTAATAATAGTTTTAATTTTTTTAAAATCATTATTTTTTCTTTCAGGATGAAACATTAAACATAGTACATTTTTAGAATATAATGCGATTTCAATGCTATTGTCATTTGTTTTTCCTAAAATTTTAAATTTATGATTTAATTTTTTAAAACCTAAATTATGGTAAGAATTTGTTTTCAAATTTTTAAACTTAATATAATTATTTTTTAATATTTTTATATTATTGATAGTTCTTACATGATTAGGTATTTCGATTATTTTATTACCTGTGTAACTAGCTATTAGTTGAAAACCTCTGCAAACAGTAATAATTGGTTTTTGAGATTTAATAAATTTTTTAATTAATTTCATTTCAACTTTGTCACGTTTTTTATCCAGTCTGTTATTTGAAATTTTAAATATATCACCACCACCAGAAACTATTAGACAGTGGTAATTTTTTAGAGAACCAATATTATTATTAAATAACTTATAACTACAATTAAGTGATTTAAAAAATTTTTTCCAACCTTTGTCTAAATAAAAAAGTTGTTTATTATTTTTTAATTTGTATCTTCCAGTAATTAATATTTTTGGTTTCAATTTATAACTTTAAAAAAACTTTGATCACAGTTAATATAAATTGTATTAATATTTTTTAAATGATTAAAATTTTTTTCACCTAAGCCAATTATAGCAGGAATTTGCAATTCCATACACCTAATAGCCATATGTGAGTTAGCACCACCAAATTTTGTAACAAGGCCAGATATTTTTTTTGAAAACAAAAAATCGTATCCAGGATCAGCATTTTCAATAAAAATTATTTTATCCTTCAAATTATTGATCTTTTTTATGTTATCATAATAAATAATTTTCCCTGTGATTGATTTATTTGTAATATAATTTCCCAAAGAGTCTTTTAAATAAAAATAATCTAAATTTTTTTCATTTATTATTAAGTCTGGTAATTTTATCTGATTTGAAATTATAATTGATTTTTTTTGATCATCAATTTCCTTTTTGATTAAATTTTTAATCCTTCGGTAATCTAATGAGCTGTTATAATTCAATATTGTTTTGATGGATAAGTGTTCAAATTCATTTATAGGAACTTTAATTTCGTTACTTAAATTTTTTAAATTTTCAAAAATTTCGTTAATAGATTTTGTAAAAATAAACTTAGACCATTCACGAAGTTCTATAGATCTTTTAGCAAATTGAAAAAAAACTTTATTCTTAATTTTTAGACCGTGATTTAAAAAAAGTTTTTTTAATTGAATGTTTTGTTTTGATGTTAATTTAAAATTTTCTTTTTTAATTTTTTTGTTTTCAGATTTATTTGAAGAACTTTTAAAGTATTTTTTAAATCCTGTTCTATAGTTTTCAGATTTAATTGAATAAGTTTGCGGTCTTAAATGGCCATATTTTTCAATAAATTTTTTTTTTGTATTTTTTTTATATAAAAAATTTTGAAAATCTCTGTCAATTTCTTTTGTAATTGAATTTAAGTTATTAAAAAAAATTTCATTTTGATTTTCTGATATAATATTCTTTTTTTGAAGAGTTTTTATTATTTTTGTTGAAATAAATGCACATCTAGCTAATCCAGCAAAAGGCAGTGTTCCAAACTTTTTGCAGTCTTTAACTAAATAATAGATTTTTTGTATATGACTTAAATCAGACTCTTTAATTGTTTCTATTTTTTTTTGCAATAATTCGATTTTTTTCTTTTCCTTATCTAGTAACTTATTATTTTCATTTAGAATATTGAAAGTTAAGTTTTTAATTTTTTTATTAAACAATTTTAAATCTTTCTTACTTAAAGAAAAATTTTCTTTAGTATCATCAAAATCATAACAAGTTGGCACTATGTTAAATTCTATCTTGTCATGAAGATTAGGATTATTTTGTAGTTTCTTTATTAAGTAATTAATTATTTTATTTTCTGTATTTTTAGTTAGATCTTTAGGTAAAAAAGAGTTGAAATCAGTCCTAATGTCAATAAAGGGCATTCCAGCAAAATTTATCATTAAGTTATTTGGATAAACATTTTTATATCCATAGTTTTTTCTCTGAAGTGACCAGATGTGATCAGTAATCAATTCAGAATAAAGGCTGATTGCTAAAGTTTTTGGTTTAGATCCTATCATCTCCGCAGGATTCCAATCTGCCATATTACTAAAGAGCGATGTGTTACCTGATATATAGGGGTTTATTTTTTTTAATTTTATAATTTTTTTTTTGATATTATTAAGTGTTACCTTAATTTCATCATCATAATTAACAAAATTTTTGAACTTAAAAAGTTTTCTACATTGAAATAGTAAAATTTTATTTGTTTTTTTTTCAATTCCAAATTCAATATCAAGTCTATCGTCCTTAAAAATATCTCTTATTTTGTTTATAGAAGATATTAAAATTGAAAATTTTTCAGGAATTTTTTTTGTCTGATTATAAATTATCAAAGTTTTTATTGATGGATTAAATTTTCCAGATGTAATTAAGTCAGTCCTTCCAGACTCATCATAATTAATAATATAATAAGGAGCATTAGTGTTAGGATCTCTAGTAAATATAACTCCAGAGAGAGATACTTTTTTTTCAAAATGTTGAATTATAACTTGATCGTTCGGATTTTTAAATTCTTTGATAACTTTATTAATTTTATTAAAGATTATAGATCTATTTATCTTTATGTTAGAAAAAGACTTGTATTTTCCAGCATTTGAAAAACTTTCATTATCTTCAGACAATGAAGCTGATCTGATTATTATCTCTTTATTAAAATTTTTTTTAATTAAGAAAAAAATTTTATTTTTATTTTTAAGAAAATCTTTTTTAGTAAAGTAAATGAATTTTGGAACTCTTATTTTTGGTGATTTTAATTTTTTTTTTAATATTAAAAGTGAATTTATTTTGGATGAATAGTTATTCACTTAGTTTTAATTTTTATTATCTTTTTTTTTAAATTTTTTTTTGAAAAATTCTTTTGTAAGGAAAATTTTATTTTTTATGTAAGCCCATCCAGCCACCAACAAACCTAGAATTGTAGCCAAGAAAGCACCCGACGTGCCTGGATCAAGATAAGCATGCGAAGGGCCAGTTAATAAAATTGTAAAAATTAATGTAAGTTTTAAAATTTTAAAATTATTCATATATATAATCTAAATATCTTTCGCCATTAGGCAAATTATATTTTAAGTTTTTAAATAACATTTTTTCAGTGCCTGTCAAACATCCTAAAATATGATTAAGAATCATACTATTTGTTGAAAAATTTTTTTTAATTAAATTATCAATATTTTTTGCACAAATAGATTTAGGATCATATATAGCTGCAAATGCTGGATATTGATCTAATATTTTTGCTTGTGATCTATTTTCATATAAAGCTATAATTTTTTTTTTTAGACTTTCATTTTTAGACCATTTAAATATTAAATGAGAATGATCACCAATTAAAATTAACAAACTATTTGGATCATCTGTTTCTATTTTTTTTATTATTTTTTCCATGTAATTAAAAACTTGATTTAATTCGTCCTCATAAAAGCTTTCAAAATTTTTTATACCAGGAGTGGGGTGTACGGTTTTGTAAATATGAAAAAACATAAATTTAGGTTTATTATTTTCATTTATCAAATTTACTAAATATTCATGATAATTTTTTGATTTATTTAATTTAAAATTGTCATCAATATTAAAAACTAAACTGAATAAATCGCAGTAGATAAACAATTGAAAGTGGTACCAAGGCATTTTAAATTGACAAAATTGAGGATAAGCTTGGATACTTTTGTTATCTTCACTTTTAATTGAACGAAATGTTAAATAATTATCCACATATTTTCCAGGAGATCCAAATGTACTGTTGTGGAATCCAGTTACTATTCGATAATTATTGTTCTTTAAAATTCTAAATGTTTCAGATAATTTTCTTCCAGCAAAAAACGATCCACTAGTTTTTCTATCTAATTCTCTATACTTCTGTTGATCTAAAAAAATAAAAGAATTTAAAGCGTTACTTGTTGGGATATTATCAGAAAAATTATTTTTCAAAACTGAAACTTTATTTTTAATACGATTATCAAAATATTTAGAATCTATATTAAGGTGTTTTTTTGTTAAATTTAAAGGAGCAAGTGTTTCGAATGAAAAGACATAAATATTCGGTTTTTTTTTAAATATATATTCTTTGTTTTCAAAATACTTTGGTTCATTAAATTTCATTATTATACTATTTAGATTAAATAAGTAGATTAGGTTAAATATGATAAATATGATTGATATTTTTTTAATAGTATTTGAATTTACAAAAAAAATATAATTTACAATCAAAATAATAAAAAAATATTTTAAAACTTCTAAAATTTTATTTTGTCCATTCATCATTGTGAATTCAAATGAATTTGATAAAATTAGTGAATAAAAATTAATAAAAATGAAACAAAAATAAATAAATTGCCTTTTAAAAATACTGGAACTAAAAAAGTTTGTCTTAACCAATCTAGAAATAATGATTATTTCAGATAACAAAATTAACAATAAAAAACTGTAAACATACAAGATAGAAATTTTAAAATTTTCCTCAAATAAATATTGTTTTATTTGTAAAAAAAAAAATATAGTTATTAAAGAAAATAGAATTAATTCATTTATAACTAAATTTTTATTATTTAAAAAATTTTTAATTTTATACATTTTTTTTATTTTTAATGTGATGAAAAACTATTGCCGAACTATTAGAAATATTCAAACTTTCTATGTTTTTGTTAATGTTAATTCTTACTAAAAAATCTGTATATTTTGAGGTATGTTTTTTCATTCCTGAACCTTCAGAGCCAAATAAAAGAACATTATTTCCCTCCCACTTTACGTCTTCAAAATTTTTATTTCCGTGTGAGTCAAATCCATATATCCAAAAATTTTTATCTCTTAAATTTTTTAAGGTTGAATTTATATTAGCAACTTCAAAGATGTTAATATGTTCTACGCATCCACTAGCAGCTTTATACATTAATTTACTTTCACTTGGAAAGTGTCTCTCTTTAATGATCATACCGTCTATATTAAAAGATACTGCACTTCTGATTAGAGCCCCGATATTTCTTGGATCAGTTACTCCATCTAAGCATACAAGAGTAAGTTTTTTGTTTTCTTTAGTAAAATCTTTAAGACTTTTATTCTCTAGGTGTTCTACTTCAGCAACATAACCTTGGTGTAATAAATTTTCTTTAGTGCTATATTTATCAAGTTCTT
>MDTG01303185.1_pt1 | contig 10046 bp, 8 predicted proteins | sample 811421 | NCBI WGS metagenome assembly MDTG01 (sample SAMN05326645, study PRJNA326480) | marine metagenome | isolation source: seawater | place: Pacific Ocean: South East | collected 2011 | reverse complement strand
TTACTTTATTGCATAGGACAGTGAGAGAGCCTTGTTCACTTCTCTCTCCCGATTTGTGGTCATTGAAATCATATGCCCGCAGAATCATGCCTTGGGCCACGTCTACGGTGGAGTGGTTAGCCCCTGCCAAAAGCATTGCATCAGATTTGCCAATAGACTTAATTGCCAAGGCACCCGCGTTTCGGGCCACGTCTGAATCTACTCTTCTACCAAGCTTTACGACTATTAAGGAATCCGCCTTAATGTGCGCTGGGAAGTCCATTGTTTGGATAGCACCAATGGGCATATCTTTAAAAGTTTCAGACTCGGAAAACTTAATGAGCGCACCCCTGGCAAGTTTGTTAACACGGCGTGAAAGCTGATCCAGTCCCCCTGCTGGCGTCATGAAGCAAACGATTTTGCCTTCAAACTCATCGATCAGATCAAGATTGGTCTTAACAAAGTTTGGTGTGATTGGACGGGTCATGTTTGCGCCTTTGGTTTTAGAGTAATTCAGTAGGACCTAGCGTTTTTGTGCCTAATTGACCACCTATGACTGTTGCAACTTGAAAAAATGGTTTAACCCAAACGGACGAAGGGAAATTTGAGGCGATCGCACGTGAAACAACTGGATAGATATGTTTTGCGTCAATTAATAGGTCCGTTTCTATTTTTCATGATGATTTTTGGTGGCATTTTATGGCTCAATCAAGCGGTAAGAATCTTAGATGTTATAGTTAGAAATGGACATTCAGGAGCCATTTTTGCAGAACTGTCGTTATTTCTGCTGCCCAAATTGATGGAAACGGTAGTACCTGTGGCCGCATTTTCGGCGGCGGTGTTTTTAACGAATCGCATGTATTCAGAAGCGGAGTTACTAGTATTTATGGGGGTGGGTCACGGGCCTGCTAACATAACAACAGCGTTTTTAGCATTTGGTGGGATTTGTTTTGTTATTATGCTAACGCTGACACATTGGGCAACACCTATGGCGCTTGGAAAATTTCAGGATCGTCAGTATGAGATGAACCGAGAATATTTAACCCAGTTATTGAAGGCGGGAGAGTTTGTCTCACCCGAAGCGGGTGTGACCGTATTTTTTGGTCAAGTAAGTCCAAATGGAGCGATAAGCGATGTGATTATAAATGACCGCCGTGAACCATCAGCAGTGGTGACACACACTGCAAACGAGGGACAAATCATTAGAGAAGCAAATGCGCCAAAACTGGTACTTAAAAAGGGTTCAATTCAGCAATTTTTCCCCAAAACTCGAACGTTGAGCATCATTCAATTTGACGGATTAAATTATGATTTAAGCCAGTTTTCAAATGATATTGAAGAGCGAACCACGCTGATCGCAGAGACCTTTAGCTGGAATTTGCCGAGCCTGCCTGGTGTAAGCGCTGCACAGGAAATTCATAGCAGAACGGTGAAAGCCTTGTTGGCGTTTGTTGTACCAAGTTTGGGTGCTATCGTGCTGTTGTCGGCGGGATATAGTCGGAGCGGTTTTTTCCTGCGCATTACGCTCGGTATAGGGTTCATGTTGGGAGCCAACGCCGTGCGAGGATTTGTGGAAGGGTTTGTGGAAAACGGCACGGCAGGTTGGCCTATTTTATATACGCCCGTCGTCCTTGCATTTGTGGTGATCTTAGTAATGTTGCGCTTGGGGCAAGCCCCGTGGAAATCAGGCTTGCTAGGTCTTTTAAGCCCAAATGGGATAAGAAAATGACCCTATATGTCTACTTTGCAAAACGGTTCTTGAGCGCTTTTGTGTGGGTCTTCGCGGTGCTCACACTGCTAATTTTTATGATTGAAACGCTGGAGAACATTCGTGGTTTAACAAAACACGGTGTAGATTTTAGGCAGTCGGCAGTTTTAGCGGCATTCAGTTCGCCTGCGCTCGTTCTGCAAGCAATGCCTATCATTACTATGCTGTCGGGACTGACGTTTTGCCTGGGTTTGACACGTAGCAATGAATTTATCGTGACACGCGCTATGGGCGTAGCGGCTTTGCGCGCGATTTTGTTCCCCGCCCTTTCCGCATTCATTTTGGGGCTGGCTACTATCCTATTTCTGAATCCTTTATCGGCGTTCTTTGCAGTGCATCATGACCAGTTAAAAGACAATTATACTAATTTATCGCGTCAAGCCATTTCGTTTGGCGATGATGGGTTTTGGTTGCGCCAGAAGGATGAGAAAGGCCACACGGTAATCCATGCCCAAAGCTCCAATTCTCGGGGCACAAGTCTGCGGGAAGCAACAGCACTGAAGTTTGATGAAAGTGGGCAACTCACAAAGCGGATCTTTTCGCGCACCGCAATCTTGCGTGAAGCGGAGTGGGTGTTTACGAATGGGAAAGTCTGGTTCACAGGGCGACGTTGGGTGAACCCAGAACAGCGGGCTGAAACCTTTGAGATTTTGCGCTTTCCAACTGATATTACACCTTTGCAAATTTTGGATGGGTATCCAAAACCAGAGGCAGTGCCGCTTTGGGACAAGATGGCGACCATTCAATCCATTGGGGATGCTGGCTTTTCAACTCTACCCCATTGGATACATTTAAATTCGGAATTAGCGCAACCACTGATGTTAATGGCGATGATGATTATTGGGGCAACGTTTACACTGCAAAGCTCCCACGTCAGGAACATCGGAATTTCAGTATTTTTCGCTCTAATTTGTGGTTTTTCGCTCTACTTCCTACAAAATCTTGCTATTACTTTAGGACAAGCGGGAGAGATTCCCGTATTTATGGCGGCTTGGTCGCTTCCGCTTGCTACTTTATTTTTTGCTGTGGGGCTGTTCCTCAGGTTTGAGGACGGATAGAAAATGATCCAATGGGCAATTCGATGTCTGTTTGTGTGCGTGGTGAGCCTAATTGCGATGCCATATCTAACAGCATTAGCCCAGGTACATTCCACAGTTAAAGAACAAAATAACCGCATTTCCTTGATAGCTGATAAAGTTCAGTTTAACCCCAGAGACGGTTTATTTATCGCCAGTGGCAATGTTCAAGTTTTCCGTCGCGGACAAATTCTGTCAACCGATCGCATTATTTACGATCAGAAAAATGGTGTGTTATCAGTTCCAAACATGATGACCCTTACAGAAGGAGAAATCGTAACCCGCGCCCAAGGTGCAGAATTAGATATAGATTTGCGCAATGGGCTTATCGAGGGTGCGGAGCTGTTAATTCAGCAGCAGTTGCAGTTGGTAAGTGAAAAAATGCACCGACAAGACGGCAAGTTCAAAGTGCTTGATAATGTGGTCGCCACCAGTTGTTTAGTTTGCAAGAATAAACCTACCCCTTACTGGAGAATTCGATCTAGGCGCGTGATCCATGACGAAGAAGCACGGCATTTGTATTTTGAAAATGCAACGTTCGATGTACTCGGAATACCAGTTTTCTATGCGCCTAACCTTCGTATACCTGATCTTTCAATGCGTCGCGCCACCGGTTTTCTGGTTCCTAATTTTACTCAATCAACTACACTCGGCTATGGAGTGGAAATTCCGCACTATTGGACCCTTGGAAAGCATGCAGATTTTACACTTGCCGCACGCACGTACACTAAAGATAGCTTTCTATTGAACCCACAGTACCGCCAAGAAATGGGAAGAGGGCGTTTTGAAATTAATGGTTTTGTAACACTAGCAGATTCATTGACAAAAAATGAAAACCGGTCTTCTTTGAGTGCCAATGGATTATTTGAATTGGGTCGAGAGATTGAATTAGAATTTGGAATTGAGGTGGCTTCTGATCGGGCATTCCGCGATGATTATAGCATCGGAATTAAGGATGAGGATCGCCTAACTTCCTTCATCAAATTCCAACGAACCCGCAAAAATACATTCATCAGCGTCTCTGCTTCTGTCATTCAAAGTTTGCGTACTGTTGAGGTTGACCAAGAAATTCCGTTGGTTCTGCCAGAAATCTATGCTCGTAAAGAATGGGTAGACCCGATTTTTGGTGGTAAAATTGGGCTTGCTTTCCAAACGGTAACACTCCTGCGCGAAGGGAATAGTAAGTTTTCGCGATTTAGCTTTGTGACAGATACGCAAAAGAACTGGACCCTTCGCAATGGTCTGGTCATGGGAGCCTACGCGGGTTTAACAGCGAGTACGCAAAATACTAGGAACCTTTCAGGAGTGAATGATGGGGTCGTAAACGAGCTCATCCCAATGGCCGCTACTGAATTTCGCTGGCCATTGTCGCGCCCAAATGGGCGGGCCACGCATGTGCTTGAACCACGATTTCAATTAGTTTGGTCGCCTAAAGATGCTCAGTCCAATTTCAACGAGGATAGTGTTCAAGTTGAATTTGAGGCGAATAACTTATTTTCTATAAACAGATTTCCTGGATTTGACGCATCTGAACGGGGCTTCCGTGCCAATGTTGGTGTTTCTTATACGCGTTACGATCCACTTGGATGGACATATGGCCTGACCTTGGGTAAAGTTTTGCGGCTCAATGACTTAGGCCAATTTGGGATTGGTACGGGCCTTGATGGAACTAATTCAGATTATGTAAGCGCGATCAACATTTCCAACAATCACCAGTTAGTTTTGTCAAACTATACTTTGTTTGACGACAACTTTTCCATTGGTAAAAATGAAATGCAATTAGATGTAGATTTTGATTGGATTACAACTCAAGCGTCCTACATCTGGTTAGATCAGGATGTAATTGCAGGGGCTAGCGAAAACACACATGAAGCGTCGTTTGGGACGGAAATTAAATACGATGATTACTGGACGTTTTTAAGTAAGTGGAGGCAAAATCTTGAAAAGGGTCATTCAACTAGTGGAGAACTCGGTGTACGCTATGAAAACGAATGCGTGGCTCTAAAATTTTCTTACTCGCTTCAATTTAATGGCTCTGGTAATAAAAGAGCAACGCGCGAGCTCGGACTTACATTTGAGTTGGCTGGTTTAGGCAATAAAAAGCAAAATAAGAAACACTCGCACAGATGTGCGAGGTTTAAAGGTCAATTCGGGTAAGTAACATGAAAGCATTCATTTTTGCATTGGCTACAGCAACTGCGGCGTGGTCCGTGCCATCAGATGCACAACGTCAAAATCCTTATGCTGTGACCATTCGTGTTAATGATAGTGTGATCACCAATTTTGAAGTCACTCAACGGATTTTGTTGCTGCGTGCTTTTGGAACCTCAGGGGATCTGGAAAAAACCGCTCGTGAACAATTGATCGAGGATCGTCTGCGCATTCAAGCAGCCGCGCAAGCCGGCCTGATCGTCACAGCGGAAGAATTAGAGGGTGGTGTTTCTGAATTTGCGGCACGTTCAGAACTTACGGCGGATCAGCTATACCAATACGTTGATAAAAACGGCGCAACTAAGGAAAGTATGAAGGAATTCGTGCGCGCAGGTTTGTTGTGGCGTAATCTAGTGCAAGCTCGCTTTGCTGGCCAAGCAAAAATGTCCAATAACGAAATTGACGAAACGCTGAACCTAAGTACAGTGCGCAAAAAGCAGTCTATATTATTTTCTGAAATTCGCCTCCCACTCAATCAGTTCAGCAACGAAAAAGTATTCGAATTGGCAGAGCAACTGTCCAATTCCATCACAACTGAGAATGCATTTGCAGAGGCAGCGCAGCAGCATTCACAATCTCCATCACGATCTAATTCTGGGCGTTTAGATTGGTTGCCTGTAGCCCAATTACCTGCGGCTTTAGCCGCACAAATCATGGCATTAGAACCAGGTGAAGTGACCGCGCCAATCACCTCAGGTCAGACGCTTAGTTTGTTTCAATTGCGCGGTGTACGCGATGAACAAGTTGAAGGAACGGGTCCTGTCACGCTAAAGTATGTTTTAGTAAATATTCCGGGAGAGCCAAGTTCAAAGCACTCACTTGCGGATGCAACGAAGCTAATTAACGACGTTGATACCTGCAATGACTTACGTGCCGCCTCCAGACGGTTTGAGCCTTCAGGATACACGAGCAACTTGGTTGACGTGGATAATGTACCGCCGATTTTAGCGATTGAATTGGCTAATTTGGACCGCCACGAGGCATCCTATTACACTAACTCTAAAGGGACACTGACGGTGGTCATGCTGTGTGATCGCCTGCGTAAATCGCCAGAGGATGTGCGTAAAAAAATTCGTATTAACCGATTTAATCAACGCATGAGCGGATATGGACAGAGCTTTTTGGACGAACTGAAAGCTGATGCGGTTATCGAATACCAATGACGCTTCCCATTGCCTTGACCAGCGGGGATCCTGCGGGAGTGGGACCTGAAATTGCAGTTAAAGCGTATGCTGCATTGAAGAACGAGCTTTCGTTTTTCGTAATCGGGGACCGACGGCATTTTCCAAAATGTGTTGAGATCAGTGATCCGAGTAGAGCTGAATATGCAGACGGGTTACCATTGTTACATATGGATTTTGCAGCACCTGCAGTGGCTGGAACAGAAAATCATAAGAATGCGGCCGACGTAATTTCGTCCATTGAAATAGCTGTAGATTTCGCACTCTCTGGGACAGTCAGTGCCGTCTGTACTCTACCAATTAACAAACAAGTACTTGTTGAGGGAGCAAATTTTGCCCACTCAGGTCATACAGAGTTTTTGGCAGAACTTTGTGGAGTTAAGAAATCCGTAATGATGCTCAAAGCTCCGGAGTTAGCTGTCGTGCCAGTGACAATCCACGTGGCACTAAAAGATGTGAAAACTACTTTGACCTCTGATTTGTTGGAGCACACATTGCGCATCACTCACGATGCTATGGCACGAGATTTTGGGTTGGATTTACCACGCATAGCAGTGTCTGGAGTGAATCCACATGCAGGCGAGGGCGGTTTGATGGGTCATGAAGAAATTACCCTGATATTGCCCATTGTGAAAAAGTTGCGAGCGCAGGGGATGAATATTGTAGGGCCGCTGCCTGCAGATACGATGTTTCATACCACTGCACGAACAAAATACGATGTGGCGGTTTGCATGTATCACGATCAGGCGCTGATCCCAATTAAAACACTGAACTTTTCAGCCAGCGTGAACGTAACATTGGGCCTCCCCTTTATTCGCACTTCACCTGATCATGGCACCGCGTTTGATATTGCCGGACAAGATTTGGCGAATCCTACTAGCTTAATTGAAGCGTTGAGACACGCACGCGATATGGCCAAAGCAAGAGCAGTTCATGATGCTAAGCATTGACGGATTGCCACCGCTTCGTGAGGTGATCAACACGCATGACCTCCTGGCGAAGAAGGCTCTTGGGCAGAACTTTCTGCTAGATCTGAACTTAACTAGTAAGATTGCACGACAAGCCGGGGATTTGAAAAATAGTGATGTACTGGAGGTGGGACCTGGACCCGGCGGCCTGACCCGTGCTTTATTGCACCAAGGAGCTAGGCGTGTTGTAGCCATTGAACAGGATAAGCGATTCTTGCCAGCATTGGCAGAAGTATCCGAGCATCATGGTGGTAAACTAGAGGTGTTGCACGGTGATGCGCTATCGATTGACCCTTTGGCAGCTATGAACGCGCCAGTTAGGATCGTTTCAAACCTACCTTATAACGTTGGAACTGAGCTTCTAACCCGTTGGTTGACCCCGTTAGAATGGCCACCATTATGGCAAAGCTTGACGCTATTGTTCCAAAAAGAGGTGGCGCAACGAATTGTAGCGCAGCCCAGAACCAAAGCCTATGGAAGGTTGTCGATTCTTGCGCAGTGGAGATGCAATGCTAAAATCATAATGGAAATTCCTCCAGCTGCGTTTACACCATCACCAAGAGTGACCTCGGCACTGGTGCATCTAGAGAGATTGGAGAAGCCGCGCTTTAAAGCAGATGCTAAAACTCTTACATGGGTTGTGGCACAAGCGTTTGGTCAACGACGAAAGATGCTGCGTTCAAGCCTAAAGGGCATCGCGACTGATCTGGAGGACCAGTTGCTGGCCGCAGAAATTAACCCAACTCAACGTGCAGAAGAGATCGAACTGGAGCAATTTTGTATGCTGAGTGAGTTGATCCGAAAATAGAATTATTCTATCGTGTTCTGCGCGTCATCCATGTTTTCTGCGGCTTCGGCAACTATATCGGCAGGACTGGTGACCTTTTGTTTATGTTTACGCAAGGTCGGTTTCTTAGTCACCTTTTCAGGTTTGCTTTCCGGTGTTTCTACAAGGTTGGTTCCATCTTGCAAGGTATGGAATACATCTGTATCCGTCGGAACTGTTGGCTGTTCGCTCAAGGCCTCAATAGGGATATCCTTCGATTGGCTTCTGTTCTGTTGATTGTTTTGATTTTGCTGGTTCTGCAATCTCTGTGCATCCTGATGCTCCCGGCGCACATCAATTTCTCGCTGTGCGTCACCAAGCAAACGTACGTAATGTTCAGCATGCTGGAGAAAGTTCTCATGGGCAACCCGATCGCCGGACAGTTGAGCATCGCGAGCCAATGTTTGGTATTTGTCAATGACCTGCTGAGGTGTGCCGCGGACTTTGCCTTCAGGCCCAGAACTGTCAAACACGCGATTAACCACATTCGCAGGGTTATTGTTATTATTGTTACGGTTGCGATTTTTATTCCGCGAACGGGATTTATTTGAAGATCTCATGTGATCTGTGAGCCTTTATGTTTAGATTTTTTAGGTCCATACTAGACCAATATCCTAGGTGCCTAATCGGATGCGCAGGATGAGAACACGTCATGTTCCATCATCCTCCAAAACACCTTACTATGCTATAACGGGTCATGACAACCCATAATACGCAAACATTTGGTTATTTTAAAGCGTGATCAATTATTCTAGGGTATTTCAAGCATTTACTGACACAATTCGTGGGTGGCCACCAAGATCATTGTGCACAGCGACCGTGCCTACTCCTGCAGCAATAAAGATCTTTTGTACATCGGGCCCTTGATCCTTTCCTATTTCAAAGAAGGCACACCCTTGTGGCGTCAGGTATTTCATTAGTTCTTGCGAAATCTTGCGATAAGCAGAAAGACCATCACCGCCAGTGGTTAGGGCCAGGTGCGGTTCATAATCGCGCACATCGGGAGAAAGTTCGGCCATTTCAGCTTCGGTGACGTATGGCGGATTACTGACAATCAAATCGAACTGACAGTCCACATTGGAAAACCAATCTGAGGTTCGCAGAGTGGCACGGTCTGCCACACCGAGGCTTTGAGCATTTTCAGCAGCAATTTTGAGGGCAGGCTCGGAAATATCTACCCCCATGCCTGTAGTTGCTGGTATTTCGGATAAAAGGGTCATGAGGATGCAGCCGGAGCCTACTCCAAGGTCAAGAATTCTTGCAGGTTTTGACCCTTGCAGCGCTAATTCAACCAGCGTTTCGGTTTCAGGGCGCGGATCAAGTACGTCCGGAGTGACAATGAAGTTGTGTTTCCAAAAGGCACGTTTACCTGTGATGTGCGAAATAGGTGTGTGGGCAGCTCGACGATGAATTGTATGTTCGAACTGGGCGACCTGTTGAGGGGTAAGCATGCGGGACAGTTCGGCCGAGACACAGTTTGGGGAGACTCCTAATGTATGAGCCATAAGGATGAGGGAATCCCTCGCAGCACCCTCACCTATTGCTGTCCTCAGCAATTTGGTTCCATTGCGGAGAACCATAGAAGCAGTTTGAATCATAGTTCCAGTTCCGTAAGCTTCGATGCTTGATCATCAGAAATTAGCGCATCAATGGTTTCATCCAGATCTCCCTGCATTATCTGATCTAGTTTATAAAGCGTCAGGTTTATACGGTGATCAGTCATTCGACCTTGCGGAAAATTATAAGTGCGTATGCGCTCAGAACGATCTCCTGATCCCACCTGACCCTTCCGCGATGCCGCGCGCTTCGCATCTACCTCTTGGCGTTTCAGATCATAGAGCCGCGTACGAAGCACTTGCATGGCGATTTCGCGGTTTCGGTGCTGGGATTTTTCTGAGCTTACTACAATTATGTTAGTTGGAATATGCAGAATTCGTACAGCAGAATCCGTGGTATTGACGTGCTGTCCTCCTGAACCTGAAGCACGCATTGTGTCAATGCGGATGTCAGCGGCTGGGATGTCGATGTCGACATCCT
>MDTG01247808.1_pt1 | contig 10046 bp, 9 predicted proteins | sample 811421 | NCBI WGS metagenome assembly MDTG01 (sample SAMN05326645, study PRJNA326480) | marine metagenome | isolation source: seawater | place: Pacific Ocean: South East | collected 2011 | reverse complement strand
TCTTTGGAAAAAACAAGTAGTGATTTTAATTGTTTATAATCTAAATAGTTATCAGACCAAACCTCTAAACATTCAGATTGTAAATCCTCCTCGAATTTAACCATAGTTGGTTAATTCTAATATAAAAATAGATTTTATATCGATTTTATATCGATTTTATATCGATTTTTATATTAGTAAATTTGAATTAGTTAAAAAGTTATCGATTGTGGGAAATCGAATTTGACGTAATTATCGCTTGCGTCTTTCATTGTTACATTTACAAAATCTAAATACGGATTATTTCTTTTTGATGAATTAAAAAGAACACCATCTGGGTCAATAAAAGTATTACTAGTTGTGGTGTCTAATTTATTGTCAACATCAGGACTTGCCAATTCACGCACAACAATAACACTTCCTCCTAAGGCTACCTCTGAATACTGAGATTCTGCGTTTTTTTTATGAAACGAATTATCGTGTAAGCAAGTTTTACAATCGTGTTTTCCTCGCGATAAAGAGAATAATTTATCGTAACTTCGAGTTTGAGTAACATTTGTCGCATTAAATAAGGTATCCCCATTATAGGTGTTTTTTTCGTTGTGCGTAACCGCCTGTTCTTTAACATCCTGATAGTTTGCTCTATTGCGACGATTTGCGATATAGTCAGAACCTGATTGGTTTGGTTGTAATGTTGAAAATGCTCTAGCTGCCATTAATGTATATGCTCTTACATTATATATATAAAAAAATTGATACAAATATATACCATTTTATTAATAAAATTAATAACGTAATGTTTACAAAGTGCCTTAATCCACTATCTTGCTTTAAGAAATTTACAAAAAAAAACGATGATTACAGTGTTATTCTTTCTCCATTTATGTATTACAATGTAAAATACAAAGAAACTGTTCCTTTTATTCCACCTGTAAGTCAGGGTGTAGTTGTTAAAGTTTACGATGGCGATACAATTACCATAGCAACAAAGCTTCCAATTATGCCTATAGAAAGTCAGCCAATTTATCGTTTTTCAGTTCGATTAAATGGCATTGATACGCCTGAAATTAAAGGTAAGGATGCTGATGAAAAACAGTGTGCGCAAAGAGCGAAAGAATTTGTTACAAATGAAGTTATGGGAAAACTAGTAAAACTAGAAAATGTTACTCTTGAAAAATATGGTCGTTTGCTTGCAACTGTTTATACAGAAAGTAGTGAAAATTTGAATGATATGTTGATAAAGAAACACCTTGCAGTCGCATACGACGGTGGAACAAAAAAGTCGCCAGTATCGTGGCAAAAATACTACGATACCGGAGTAATAGAATAGAATATAATAGAATAGAATAAAGTAGAATAAAGTAAAATAAAGTAAAATAAAGTTGAATTATGTTTCATATATGCAAGTAAAATCTAAACAAAGCGAATAATCCATATTGTTCATATTTACTACGCGACCATACTCATCCAAAAGTTGGATTTTTAATTTTTGGATGTCAACTGGTCCAAAATAATTGCGTGTTTTTGTTACCATATCACTGCTATTCATAATATTTACTTCGAATGCTTCCTTTTTTAATGAAATACGGCAAAGTATATTATTATTTAATACAGACGACGCAAAAGCAGAAGTGAAATAGTTATTTACATTATTGTTGTAGTCATCCAAAGATAAGAATAAATAACGAGGACCTTTTAAATCACACAATCCCTCTGACGCATATGCGGTAGATCCAGTGTATTTGGAATGACGAAAACCTAGCATCCAACCCAATTTAAATTGCAATGGTTTTGATTTATCATCGCTTCCATCTTCATTAATACCAAATTGCAAAGATAATTCCGTTATCGATGAACCTACATTTTTTTTTGCAATAACTGTTTTGTGTGTTGTATCATCTATGGTCATAATAATTTCATTTTTTAAACCAACTTTTTCTGTTACCACGTCATTAAAATAAGCTGCAAATTGTGTCTTTGTATAATTTCCTTCAGGAATAAGTATTATTTTTGTAGACGAAGTTCCTCCAGGATTAGACGAAATCGAAAAATAATTATTTCCTAATTTACGATTGATTGCATAAAAAGTATTTGGTAATTCGATTGAACGCATTGAAATAGCTAACACATTTTTTACTGTTGTAGGAAGTGTCATTTGAATATCCGTGCTCTCTGTACTAAAATAATTTTCTCTAAATTTTGTATCGATATTGATACTCTTAATCATAATATTTTTTGCAATAGGATTCACCTTTCCTGAAACAGCACTAACTTCATATGTTGTTACTCTTTTATCTTGACCTTCAGCTAGCGTTTCACTATTGTTTATTCCAGATGCAGCTTGCGGTTTTAATAATAACTCTTGTTCAGTTGTTCCATTAATCAATGAAACTGTTAAACGATTACGAATAGTATCAATAAAACTTTGAATCTTTGTTTTATTGTTAGTATCTAAATCTCCATCTTTTAAAATGTCGTTTTTTAATCGATTACAATTTGAATTAATGTCAGCTTCGTGATACGGATATGAAATATTTATAAGATTGCATAATTCTTCGTCAGAATAACTGCCTGCATTTAAATTCATCGTTACTATATATGTTATTTTTATTTTAATATAATTTAAATCGATATCAATTAATAAATTAATATAAAAAAAATTATAATTATGGATCCTGACTTTGACTCTGAATCTGAAACCGTACCTATACGCGAAAAAAACGATATACAAGAATATCTTGAGGAAAACCCTTACTTTGTAATGGCGCCCGATTATTCAATAAAAATGTATAAATCGCTGCGAGATATTTCTAGAGAGATTTTTGTAAATCCCAGCACAATTTCTAAAAAAATAAGAGACAGTCTTTTAAATGAATGTTATTGTATGTCAAAAACAACCAAATTGTTATTTTATATTCGAAAAATGTAATGGTAATTGTAAATAGTAATGTAAAATAAAAAATTGATTTTATTTTAATGAAACAAAATTTCAACATTACAATAAAATAAAATAATGTCGTGCTCCACTATTAACACGAACCTTGATATTGAAGACATTCACGGAAAAGATGCGGATTTTACCAAAATTACCGATGAAAATCGTATTCATTATGACAACTTTGTATTTGATATTCATACCTGGATTACTGAAAAGGTGATTAATGGTAATGATGACGCGAATTATGTTCGCAGTTTGAAAAAAAAGTTTCATAGATACTTTGCCAATCTTTCGAGAACGACTACGAAGAATCACAAAATTTATATTAAAAAATCTCTAATTATTTACAGTTATCGGCGTCTTATTAATGAAGGAAAAATTACGAATATTCCTGTAATGTGGTCGTATATTCAAAAACGACCAGCTCGTAATATTTCTGGAATCACTGAGATTACTTTGCTCACATCTCCTACACCAGATGGACAAAAATTTAGTTGCAAACACAACTGTTATATGTGTCCAAATGAGCCTGGACAGCCTCGTTCTTATCTTACAAAAGAACCGGCTGTTGCGCGAGCAACCCGCAATAATCACGAAGCTATTCCTCAGGTAACTGAGCGTCTTGATACGCTTCTTCAGTGTGGTCACGAGATTGACAAACTTGAAATTATTATTGAGGGTGGCACTTACACTGAATATCCAGTGCAGTATTTGGAACGCTTTCATCGTGATATTATTTACGTAGCGAATACTTATTTTGACAAGGGCGAGAAACGCGAGCCAATGTCTGTTTATGATGAGATTCGTATTAATCGTGATGCAAAAGTAAAGATTATTGGAATTTGCATTGAAACACGCCCAGACGCGCTTATTATGGCATCTAATGATAAACACTGGATTCGTAACTTGCGTGAATGGGGAGTTACTCGTGTGCAGATAGGAGTTCAGTCTTTGGAAAATGATGTTCTTTATAACATCAATCGTGGACATACAATTGATGAAACGATTCAAGCTATTCATCTATTGAAACATTATGGTTTTAAAGTTGATGTGCATATGATGCCAGACCTACCTGGCTCTACACCTAAATCGGATATGGAGGGATTTGAAGCTTTGTTTTACAATGAAAGATATCGTCCTGACCAAGTGAAGATTTATCCAACAGAGGTTGTTCCTTGGACAGTGCTGAAAAAAATGTATGAAAATGGAACATACAAGCCATACACGGAAGAAAATGAACAAGATTTACACGATGTCGTTGAGTATGCAATGAAGATTTGTCCTCCGTGGATTCGTTTGCCGCGAGTAGTTCGTGACATTCCAGGTGAATATATTAGCGCAGGAAACAAGTATCCTAATTTGCGTCAGATGCTCGAAAAAGAACTGGAAAGGAAAGGAACGCCTCCGCAGGAAATTCGATACAGAGAAATTGGACGTCATCCAGAATATAAATTTGCTGATGCACAATACGTTTACCGTAAGTATAAAAGCGTTACTGGAACAGAATATTTCATTTCGCTTGAAAGCCCAGATAAAAAAGCCATTTTCGGATTTATTCGACTTATGCTACCACATTATGTGACGGATTATATGAGAACGTCAAACGATATTATTGCTGTAAGGTATCGTAAAGAAAATGTTATATTTCCTGATATTGTTAACTGCGCTCTTGTTCGAGAACTTCACGTTTATGGTAATGTAGTACCTGTAGGTCATCAGAAAAATGGAGAGTCACAGCACAGAGGCATTGGTAAATCATTGCTGAAACGAGCTGAATGGGTCGCATTCACACATTCAGTTCCATACAATGGTATTGCTGTAATTTCTGGAATTGGAGTTATGGATTACTATAAGCGTCTTGGATACACTTATAGTGATACGTATATGATTAAAAAATTTCGGGTTGGATTTGAAGAATCACTTATGTGGGTCTGTATTATTATTGCAATGATGAATTCTATAATGAGGTCAGCTAATATCATTTCAGACAACCAATATCCGGGAATTATTTGCTGTCAAGCTTTGATTACTGGTCTTGTATATCACTATATTTCAAATCATCCAAAATATTACAAATAAAATAAGTGATTATTTATTCTTACCATCTTCATCCATAAGCAAAACCGCCATTGCGCTATAATTATGCAAATCAATAAGAGTGTCACGTAAGCTTTCATCATTTACCATCGTAACACCTTTTTTGGTTATATTTGATAATCGTTGAATTTTATCACCCATTCTAACAAGAACTCCTATCGGTCCATAATTGGCAAAAGCATCGCCGTAGTCTGCATTTTTTCGTTTAAAAAGCTCTAGTCCTTCCTTTTGAACCTTTGAAAACTGTTCAACTCTAGTTTCTTGGCTAGTCATAATATAAATTGATTTATAATGTTGTTTATAAGTCAATTTTTAACAATTACAATTTCCGGTATTCACAATATTGTAACGATCATTTTGTTTGCGCATTAATCCACCCTTCTTACGAGCCAAATATCGTTCGTAAGAGCCGTGTTTCACATCAACGCCAACTGCTTTTGTTATGGGATCCACTGAGCTTTGTGTGCGGTCGCTGAGGCCATTAAACTTATCACCAGTCTGACTAACATTGAGTGTTGCTAAATTCATCGAGTATAATGATGACTGAACACGCACTGTATTTTGAATTCGTTTATTAGTAATATCTTTGTATGTATTCACAAGATTGGAAGTTGATTCGCATCCACAGGTTTTTCTACTATTTGACATCTTATCTTTCTATAATACTATAAAATATAAAATAAAATTGAATAATTTTATTTGTAGTAATTATTAATACAAATAAAATAGATAATAGTAATGGTATATACCTGTACATTTTGTGGTAAAATTTACCAAAGAAAGGGTTTTTATGATAGGCATATATCTACGTGCGAACTATTGCACGTTTCTAGTAAAGATAGAAGAGTAATCATCGAAAAACAACAAGATATTCCTACTGCTGATAAGATGTATGAAATGATTGTTGTTCTCGCAGATAAATGTAATCGATTAGAACGGCAAATGGGGGAAGTTAATAAATGGATGAGTGTAAAGCAAAAGAAAATTAGGGTTAATGAATGGATTAACACTAGCCTACCTAAACCAGAACAAGAATACACTACTCTGTTCAATGCGAAATCAATTGAAATTGATGAGAATACATTACATGATATTTATAGTTTGGGTATTATTGAATATATAGTTATGATTATGAAAAAACGTTTATACTTTGGTATGGATGGTGAAAAAAGAAGAGAAGAAGTTCCAGAAAAATTTGACATTGAAACAGCATCATCCACAATGGTTACTATACATAGACAACAACGAATATTTTACATATACGAAGACGGAAGTTGGATAAAACAAAATATGCCTGAATTTGCTGGTTTTTGTGGAGATTTATTTAATAGAATAATGCTAGTTTTCAATGTTTGGTGGAAAAAACAAGGCGAGGAAAATCCCCTTGAAATGTTTAATGAGATAAATATTACACGACAAAAAATTATTTACACGCCAATTAATGAGAAAAATCGTTTCAAAACGATTGGAACGATTCGAAATAAAATGTATGAATTTTGTAAAATTAGTTTACCCGCATTTGTTAAGGAAGAGGAAACTTCTCCTTAAATTCGTCAATATTATATACGGTTACCCCCTTTTCTTTTGCCTTTTCTACATTCGATGTGGAATCATCGTCTTTGTAAATTACGGCAAAAGTCTTTTTGCTAACATTTCCTGAAATGATGGCGCCAATATCTTCCAATTTTTTCATTAGCTCTTTATCGCGAAAACCAGTAAATATGATGCGTTTTTCGTATAAGGGGTGTTGTGTGGATTGTTCTTGTGTTTTGTGTTGGTGCGTTTTTTTAAGTGCGGAATTTTCAGTTTTTGGCGAGGCAAGTTCGCTGAGGCGATGTTTAAGATCAGTGTTTTCAAGGAACTGAATAAATGCTGGGATATTTTCTACAAAATGGGCGGCTGTTTTCTTAGCAAAACCCTCTAGTTTTTCTATCTTTTCTTTTTTTTCTTCTAATGATTCTTTTGATTCCAGAATATCAGGGTATACCTTTATTATTGTGTTAATGCGTCTCGAACCCATTCCACGCCCGAATAGATTTGAAACCACCATCAGTTTGGATATTTTTGCTTCTTTTACCTTCGTTTTTATCGCATTGTGTATTTTCTTGGCAAGCTTTTCTTTGAATCCGTCGACTTTCATAAAGTCTTCTTCAGACATTTTGAGAATTTTGGGAATACTATCATATCCGCTTGACATCATACGATGAATATTACCCGGTCCAAGGCCTACAACTTCGAGTCCTGTAAAGAACCCTGTAATATTCTTCTCTTTTACAATAAGATTATCGTGCGCATCGATAAGAAGTATGTCAACGTGTGTATCATTCCATTTGTATGTGCCTTCTTCGGGCATTTTGGCTTTTTGAGCAGGTGTTAACACGCCCATTATGTGCGGGATTACATCTCCACTACGAACAAGCTGAACAACTGCACCGATTCCTATCTTATTACTTTCGATGTATGCGCCATTAAATGCTGTGGCATATTCGATTTTCGCACCACCAATATTAATTGGTTCGATGCGAATGCGCGGTTTTAAATACCCGTCCTTGCTTGGAGCCCAAAGAACATCTACTACTTTGGCTTCGGCAACCTGGTCAGATAAAACCATCTTAAATGCAAATGCATGTTTGGGATTTTTCTCAGTTCTATCATATGTTTGATCATTTCCAACAATAATACCATCTATTTCATAATCATATACTTCCTTCTTTCTCCATTCTACAAGAAGATCAGAAAGTATCGTATTATTTAATTCAGTTTTGTTTGAATGTTTCACTGCAATGATATCATTCTTCACGAGAAATTTCATTTGTTCACTTGGCTTAAGCTCAGGCTTAATTACTTCGTATGCCACAAAATCGATGTCATTATATTTCGAAATAGCAGTCGATTTTGCGTTAACAATGCCAGAAACAAAATTTCTAGAATTTGCGGCAGAATCTGCATATTTTTCTTCGAAAGTTGTTTTCTTTATAATGATTTCACCCCTGATAACCACGTTTCTTGTTTCTGGAAGTTGCAAATAGGGAATTAGGTAGGTAATATCTTGACCTACGCGACCATTCCCTCTTGTATATAATTTGGGATCACCCCCCTCTGTAGAATACATAGCACTAATACCATCTAATTTTGCTGATATGGTGTAAGGCCCTGTAAATTTCTTTTTCCAATCACCTAGGGCTTTGGTGTCAGGTTTTATTTTATCCATAGAGGCCATAAAATATGGCAATGCAACTTTATTTTTTTCGACAGGAGCACCAATTTCTTGGATTGCTACATTTTTTGGATACTTCTCGTCGATATAATCTTTAATAATATCATATTCTCCATCCGTTAATAGAGGCGAATCATTGTAATACATTTCATTAGCAAAAAGTAGCATACTATTTAATCGTTTTTCTGTCATTTTCATAAGTGCGGTGATACCATCCTTTTGGAATTTGTGTATCATTTCTTCATTACTTTTTAATTTTATGTTCTTCTTTATGGTCTTACGCTTCGGTTTTGCCTTTTTTGTTACTACCGATTGAATACCGATTCTCTCCCCTGGTTCGCGGAATTCCATATCTAGAAAGTCGAAAATGTCTTTCTCGGTAGTAAACTTGGTATCTAATTTATCACCCTTTTTTTTCCCATTCATTTTGTGAAAGCTATGCTCGTTTAATGTGTATCCGCGTTCTAATGCGCGCTGTCGCATTACTGTATTAAACGCCATACTTCCAGTAAAATACAATAACGAAAACGCATATTCGTCAGGAGTTGCATACAAGAAATCTATTCTGCGGTTGGATTTCTTGGGAAGTCGGGATACAGCCAAACTTTTAATATTGCCTCTAGACAATACATCTACGACTATGTTTTTTTTTATAAGTTCATCTATAAATTTAACGAAAATATCCCTGTTATTTTGATTATTCGTAATGATAAGATCAATATCGCCAGAATCGGAGGCTCCGCGACGATAACTACCTACAATTTGGAATGTAGAAGTTCCTGGAACAGATTTTGCAATTGTATTGAATATCTTCTCAAGTTTCTTTTGATATTCATCGATTTCACTTCTAGGGATACGCTTCAAAATATCTTCGTAATATTTCAGTCCTAGTTTTTGCTTATCATTAAGAAGCTCATCTTGACGCTCACGAAGTTGTTCAATAGTTTCAACTTTGTGAGTATCCACTAATTCTCGCGCTTTCTTAGGACCAATCCCATAAACATTGGAAAATGCAACAGTAGGATTACTCTTTTCCTTCTCTAATGCTGCTATTTTTCCAGTTTTGACATACTCCTCAAACTTGCTTATGATAGTGTTTCCAATTCCGGTCTTACCTTTTAATTGATCGACAGCGGTGATATCGTCAGGAACATTCATTACAGTCTCCATTGCACGTTTGTATGCCCGCGCCCGAAACACCTCTCCACGCAAGGAAAGATAGTAATCAAATTCTTTCAATACTTTAATAAATTCTTCATTGTAACGTTTGTCCATTTTTGTTTCCTTTTTTGTATTACTATTTTTGGAAAAATCTAAATCAATATTATTTTTAATTGTTGATTTAATTGATGATTTAATTGATGATTTAATTGGTGATTTAGATTTGGATTTAGGTGTTGGTGCCTTTTTTTTGGTGCGTGTTTTGACGCTCTTTGTTTTCGATTTATTTTTAAGAGTACGACAATAGCCATATGTTTTCAACGTCTTATAAGATGAAACGGATGTTGCGCATATAGGCCCTTTACGTGTTGGATAACAATCATTGTGGGTATTCCACTTATATTTGAATGGAAATATACATTTTGCTTCTTTGACTTTTGCATTTCGTTCTATTTTTCCTAGATTATTGATTCGTGAGCCATACATTATTAATAATTCTATATAAATTGTATAGAATTATTTTTTATACGTATTATACTCTCAAATTAAAAAAAGTAAACATCGAGATATTCATTTTTGTAATAACTGTCAATAAATTTTTGAACCCCCTTCGGGTTTGGGTTTAAATTATTGTTTAATTCTGGATTGTTTTTA
>MDTG01214255.1_pt1 | contig 10046 bp, 8 predicted proteins | sample 811421 | NCBI WGS metagenome assembly MDTG01 (sample SAMN05326645, study PRJNA326480) | marine metagenome | isolation source: seawater | place: Pacific Ocean: South East | collected 2011 | reverse complement strand
CGACCCGAGTTCCGCCATCTTTCCGCCAGGCGGCACTTTGGCGGAACGCCAGACCCCTAAATGTACAGTACATTTTCCCCTGTTCCGCGATCCTTCCGCCAGGCGGAACTTTTGCGGACATCACTCAAAGACACTGGCACTGTACAATGTACGTGCAATGGCTACTGCTACTCCTATCAAACTAATAGCAAACGCTGCATAGTTGTAATAGGATGGCCTCATGAAGTAGACTGCCCATGCAACGGGCATCCCCAGCACCGGCTCCGAAAGCGAGGCCGCGACCACAGCCACCGCGCTTGCCAGAATCAAGGGCACCACGGTTTCGTACTTGGCTTCAATTGGACTGAAGATGTTGTAGTCGTCGGGGTACCTCGAGCAGCTCGCGTTGGGCTTTCCGTAGTTTGCCTGGTAGGCTATGGCAACGTTGATTGCCGCTGCGACCGTTGTCCAGCCGGCGAGTGATGAATAGGCTGCCGCCGTCACCCAGGATGACCAGCCCCACCTGTTCTCGGAGAATACGGCAGCGAGCGCAAACGCTGCGGTGAGGCACAACAGGATGGCTGCGATCAGCATGCCCGTCCCGGTGCCGGCTGTGAACGCGGGCGTCCACCCAGCAGCACAGAGCCACGACATCGAGTGGAAGGCGTTCTGCACCACCACGAGCTGACCGTTCTCAATCTCACCCGACTCCGCTTGCGCGTATCGCAGTTTCTCGAAGATGACCAGACCGGAAAGTAGGTAGATAGGAACCCAGATGCCAAACGCTGGACCGGACGGCGAGAAGCGCTGGGTGTACGAACACGACACATCTCCAATCCCTCTGCCGAACACGCCGTTTGATACCAATGAAAGCACCACACAGTACGCCACCAAGGCTATCGAGGCATTTCTCCAACCCGGTGACACACCTTCCTCATTTGACATGCTTTTGTGCGTGTCACGCGGTTCGCTAAATGGACGTGTGAGAGAGATCCGCTGGCTGTGACAGAGTGCGCCCGGCGCAAGAAGATGCCGGTATTTGAGGTGGGATCACAAGCGGACCTCGATAGCAAGCTGTCTTCAGACAGCAATTGTGTATTTATTGTGAAAATGGGTGCTACCTGGTGCAGACCGTGTCAGGAAATGGACGAGCCTCTACGACAGCTATCGGACGAGCTTGCGTCACGGGAACACAATGCGACTTTTCTGTGTGTCAATAGAGAAGACGACACAGAAGAACTGTTCGACACGCACGAGATCACAAAGCTTCCTACACTGTTGTTGTTCAAAGCCGGAGAGGTAACGTCCAAACTTCCCCGCCCCGACATGCAGCAGCTACGCGACGTGATAGAAAAGCTCCTCCCCGATCGCAAGCTCGTACTGGACGAAGACTTCTAGCAAATGGCGTGACAGAAGACCAAAGGCTGTGGAACAAACCTTGCTTTGTCGACGAGGTGGATGGGTTTCAGAGGATCGACGGGGCGTCCGTGGCCCGAAGCGTTGTCAAACACATGCGTCGCAAACGAAAAAAAGAGATCCTCCACGCTACTGAAGCTCGGCTTCTTGAAAGCAGCCACCGCGCTTTGGGCGACTGCTCGCACAAGAGGCGGTGCGCCGGGAGGAAGAGGTGGAACTGCTACTCCCGGGCTGTTGCGAGAGTGCGCTGCGTCATCGGTCGAGTCCAGTGAATCAGCCGTAGAATCGGAGTCTGCTGCGTTCGAGCTGCTTACACACGCTTCTGAGGTTTCAGAAATAGGAGCAACTGTGTTGAATCGCTTAAAGTAGCGAAGTCGAGAGGATACCGTATCTTTGAGCGACAGGCAGTTTGGGTCGAGCGCCTCGTGAATCAAAGTGCACACCGTTCGTACAGCGTCGTGTAGTGATTCTTCTGCCGTATTGTCTGCCAGCACGCGACGAGTAGATACATCTTCCGGTTCGGAATCACGGATGTGAAGCTCGTACGCCGAACCTGGAACCTTGTACGTCTTTTCTCCATTATTTCCCATGCCAAAAGGCAATGGACCTAGTAGTGTGCGAAACACAACAAAGACCTGTGTGCGCCAACGTCTGCTCACGTGAGCAGTGAAGACGGCGTTGGCCCTCAGTGAACTGAGCCTTGTGCCAGAGTTGTACTTGATGATAGTACTGTTGATGTACGAGATTGTTGCGCACATCTCGACAATGTCGGCAACTGAGTTTACCGGCGCTACGACACAGGCGCCAGTGGCACGCCCCGGTCCGTGTACGTTGAGAAGGCGGTACGAGCGCGACGCGTTCTTCCGACGGTGCCCCATTGTCGGTTATCTTACGTTTTTATGTTTCGTTAGATGAACTTTTAGATGGTCACAGTGTGTTGTGGCGCCGGATACTCTTTTCAAATGGTGGTCGAGTGTAAAATATTTTGTCCGGCGCTCGCCAAGGCCCGTGACCGCGCGCGACCGAACATAGCTATTCTGCAGCCAACAACCCTTGTTTTTCGACGGCGCGCGTGGGTGCAGCGGGAAGCTGCCTCAGCGCCTCCAGCTCCGCATACTCTTTTTGTTTCCTCCGCTCCTCTGCTGCCGCGCTCTCCGCTTTCTGTGCCTCTAGCGCAGCCGCCCTTGAAGCAACCTCCTCGCCAGCAGCCGCCTCTGACTCGTCTTCGCCGACCATCTCCTGTAGTTCGGCAAGCAGTTCGTCCTCGTCAACGTCGTTGTTGACCGCGTCCCCGAGTCCGGCCATCACCTGGCTCAGGTCGTCGTGCATGTCCTTCATCTCGGCGGCCGCATCGACGGCATCCTCGGCCTTGGACAGCAGTCCCTTCTCCTTCTTCAGACTCTTTGCTGTCGCTCCAAGTGCCGCTGCGACTTCCTTTTGCAATTGGGTTTGTTCGAGCATATCGGACTGAGCCTCCAGAGCGTCCATTGCACGCTGAGTGGACACGGCCTGCTTTTCGAGCGCCTTGGCACGTTTCAGCTCTCTCAGAGCAGCTGCCTTGTTTCCAGATCGCATGTGAGACTGTGCTGAAGATCGGCATTCCATTGCGCGTGCCTCCAGACTCTGTACCCTCGATCGCATTGCCTCAGCAGCAGCAGCCAGCTTGCTCTGTGGAGTCTTCTTCTTGGAAGTGGACAGCCCGAGCACCGCCCTGGAAATATCGCTGCCGTTCACGCGCTTTGATACCTCCTTCAACGCGGAGGACTGCGCGCTCACCGCCTCTGTCTCTTTGTTCGACACAGCGCTTCTCCGTTGCGATATGCCTAGAAATCGAGCCGCTCCGCGAAACAACGCCGGACACAGGCCGCGTCCTCCGCACCCGTTTGCAAAGTCTTCCTGATTGGCCTGGCTTTTGGCAATCAAAGTGTCTATTACCTTTCCCAGTTTGCGCTGCTCCTCCTTGCGGTCATTGATCGCTGCCTGTTTGTCCTCTAGTGTGCGCACGACCTTCATGAACGGGGAAACCACCGCCCTGTTTTGCTAATGTTTCAAGAATGGACGTCATATAACCTGTACTTAGCGGCAGATGGCTCACATCGTGCATCTAACGACACCCTCTACGTATGGGACTCTCTGTCACCGGCCCTCCTTGCAAACTGGCGACTCTCTTTGCGGGCGGCGTCGGCCTCGTTCGTAGAAGAGTTGAAAAACATGGCAGACAGTGCGTCGGAGAGGCTGGTCTCATTCACTTCCCTAGAGGTCTTGTACACATGTGTAAACAGCTCGTCGAGATCTCGAAACTTTGGGTCTTCGCCTTCCTGCCTGACGCCCACTACGAGTTTGGCTCCCGCTGGTAGAGGCAGCCCAGATGCCGTTTTCAAGCACTCCAACAGAACCCGCATCTGAGACACCTGGCTGCGCTGACCCTGTATGGCGACCCGCAGCTCCGCAGTCGCTGACGAGACGTTAAGAGCTCCGTTGGAGGCCAGGGCCTGTCCTATGGCGAGTACCTCGTCCGAGTGCGACCGCACGACTTCCGCCGCGGCCTCGACCTCGACGGCGTGGCGAGCTTTGCGCAGCGTGCGAAGCTTGAGTACCTCGCTGAACAATGCGTCGCACTGGCTCGCAAGCGACGAGAGAGCGCTGCAGTAGGCTGCCTCCCTAGACATGCTATTCAGCTTCTTGTCCGATTCGCTGTGTATGTGCGCGTCGCCCACATTGTCCGGCGACCGCGAAATCTGATTGGCCGACGCGACCGTCGCCGAATGCAAACTCAGAACAGCTCTCCACGCATCCGCCTCGCGAAGCAGGAGGCTTGAAATAGGTGGTATGTCGGGGTTGTGGTGTGTGACAAAGCCGTCCTGTTGCCAGTGCATCACCGGCTGCGCAAACTGCGACGGCGCGTACGGATGGGCCGCTGCTGCTGCGTGCGTGTACGCCATGTGCATTTGCGCCTGCACCGTAGACGGATGTGGATCGACAGGCAACGGCGGCTGCACACCATGGGTGCGCGACTGTTCCGGCGCCATGTGCTGCAACTGCGGAATCTGAGGAATCACGCCGCTTGCAGGAGTGGTTGCAGGCGAGTTGCAGCCGTCCCCTGCGCTAGACATGACCGGTGTTGGATAGTGCTATTCCGCAACAACTTCGATAGGGCTTCATTAGCGAGCCCACGGCGCCAGCCATAAATTCGGCGCCACGTACAAGTGTCGAAGGGGAGACCATAGGAATTTCAAGCTCCTATAGAATCAATATGCCCAAGCGCTCCCGAGGCCACAACTCAAGCATGCTGCCGTCGAGGTTTGTATGCGATCGCTCAGCGCCGGAATCAGAGAGACAGCAAGCCGTGCGTGGGTTTCGTTCCGTCATCAAACACATCGACAACAAGCGTGCGCGCACCGGTCTGGACACCGTTGGTCAGGACTCGGATGGAGCATTTGCGCGCGTCTCCGACGACTGCCTTGTTTCCATCTTTCGCATGATTTTGTTTGTGGAGCCTAAGACGTGTGGGCTCGCATACTTTGAGCGAGTGGACATCACGCGCAAGTCGGTGCTCAGCTTGGCGTTCGCCTGCAGACGCTTTGCACGCGTGCTTCGCACTGTATGCCCCGAGCTTCAGGCGGAAGCGCTTGCTCGCTCGTGCACTCGCGTCGTACCAAGCTCGCCCTACTCCGAACTTTGTTTCACAAGTCAGATGCGCGATGAACTTCTCAGCTGTGATCATCTCAAGATGCTGAGATCAGCTCAACGAGCCATGACGTGCCATTGCGCAAAGAGTTGCTGTCACAAGTACCAGCAGGCATTCAACAAGGACATCCGCAAAGGCAACGTCTTCTCGCGACCCTCTTCCCCCACGCTTGGGACGTGCGCTGGAGACGAGAACCGACTCCTTCCTGTAGCCGAAAACTGCAGCCTCATGGCCGTAGCACCGAGCGGCAACAGCTCGTTCTTGTATGCAAGGAAGCGTCGAGAAAGAGAGCACGGCGAGTTGCGCGGTCGACGATTCCGCGACGTAATCGAGCGCGTGGAGCTCCGCCGTGGCGCGGATGTCTACTCAAAGCCAACCAAAGCAAGCCAGGGCAATCGCACGGCAGCCGTCGAGTTCAACAATCACGTGGCAACCTACTTTGCGAGGACAAACACCATCGAGATCGACTCCGACGACATGTCCGCTCCACTGCAGATGCAGTCCTCCAGCGACGGAAAGTCTGTAGCGTTCATTCGCGCGCTGCACGAGGTAGACGCCGACACAAACACTCCGTTCAGCTCTGCGTTCGTGTGGACGATGGAGACCGGGGACGTGGTCGAGGTTCCGCGTCCCCAGCCGGACTCCAACATCGAAGGCGAGAGCATGAGCGCACAGGACGTTTGGTTCCGCACAAGCGAGTGTGGAGACACGTTGCTGGTCGTTGCTTGGTCTACCGATTTCATGCACTCGAGCGGCCACCACGTTGGGAGCAACGCGCCCATCCAGTCTTCTCCGCAGTACTGCTTTAGCACCTACATTTTAGACCACAGCTCTACATCGCCCGTGGAGCACTACGAGACAATGTTTGACGGATCTGTCATGCTCGGAACTCTACTAACGTGCTCTCACACCGCCGACGGCAACAGCGTAGTGACGCTCGTCAAACGACGCGATCTTCTGAATGGCTTGCGCACTGTGTGCAAGCATGACCTCGGGATGTCTACGTCGCATCAGATTCGCTCCGCGTGCATGAGCGGCCCCAAGGGCCCGGTCTCTGCCGCCATCTCCCCGAATGGCGACTGTATTGTCGTGGCATGCAAACAGGACAAGAGCTTTTACGCCAACGTTCTATGGCAAACAGGAAACAACAGTTACTCGATCATACACGCACTAGACGCGTCACCGTGGATGGGACTGAACCCGTGGGAAGGACCAAGCAACATCGCAAACGACCTCGTAAAGGCGTCGGTCGGCCTCACATTCTCGCCGTGTGGACGTTTTGTCGCGCTCGTCGATCGCCACCCCTTGTTCGGCTCCCCCGCCCATGGACACGGAATTGTGATAGTCGACACCGCGATGCGCGACAAGATCAACAAGTTCCGTCCATACCCCATGTTTCCTACCATGGACCAAGCACCGCGGTCGTTCCATTGGTCGCGCCAGGGCATTTGGATCATGTGCCCTGGGACAGACGACAACGGAAGCATTGGGCCTCGCGGTGGCGCACTCTGCCTGTTTGCCCCGTTCTGTGGTGGATTTGCTTAGGAAAAGGATCAGGCTGTGCTTTTATCCATGACTTTAGAGAGCGTTGTCTAGTTCATAAAAACGTGTGCCTGCCATACTATTTTAAGTTAGCGCTGCGGTAGTACCGTTTTATCTCAAGTACTAAGTTGCAACTACACGAAACACGTCATGGGATGGCATGGAATCTGCTACAATAGTCATGCGCGCCTCGTACCCCTTCAGCGGAATGGTCGCGAGTCCGATTTGCAACCCGGAGAATGGATCCAGACTGTTTTGTCGCGTGTGGAAAACCGTGTAACCAGGAATCGCCAACATGCGCGTCGGTCCCTCGGAGCTGTGCATCGCTTTGATTGCTGCATAGTCGGCCGATGTGAACGTAGTGATCAATTTTTCCGATCGCTTTTTTGGGAGCGCCCAAACGCGGGTGCCCAGCTCTGAACGAATGTGATCCGTCTCGGCCGCCGAAATGCCAGGGAACCCGAGGGGCACCGACGATTCGTCCGGAAGCGCAAGGAAACCCTCAGTGGCAATCATGGGGTCTCCCGCACCAGCAGCATGTTCCATGTCGTAGTTGTAGTAGTCGAGAGACCACTCCACGAACGCCTCCGGAAGCAGAACGACAAACGCGGTGTCGATTTTGTCGTGGGTGAACGAGGCGATGCGCATCACCTGTTTCTGAGATCCCGACGCCAACGACACGCTGGGGCCCAACACACCCGACAGAGAAGCGATGCCGTAGTCCTTTACAGTCCCGTCCTTCACAGTTCCGTCCTTCACGCGAGCCGACAACAGCGACGCGAGCGTGATGCTCACATGCCACAGGTGGACGCCGAGCCTTTCCGTCAAGTTGACGACAAGGGGCGGGTAGCCAATGTCGCTTTTGGTGCCGCCGCACCAAGTTGCAATTCCCCAGTACGTGCTGGGCGTGTATGCGTCCGTGTTGATGTTTGCCCACTGGTCTATGACCTTGAGCAAATCGGACTGCTTCGACGCCGCTTGCTCTGGCTTTTTGACCAATATGCGGCGTTGGAGTGTCCCAAACGGAGTGCTGCTGTTGGACGTGATGCAGTTGCATGTGGCGGACGCGTTTGCAGACAAGTCCTGAAGCGGCAGCGCGCAGTCGCTCGATCCGATCGCCATCGCGACGTAGGCCTGATACATCTCGACCGACGCGGTGTTGGTTCCCTCCATGAACACCTTCACAAAGTGCCTGAACTCTCGGTTGAGGGCACGAGACCACTCCACACGATGAGACGGACCTTCTTTCCATTTCACGCGCAAGCTGTTGTGATCGACACCGGAGGGAAGCTTTCCCACCATGGAGCCATAGTCGGTGCCGCGAGGCGAAAGCCACAACCCACCAGCCCCATCAAGAACGTCTGCCGACACTATGCAATGAACCAGCTTGGACCTCCTCGTGTACTTGATGGCGGCGTTGTGCGCAAACGCAATCACCTCGGCGACCACTGCCTTGGCGGCCGGCATGATCGCAAGCCCCTCTGGGGTGAGCTCGCCGTTACCGAACAGCTTAGAAATGTCTTCATCGACCACTCCATTCAACTCGCTCACAAACTCCAAAAGCAGAGCCAACGACGCGTTGTCGTGATGGCCCTGTTTGAGAAGCCGTCTCGCAAACAGACTGACCACTCCGGGAGCTTGCATGGTGAGCTGCGTCATGGCAACAAGCTTCAGAAGCATCCCGACGGCAATCTCGTTAGGTGTTACAAACGGCTGTAGGCGGTCCACGAGATTGTTGTGAGCGCGGATTCCGCTGTTGCGCAGGCTTCCCTTCATGTCTGAAAGCACTCCCTTGCGCAGCATCACAGCGTGCGCGTTCGGGTCGTCGAACGCTGTTATCTCTTGCGTTTCCGAGTTGGGATTGGCCAGTCGCAGCCACGCCAGCTCTCTGGCACCAGACAGCGTTATGATGTCGGACGCAGACACGACGTGTGCGCCGTCGAGCTCGATGCCGTTATCGGACAGCTCCAACACTTTGGTAAAGGAATCCACTCCTCCGTCGGTAGAGGTCGGCGTATGGACGTCCGGCACGATGTTCCCCATAAACGCGTACATCACGCGGTTCCCATGGCCGGCTGCTTTGAGCGCAAGTGGCCTGCTCTGTTCCAACACGACTTCTAGCCGCGTAGAATCGCCCTCAAAGTTTCCGGTGACAAACACTGTTTTCGTGTCTGATCCTGGACCGCACCCAACCGCTTCTGCCTTGAGCATGGATCCCCCGTCGTGCTTAGGAACAACGGGAGGCAACCGCACCGAGGCTGCTGACAGGGGCTGCAGCGGGGGAAGTGGTGCTCGTACAGGATTCAGTGTGACTGGCTGCGGCTGCGGCGGCAGGGCTGGAGCGACGTCCACCAGGGGCCCTGAAACTACTGGTGTCGGAACAGCAGGCTTGTCGTGCTTCGTCTTGTAGGCCTCAAACTCGCTCTCGGTCATCAGTGCGTACGTCCCCGTCGCATCGCGGTAAAGTCCGTCTTCCTTGGACTTGATGGACTCCGGGATCTGGAGCGAGCCATCTAGCATGTGGTACGTCTTTGAAGTTGTGTAGAACCGCGCGCTGCCAATCCTTACGCGCGTTTTGCTCGCGTCGTCGAGCACGGCGCATATGACATAGTTATCGTCGGATGGCACGTCCAGTTCGTGCTTAGATGTCGACGCAGGACTCGAAGGGCCCATGCCCAACAAGTCGAAAAGATCGGTACTCGATCCGAGCAGATTCATGGCGGACGCGGGCGACGCAAATATGGATTTGGGCGGGTCTAGCACTGTGCTCATGGGCGAGTCAGTTGTGTCCTCCGTGTCCCGGATACCCTACTACCATTGGGTTGTATGCAAGGCCATATGATTTCGGTGATTGGGATTGTCGGGTAGCGGGCGTCGATCGTTTCCCGCTAAGCTAAAACACGCGAGCGACATAACTCATGAGCGGCAAGCAAGCAGTAGGTAAATCACCGTTGCAGTCCTGAAAAGAACATGGCCTCGGGCATGCGTCTGCGGAGCGACGGACAGCGCAAACTTGCCCCCGCGCGCAGCAAACTCGGCGGAGGCGTGATCGCAAACTCCCTGGGTGTCTCGACGGGAGGCAACGCCGAACACCGAATCAACCTCTCTCAGGTCTACGCGCTTGAGCACATGTTTCAAGGGAACCCGGCGGTGCAAGCGGCACGAACCGTGCTCAGTGGACAGCTACTGTCGGGAGGAATCAGCCTGCGCAAAAACGGAAGCGACGTTGATTTGCAGCCGGCGTTCAAAGATCACCTCAATGAGGTGTGGCTTCCCTTTGCACAGGACGTGATAGACAGCTTCCTCAAATGGGGGATGGTCGTCATTTCCTACGAGGAACACGAAGACGACTTGCGCAGGGCGTCGCTTCTATCCAAGAGGCGCCGAGTGGAGCCGCCGCCGCTCAAGGGCAGGGCGGCCT
>MDTG01130228.1_pt1 | contig 10046 bp, 10 predicted proteins | sample 811421 | NCBI WGS metagenome assembly MDTG01 (sample SAMN05326645, study PRJNA326480) | marine metagenome | isolation source: seawater | place: Pacific Ocean: South East | collected 2011 | reverse complement strand
ATGGTAAAATACCTGGTAATCAAAATAATATTTGCAGACCACCTTCTAAATATAAAAAAGGAGGAAATAAAGATGGTTTATGTAATGTAATTGTTGTTCCTTTTCCTAATATTCTAAATTCCTTCAATGGTGAGTTTTTGCCTGTTATATTTAATAATATAAATTTAGAGGATATTTTAAAAATAAAAAATCTAGGTTACGGAAGAGACATTAATTTTTTTGATAATTCTATAGAACTAATTGCTTTTAAGATAGTAAAAGAAGTATTATTTAATGGAGGTCCTGCAAGTTTTCCTAAAAAAACTGTTACTCCAGGTGGGATAGAGAAAAAATGTAAGGTTATTTCTTTGACTGTGCAGAATACATTTGTATTTGAAATAAAAACACAAAAAAGAAATATTAATAAAATAATTTAGTAAAATATGGGGAAAAAAAATATATATTATTATATAACTTAATGAATAATCAACCACCTGGAATAAAAAGGATTAATTACAATGGAAGAGTTAATATTGCAAATAAAGATGCAGAACCTCAATGGCCACTTTTTCAACAGAATAATAATGGGGTTAAAAACTATAAAGAAGAAGCTTTAAGAGGTATTCAAACCGAAAGCACTTTAAGTCAAGTTTTTTTTTCCAAACAGAATATTGATTTAATTCAAAACCAAATTCGTTATAATGTCTGGATAAAATCAAATAAAATGCATATAATAGGTAGGCAATCAGATACAGAATTAGAAATAGTAATGCGTTCTATATATCTTCAATATTCTAAAAATTTAGAATATAATATTAAAGAACAAATCGGAGAATTAAATTCAATGATATTAGATTATTGTATACCGAATATATTAAGCGAGGTAGAACAATATTTATCATATAAACAAAATGTAAGTAATTTACCACAACCGATGGAAAGGCCTCAAAGTTTATCAAGTGCTGGTTCAAAAACTTTAGAATTAAAAAATTTTTTTTAAATATAAAAAAAAATAGAGGGATTTAATTTATTTTTTTTTTTTGAGAAATTATATTATATTAATATATAATATATAATATATAATGTCAAAAAATCAAATTGGTGGCGGACAAATAAGTACTGTAGCTATAGTTTTTGCAATTTTCCTTTTAGTCGTATTAGCTATATATTATTACAGTATGTATAAAACAAATCAAAAGAACAAAGACAAGGCTACCTGGCCTCCTAAAGGTAATAATGCTTGTCCTGATTACTGGGTTAATAATGGAAATAATCAATGTATAAACCCTCACGGTGTTGGATTGCCTGATTGTTCAGTATCAGGAATAACGACTATTAATAGTCCTTTGGACCCTACTAAAACCGTTCAAGCTATGGATTTTTCAGGTCCTTTATATAAAGACTCTAACTCAAACGCAAATTACAATAAATGTATCTTCTCTAAAAGATGTGAAGCACCCTGGGAAGGTATTGATACACTATGTGCTTAAATATTATAATTAAGTAAAAAAATATATAAAAATATAAATACAATTATTATAAAATAATTATATTTATGGAAAAATTTATAAATAAATCAGAATCTAATATAAAAAAACCAGAAATAAAAACATATAAAAATAAGGAATTGTATTTGTGGTCAGATAAATATAAACCTAAAACAATTGAAGATATGGTAGGTAATAAAAAAAATATTGAAACTATAAAAAAATGGTTATCAGATTTTAAACAAAATAAAAAAAATATTCAGAGAGCATTATTTATTTCAGGTCCACCTGGAATAGGAAAGACAACAATTGCACATTTAATATTAAAACATTTTGATTATGAAATAATAGAATTTAACGCAAGTGATGTTAGAAGTCAAAAATCTGTTCGTGAAAATTTAATAAAAACCTTGAATACTACAAATGTCTCGCTAATGAAAGATAATAACATTCGTAATATAGGTATAATAATGGACGAAGTAGATGGTATGAGTAGTGGTGATAGAGGTGGTGTGGCTGAATTAGTATCAATTATAACACCTCCTAAAAAAGACAAAAAAAAAAAATCTTTAAAAGGAAATATCTACATAAATCCTATTATATGTATTTGTAATAATAATACAGAAAAGAAATTATCTGATCTAAAAAAAATATGTTTGGAAATTAATTTTTCTAAACCAACTAACAATGATTTAAAAATAATTTCTGATAAAATTATCGCAAATGAAAATATTAATATTGATGATGATGCTTTACAATTATTAATAAACTACAGTCAAAATGATGTTAGGAGATTAACATTTTTATTACAAGACATTTATAATTCAATAAATAAAGATAATATAACCTCCGAAGATATAGAAAAATTATATGAAAGTTTTTCTAAAAAACAATTAGATATTACTTTATTTGAAGCTACAAATAAATTGTTAAATAATTACAATGGTTTACAAGAAACTACATTATTATACGAATCAGATAAAAGCTTAATGGCTATGATGTTACACGAAAATTTTATAAATACTATTCAAAAGAATAGAAAAGATAAAAATAAGGTTAAATTAGATAAAATATATAATATTATACATAACTTATCTATAGGCGATATAATTGATAAATACATTTATAACAATCAATATTGGGGATTACAAGGATACAATGGTATTATTAAATGTTCATTACCTTCAAAAATATTAAATGATATGGAAAAGAATAGTTATATGAATACTGACACAAATTTTACATCATTATTAAGTAAATCAGCCTTACAATATGGAAATCAAAAAAATTTTATTTTAATAAAAGATAAATATCAAATTAATAAAAAATATGTATTATATGCAAACGAAATAATTTTAAATGAATTGATGACTTCTAATGAAGAAGATATTATGAATAGGAGTCTAAAAAGATTAATAAATTATAATATGGATATAAATGATTTAGAAAAAATAATAAAACTAAATAAAATAGATAAACAAAATGAATTTAGAAAAAATTATACGACAAAAAATAAAAATAAATATAAAAAAATGTTCAATAAGATAAATGACAAAGAAAACAATTCATTCTCTGACAGTAACGAGAATAACTCTTTATCAAGTGAATAATTTATTTTTTCCATAAATAAAAAAAATATTAATATAAATAAATGAAAATAATAATTATTGGAAATAATACTTTTTCTAATAAATTAGCTAAAAAATTTCAAGAAAATAATTTTGAGATTGAAATTTTTGAAAATAATAATATACCAGATCTAAAAGAAAATATTATAAAAAAGAATATTGATTATATAATTAATTTATCTCATAAAAAAAATATTAATTATTTTTCAAAAGATTTTAAAGATTCTGAAATAGTTTTTTATAATTTAAAAATGGATATAGAAATTGCTGAGATATGTATGAGAAACAATATTAAATTAGTATATTTTGAGAATGTAAATCGCCAAGAGAATACATTTATTACAAATATATATAAAATTTATAGTGAAGAAAATAATTTGAAAGTTAATATCATAAAATCCGGTGATATTTTAGATGATGAAATTACAAATAATCTAAATACTATTCAATATATATCTAAATTTATTATTAATTCTCAAAAAGAATATATAAATTATGAAAATATTGATAAAAATTTATTTCTGAATATAGAGTCTGAAATGGATATTATAAAGGATTTTGACAATTTTAAAGAAAATTATAATATTATTGATTATACTGAAGATAAAGTATCACTCGTAGATATTACTCAAAATATTATTAATATTTCTAATAAAAATATAAAAATATTGGATCAAAATAATATTTATAAAAATGATAAAGAAATTTTATATATAAAAAATTATTTACAAAAAACTTTTTATAATTTCGAAATAGAGAATAAAATAAATGAATTAGAACTAACACAAGAAGATATTGATAAAATGAATGATATACTTGATAAATTTGATAAAAGTAATAATGGAGAACTAGACATCGAAGAATTAAATAATGTTTTTATTTGTATGGGAATAAATCTGAACTTTCAATCTTTAATGGAAATATTCAAAAAATCAGACATAAATAAAGATGGTAAAATTAATAAACAAGAATTTATAATCCTTATGAAAAAAAATATTTTTTCAAAAACACAAAATAATAATCATAATGACAATAATATTGACTACAATGATTTAAAAATTGAGGGGTAATCTAATATTAAAAAGTAAAATATAAATAATAATTTATGAATTATTATTTATATTTTTTATCATTTAAAATCAAATTAGTTTTTCATTTTTGAAGCAAGGTAGAATGTGCCTACTAATGTAATAAGTAGTAATATAATAGATAACCAAGCATATATATTTAATGCAGTTCTTTTCCAACTTTCAGAACAGTCACAATCTTCTTCTTTTAAATCACGTATATATTTAACTACAGAGAAAATAAAAACAAGTCCACCAACACCTAATAAAGTATGTATCAATCTATATTTCAAATATAATTCTGTTGCAAATATTTGTAATAGGGCAAATAAAATGACAGCGATTGAATAGTATTTAATATATTTTCTTTCCCATCCTTCAGAGCATTCACAATTTTTTTTTTCTAATTTTAAAACATAAGTTAAGAATAAAGAAAATAACAATATTTTTATAAAAGAACTTATTTGAATAGATAATTTTAATGATTTAAAATCTATTTCAACTGGTTTTTTAGAGACACTATTTTTGATAGAATACTTACTTGTTTTACTTAAAATTTTATCAGCAATTTTCCCTGTTTTATTTATAACGTCACTAGCTACTTTACCTGTTGTGCTAACAACATTTTTAGTAGCTTTAGATGTTTTACTAATAATATCAGAATTTTTAGGCATATATTATAATATCCTATTTTTTTTCAGACATATTCTATTAATTTAAATTTAATTATTTATAAATATTCATCTTAATATTTGTTAATTTTATGATAGGCAAATAAATAAGGTAATTATATATTTTTATTCATCTATAGTATTTATTTAATTTTCTTTTTAGATTTTTTGTATTTTTTAGTGCATTTTTTTGTTTTTTTATTACATCTAACCATATTTTCCCTTAAATAAGCAACTAATGAAAGTCTATTAAATTTTTTACCTTTTAAGGGTGTATTACAATGCCATTGATGAACATCCATAGATAAATAATCTCCTGTTCTTACATTAGCAGCAACCCCAAATTGTGGGAATCCAGTATAACCGCCTTTATAATCTCCTTTTTCTACAACACATAAATTCCCAAAACCTTCTTTAAAATCACCATCATCTATATGTAAAGCAGTTTGCCAATTATTATTTATAGTTACTGTGCTGAAGGCAGTATTCTTAATATGGAAATTATTTTTTTTTGCCCTTTGTCTTTGTTTTTTATATTCTATTGGGTTTAATTTTTTAAACATTTTATCCATTGCTTTTATGAATGGGATAGAGTTATCCCATTTTTCTATTTGTTTTTCTGTAAAAGCAGTTTTTCTACAGGGAGGGGCATTTGCCCCTAAATTTCTATCAGGTTTATCGTAATAACCTACTATATTACTTTGAGCATAATTACTTACTAAACTTTTATGTTTTTTTTTTGTGAATTTTCCAATATACCCCGTTCTGAAATTACCTGGACTAGTATTTATTAATTTTCCTACATAATTTGGTAATTTCTCTCTCTTTAATAATCCTGCACTAGCCCCTCTATTTTCGTGTTTTATAAGAGAAGCTTTATGAAAAGAATTAAATGCTTTATCTGAAAAGTTTACGGGAATAACATTTTTTCTAAATTTCAATAAAATTTTTTTATTATTATTTTCATCATAATAATATACATCTGCATCTTCATTTAATATAATATCAAAAACCTTTTCATCAAAATAATGGGCCTCTTTATTTTTCATATAATCATCAGTAAATTTTTTCCTAACAATGTATTCTTTTACTTTTACCATATATTAATAAGTGCGAAATAAAATATAATCTTTTATAAATAAATTATAATTTATATTTAGAAGATGGATCATAATTTTTATATATGTATTTTCTACCGTAAGGAGATACATAATTTTTACCATAATTAACTTTATGATTTTTAACAGGTGTTATTTTTTTTAATTTATTACGGGAAAAAATAATTTTTTCTTGAATATTATTTAACCCTTTTATTAAATTATCAGGAATAGGATCTAATTTAGTATTCATTTTATTTTTTTCAAATTGAGCTATATCTTTTTTCATATCATTTTTGACATTTTCTTTTTCATTTTTCTCCATAGAATTTAGTTTTAGTTTATTTTTTAGATAATTATTATAGAAAGAGTTTTTTTTATCTTTATTGTAATTTGGATAATTATAGTTATTTAAATTTTTTTTGTATTCTATATAATTATATCTACTTATGTAATCATAATTTTTTTTAGCATTATTTTGTTTAGATTCTAATATTATATTTTTTTGTGGTGTATTACTTATTATATTTTTTTGTGGTGTATTACTTATTATATTTTTTTGTGGTGTATTACTTTTTTTAGAATATATTATACTATTACCAACACTTGATATATCATCTTCCATTTTATCTTTCCTTTCTTGAAATTCTTTAACTTTGTTTTTCCATTCTCTTATATTTTGTGGTATGATTTTAGGTAATGGTGGGATATCTATATTTTCATTTAATATTTGATAGTTATATTTTCTTAATTTATCTTTTATAAAATCAACCTCTAATAATTCGTTAATAGATAATCTCTTTTCTGGATTGACTTCTAATAAGTAATCTATAATTTTTATTAATTCTCTACTATATTTTCTTGTGTAAATTTTTGGAACTTTTCCTGAAATTATTTTAAAACAAAGAGTATGTATTGATTTACTTTGAAAAAACGGTTGATTTAAAGTTATTAACTCATATAATATACACCCTAAACCCCACATATCTACTTTTTTATCATATTTTATTTTATTAAATAACTCAGGACTCATATAAAATGGTGTCCCTATTTGTGTTGATGTTTTAGGTAAACTGCCCAAAATTTTTGAAACACCAAAATCACCTAAATAAGCTCTATCATTACTATCTATAAATATATTAGCGCTCTTCAAATCCCTATGAATAATATTATTATTATGGACATAATTAATACTCATACATAAATCCAAGAATATTTTCCAAATATATTCTTCATTAAAAGTTTGCATTTTTTGTTTTTTTTTTTTTATTATATTAAGAAGGTCGCCTTTCTTATAAAAATCTGTAATTATACATAACTGATTATTTTCTAAATAAGAATAGTGATATTTAATTAAATAATCACATTTATTATAGTTTAATATTTGCAATTCTGTTAAATTACCTATATTTTCTTTACCATATAATAATTTAATTTTTTTTAATGCATATTCCTTATTATTTTTCAAGTTTTTTACGTGATATACTTTACCGTAACTACCTTGTCCTATTAATTTAATAGTGTGTAATTTTTCCATTACTATCTTTATAACATATTAAATTTTTAAGATATAAACATTTATTTCTTAAAAAATTAACATATAAATTATTATAATTTATATTACAAAAAAATTTGTATTTTCTTTTTTTTGTTTATCATTTACAAATAAACTTAGCGATAGATATCCATAATTTTTTAGTATTTTACAAGATATATTAAATGGCTCTTTAGGGTAATATTTTTTTATAATATTGTTACGAAGATCACTGCTTATTTTAATATTGAATAGAGTAAACACTCTATTTATATCCTCCCACCAAGTATTTTCATTATATGATTTTTTTTGAACAATGTTTTTTGATATTATTAATGCAACAATTTTATCCTCAAAACCATTATTGTAAAATTCTTTAATATTATCTAAATTATAATTGTCTTCACCAACTAAATATTTTACATAGCTGTTAACTTTTGTTTTCCAAGATAAGTATTTTACTTCATTAAAATCCATTAACTATTATATTTATCTATATCTTTAAACTATTATAAAAAATATGTATTTTTTTCATAATAATTATAAAAAATTGAAAAAAAATTATTAATTATTAATTATAATGGAATTGGAAATTAGTAATTCTCATAATAGAGACAAAAATATTGTATTTGATGAAGGTCCTCATATATATTATATAAATGGATCTTCAGATAATATATCAGTTACAACTTTTGTTCACAATCATCTATTCCCACATTTTGATAGTGATAAAATAATTGAAAGAATGATGAAATCACGTAATTGGGAGAATTCAAAATATTATGGTCAAACTCCTGATGAAATTAAAGATGGATGGGAAAAAAATAAAATTGAGGCATCAGAGGCTGGAACTGCAATGCATAGATCAATTGAATTATTTTATAATAATGAAAGTGTAGATAATTCTTCTATTGAATATCAATATTTCTTAAAATTCAACGATCAACATAAAGAAGATTTAGTTCCTTACAGAACTGAATGGGTAGTATATGATGAAGAAACAAAATTGTGTGGTAGTATAGATATGCTTTTTAAAAAAAAAAAAGGGGATGATAAACATTTAATTATGTATGACTGGAAAAGATCTAAAAAGATTACAGAAGAAAATAACTTTGAAAAAGGTTTTCCTCCTGTAGAACATCTTCCGAACAGTAATTATTGGCATTATTCTCTTCAATTAAATATTTATAAAAAAATATTAGAAAAAAATTATGACAAAGTAATTGAAGAAATGTATTTATTATCATTACATCCTAATAATTCTAGATATTTGAAAATAAAAGTCCCAGATTTAAGTGAAGAAGTTGATAATATATTTAATCTTAGAAAATTAATGATAAAATAAAAAATATGCATTATTTTATTTAAAATTAAAATGTATTTAATATATTAAATGACTTTTTATAACAAATTTAAAATGGCTATTATAATTTCTACATTATCTATTTTACCAATAAATTATAATATATATCTATTGAAATATTATTCTTTATTAGTTTGTTCTATGTGTTATTATGAATTTTATAATAATATTCTTTTTAATTCTAATAATCATACACTAATAATTATTTCTTTCTATTGGTTATTTTTCCCTTGTATAATAGTAAATTATTTAAGTAATTTGAGAGATATTTGGAATATAATAATGATAACAATTTTCTCAGATAGTATTCAACAAATATCTAATAGAATTTTCTTTAATTTATATAATAAAAAAGATATTCTTTATGATTTAATGCTATATAATCCTTCTAGTTTATCTCCTAGAAAAACTGTAATTGGTTATTTAGGTGGACTTAACACATTATTTCTGTATTTCTATTTTAATAAATATAATATTCAATTATTTTTTATGCTATATATTTCTGGTTGTATTGGTGATTTAACTGCATCATATTTTAAAAGAATAAAAAATATTGATAATTATAGTAATTATTTAGGTGCACACGGTGGATTTTTAGACAGATTTGATTCTGTATTATTAAATATACATTTTTTTTATATATACAGTCTTTTATTTAGTTATGATTAAATTGAGTTTAAAAAAAAATTTGAAATATTAAAATTTTATTTTATATCAAAATATGAGTGACAAAATTACATTAGTAACTAAAGATTCAATTGAGCATATTTGTGAAAAAAGAATTTATAAACATTCCAAATATTTAAATGACCTTTTTGATTCTTCATCTCAAATAGATTCTGATGAAGATATTAAAATTAATCTAGAAAATATTGATAATCAAACATTAACAGAAATTATCAAATTTTTAGATTATTATGGTAATAAACCTTTTGAAAAAATACCAAAACCTCTCAGATCTGATGATTTAAGTGTCTGCGTAGAAGATTGGTATGTAGAGTATTTAAATAATATGGGTATGGAAATATTATTTGAAGTTATCAAATCTGCAAACTTCTTAGAAATAGAATCATTGTTAGATTTGACCTGTGCAAAAGTAGCCACTATGTTAAAAGGTAAATCGGTTGAGGAAATAAGAGAAACTTTCGGAATAGAAAATGATTTTACACCAGACGAAGAAGAGGAAATTAGAAAAGAAAATACTTGGTGCGATAATATTT
>MDTG01093156.1_pt1 | contig 10046 bp, 12 predicted proteins | sample 811421 | NCBI WGS metagenome assembly MDTG01 (sample SAMN05326645, study PRJNA326480) | marine metagenome | isolation source: seawater | place: Pacific Ocean: South East | collected 2011 | reverse complement strand
TGTTTTTTGTGAAAAACCTTTAACAAATAATCTTAAACAAGATATTGAATTATTTAAAATTGCTAAAATAAATAGATGTAAACTTTATGTTTCTGATATTGAAAACTTTAAAAATAAAAAATTAACTATTAAAAAAGAAAACTTTATTATACGACAAAAATTTTCAAAAGATAAATCTGATATTGCCAATCGCCTTGCTTACCATGACTTTACATACTTATTTAAATTCTTAAGGAATAAGAAAGAAAAAAAATTGAGAATAATTAAAAAAAAACCAGGTGAAATCAAGTTTTCATTAGAGTTCGATAATAAAAAATTTTCGTTTGATTATAGTTTAAATTCTAAGTCAAAAAAACATACTTTTAATAATATTGACCTAACTACAAAAAAAAATGTGCTTAGAAAAATGATTTTGAAAATAATAAATTATAAAATTAATTTTACTAAGAATGCTAATATTTCTATTTTTTCAAATAAATTAACTAAAAAAATTAATGGATAAAAAAAAAAGAATTACTATTATTACAGTAGTTAAAAATGCTGAAAATACATTAGAAAATTGTATTAAAAGTGTTTTAAGACAAAACTATGATAACCTTGAGTATATTCTAATTGATGGAAATTCTTCTGACCAAACAGTAAAAATAATAAATAAATATAAAAATAATATAAACAGAATAATCGTAGAAGAGGATGATGGTATATGGGATGCTATGAATAAAGGTATTAAAATAGCTAATGGAGAAATAATAGGATTTCTCAACTCTGATGATTACTACTTCAATAATACACTTGATACGGTTAATAATTATTTTTCAAAAAATAACATCGATTTTTTGTTTGGTTCAGTTGAAAAATACAAATTAATGCATGGTTACACTCCATGGAAAATACATTTTAGTTTTGGTTTTTATACCTCTCACTCTGTAGGATTTTTTATTAATAGAAAAAAACATTTAGAAATCGGCCTATATAATAAAAAATATCTAAGTGCTGATTTAGATTTTTTTTATAAAATGATTGTCAAATTTAAGTTAATGGGAGTAGCCTCAAAAAAAGAAGAAATTTTTGGTAAGTTCACAAAGGGGGGGTTTTCATCTAAAATTAATTACATAGATCATCTAATGGACTTAAACAAAATTAGAATTGATAATAAACAAAGCTCTATAATCGTATACTTTCTTTTCTTTATTAAAATTATAAAAAAACCTATCAAATTTGTTAAGGGTATATTTGATAAGTTAAGTTAAACTTTTATAACCCTTTATATTTTTTCTTAAATTCTATAAAACTAAAATGATTTTTATCTCTCAATGAAAGAATTGGTTTTTTTGTTTTCCATTTTATTCTTAATTTGTTGTCATTATAAGGAATTCCAGACTCATTTTTAGCATCTCTATAATTATCCAAATGATAAATAATAGAGGCATTATTAGATAAACACTCATAACCATGAGCAAAACAATTTGGAATAAATACTGAGTCACCCTCATTTAGTAAAAAATAATAAACTTTCCCAAAATCTTTAGAGTTTTTTTTTAAATTAACAGCTACATCTAATATTTTTCCAGAAGTTACTGTAATAATTTTAGTTTGTTTGCTTTTTAATTGAAAATGTAAGCCTCTTATTACGTTTTTTTTTGAATATGCCATTGCAGTAAAATTAATTCTTTTTTGAAATTCTTTTTCTAAAAAAATTTCTTGGAAAAATCCCCTAGTATCTGAATATCTAGTTTTTTTAAAAATAAATGGTTTGATCAATTTTTTCATTTAAAATATTTTAATAATTGAACTTTTTGTAAGTGATTATTGTTTTTTTTAATCCTATATCTAAATCAGTAAATTTCAAATTTTTAAAGTTTTTTTTAAGTAGAGTATTAGATCCATGTGTTTTTAACATTTCACCTTTTACAAATCCTGTGTTTACAATCTTATTTGTATTATTTCCATAAATTTTATTAATCAAATTTACTAAGTGAGTAGTTTTAATTGGTTTTGATCTGCAGATATTTAATATTTTATTGTTGGGAATTTTTTTCATTGTTAAAATCAAAATTCTTATTAAATCATCTACATAAGTAAAATCTCTAAAATTCATTCCGTTATTATGAAGTAAGATTTTTTTATTTCGTTTTATTGAGTCCAGATATTTATGAATAAACATATCAGGTCTTCCCAGTGGTCCATATACTGTGAAAAATCTATATATCATATATTCTGTATCACTATTATTAAATATTTCTTTAATTATTTGTTCACACTTTAACTTTGTTTTTGCATAATAATTTTTTGGATTTTTCTTGAAGTTTTCTTTTATTGGAAATGTTTTTTGATCACCATATACTGAACTTGATGAAGCAAAGATAAATTTTTTTATTTTATATTTTTTACAAATTGAAGATAAGTTCTTAGTAGCTAATGTGTTATTTTTTTTATAACTTAAGGGATTCTTGAATGAATACAAAACCCCAGGCTGTCCTGCTATGTGAAATATCGTATCTGGTTGAAATTTTTTTATTATTGTCTCTGTTTTTTTTTTATTTTGTAAATTAATTTTTTTAAAAGTAAAATTTTTTTTCTTTTTTAATATTTTTATTCGAAGTTTTTTAATTTTTGTTGAATAATAGCTATTAACTGAGTCAATTCCAAGTACTACATTTTTTTTGTTATTCGATAGGTTCTTAATAAGATGATAACCAACAAAACCTGCTGAACCTGTTACTAAAATTTTCATTAAATTTTTTAAAATAGTTAATTTATGTTGAGTATAATAAATTTTACTATAAATAAATATAAATAAGTATAAATTAATATAAATTATAAAATCATTAGCTTAAGTGAAATTACAAATAAAAAAATTTAATAAATTTAAAGACATTACTGGCTCATTAGTTCCATTTTATAAAAAAAAATCATTTAACAATTTCAATATTGAAAGATTTTTTTTTATATATGGTAATACAAAATTTATAAGGGCTGATCATGCTCACAAAAAATGTAGCCAAATTTTAATACCTGTAAATGGATCAGCTAAAATTACTGTTTTTAATTTAAGAAAAATAAAAAAAACCTTTGTTATAAATGAAAAAAATAAAAATTTTTTGATAATTCCTAAGCTTCACTTTATACAAATTAAATTTTTAAAAAAAAATAGTGTTTTATTAACTTTGTGTAATTTCAAATATGATAAAAAAGAATATATTCAAAAAAAAGAATTTTTTAACTTATAAATTATTATGAACTGTCGTATCAGTAAAAAAAAATGTAAAATTTTTCTTGATCTTGGGAAAATGCCACTTGCAAATGGTTTTATAAAAAGAGGTCAGACAAAAAAAGAATATTTTTTTCCTTTAAAAGTTGCTTTTAGTAAAAAATTAAGTCTTGTTCAGCTGTGTACTAATCCACCACCAAATAAAATGTTTAACAAAAAATATCCATTTTATACTTCAAGTTCTAATTCAATGAAAAAACACTTTGATAAATTTGCTGAGTTTGTGAAAAAAAAATATGTAAAAAAAAACTCATTAATTATTGAACTTGGATCAAATGATGGAACTTTTTTATCTAATTTTGATAAAGCTAAATCTTATGGCTTTGAACCTTCTAAAAGTGTGCACGATGTAGCCAAAAAACGGGGCATTCAAAGCATAAATAAATTTTTTAATCAAAAATGTATTTCTAAACTTAAAAAAAATTATAAAAATTTTGATCTAATAGTGGGTTCTAATGTTTTTTGTCATATCCCTGATCAAGTAGAATTAATGAAAACTATCGATAAACTATTAAGTAAAAACGGAACCATTATACTGGAGGAACCATATTTGGGGTCCATGTATAAAAAAATCTCTTACGATCAAATTTATGATGAACACATTTATATGTTTTCTTTAGCATCTATTGAAAAAATTTATCAATTATTTAATTTTCAATTAGTAGACGCACTTCCACAAAGTACTCATGGAGGCTCTATGAGATATATATTAAAAAGGAAAGGGCATTTTAAAAAAAGCAAGCGACTTCTTAAGTTGATGAAATTAGAAAAAAAAATAATGTTAACAGCTTTAAAGGATGCCAAAAATTTCAACGCAAAGTTCATTCTTCTAAAATTAAACTTAAAAAAAAAATTAGTAAAATATTATTTTCTGGAGAAAAAATTTGTGGTTATGGTGCTACCTCCAAAAGCACTACTATCTTAAATTATTGTGGTATCGATAACACTATGATTGATTGTATTTTTGATACTACGCCTGACAAAATCAATAAACTTACTCCTGGAACTCACATTCCAATTAAAAATTACAAATATTTTAAAAAATCAAAATATAAATATGTTTTTTTATTTGCCTGGAATCATAAAAAAGAAATTTTAAAAAAAGAAATAAAGAAAAAAAATATCCAATGGTTCTCACACCTTTAAAAAAAAAGATATTAATTACAGGTAAAAATAGCCGTTTCTGTAAATATTTAAAAAATGATTTGGAAAAATATAATACAATATTTACATCTAAAAAAACATTTGATGTTTGTAATTATAATAAAATGAAAAGCTTTGTTAAAAATAAAAAAATAAAATATTTAATTCATATAGCGGGCTTATCAAGACCAATGAATATACATGAAAAAAAAATTGACTTAAGTATTGATCTAAACATTATTGGAACTGCTAATATTGTAAAATTATGTAATGAATTTAATATCAAGTTAATATATTTTTCTACTAATTATGTTTATCCTGGGACTAAAGGAAATTATAAAGAAACAGATCCTTTATTACCAATTAACAATTATGCTTGGTCAAAATTAGGTGGGGAAGCGTCTGTACAATTATATAAGAATTCACTTATTCTTAGATTATGCATGACTGATTATCCTTTTGTTCACAAAAAAGCAATTAAGGGAGCAACAACAAGCTTTATGTTTAATAAGTATGTTTCAAAAATAATTCCACGTTTGTTAGATAAAAAAGGAATAATAAATATTGGTGGCAAAAAAAGAGATATCTTAGACTTTGCTAATAAATTTTCTGATAAAAAAATTGCTTCTATTAACTTTAAAAATCTTAGTAACTTTCCTAAAAATAGTTCAATTGAAGTTAAAAAACTAAAAAAAATATTAAAAAAAGATTTTATTAAAAAAATAATTTTTTAAGAAAAATAATGATAACAATAATTATAGTAGTATATCATAGCAATAAGGAAAAATTACAAAGCATTCTAAATAAAGTTGGAACTAAATATAAAATAATTCTAGTAGATAATTCAACAAATTATAATTTTAAGGATATTAAACTTACCAAAAAAACAAAAATTATCAGATCTAAAAATATAGGTAATGGTGCAGGTATTAATCTTGGGTTAAATAAAGTTAACACAAAATTCGCAATTTATTTTGATATTGATACAATTTTTAAAAAAAATTTTTTAGAAAAATTTTTAAAATTAGCTAAAAATACAAAAGACTTTGCGGTGCTGTTACCTAATAATGGCAAACTTAAATCTAAAAAAAAACTTGTTGAAAACTATAATTTTGAGGGAAGTATCATGCTTTTTAACATGACTCACTTTAAAAAATTCAATTTCTTTGATGAAAACATTTTTTTATATTATGAGGAAATTGACTTATTTTTGAGGTTTAGAAAAAACAAAAAAAAAGTTTTTGTCGCATCAAACCTTTCTATCATCCATCAACAAGGTTCGTCTGTTTCATTAAAAAATAATAATGAATTAATTTACTTAAGATTATGGCACTACATGTGGTCAATGTTTTATGTATACAATAAAAACTATGGGTATTTGTTTGCAATTAAAAAATGTTATATATACTTGATTAAAGATTTAATGATGATGTGTGTATTTTTTTTTAAATTTGATAAATTCAACTTATTAAAAAGATTTAATAGCATATCAGGTCTCATAATTTCTATGTTAAATATAAGGTCATTCAAAAGAATTAAATGAATATACTAATTACAGGTGGACTGGGTCACATCGGATCACACTTCATAGATTCAATTAAAAAAGTAAAAAAAATTGATAAGGTATATATAATTGATAATAATTCAAATAATCGAATTAATTCTCTTTTTAGATATAATAAAAAAAAAATTAAATTGATTTTTGAAGATTTATGCAATGTCAATTGCTTCAAAAAAATTAACCATAAAATAGATATTGTTCTACATCTCGCTTCAATTACAAATGCAGAGGCTAGTGTCAAAGAAAAAAAAAGAGTTTATAAAAACAATTTTGGTGCTTTTAAAAATATTGTTAATTTTTCAATCAAGAATAAATCAAAGTTTATTCATATTTCGTCAACAAGTGTTTATGGATCACAAGATAAAATTATAGGCGAAAATTGTAAAAAACTTAAACCTCAAAGTCCATATGCTAACGTTAAATTACTTGAGGAAAAATATTTAAAAAAAATAAAAAATATTTCTTATGTTTCGCTGAGATTTGGTACAATTGTGGGTTTCTCTCAAGGAATGAGATTTCACACGGCAGTGAATAAATTTTGTTTTAATGCAATTATGGATTTGCCTATTACAGTGTGGGAAACTGCCATAGACCAATTTAGACCTTATCTTTCAATTGATGATGCATTTAATTCTCTTAAATTTATAATTGAAAATAAATATTTTGATAATAAAATTCATAATATATTATCAAATAATTATACTGTCAGACAAATAATTTACTTCATCAAATTTTTCAAAAAAAAAATAAGTGTTGAATATACGAAATCTAGAATAATGAATCAGCTATCTTATAAAGTAGTTAATCAAACTGGCTTACTAAAAAAAATTCAACTTAAAAAAGAAATTAAATCTGATATTAAAAATATTTTTTTTGCTTTTAAAAATTTAATTTAGAAAACTCATTAATTTTTTTGCAAATATAAATAATTTCTTTTTTGGTGTGATCTTCTGTTATCGGTAGACTTAAAATTTTGTTTCCAAGATTTTTAGAATTTTTAGGCCCCTTACTTCCTCTGTTTTTTTTATAAAAATCTAACTCGTTTAACATATACGGGTAATGAATCATTGTATCTATACCGTTTTTTTTTAAATAATCTTGTAACTCATCTCTTAATTCTAATCTTATTACAAACTGATGAAATGTATTAAAATTTTTTTTAAAATCTAATATTGGTAAATTAATACCATTTGTTTTTTTTAATTTTTTTAAATATATTTTTGCTAGTTGATTTCTTTTTTGAAGTTTCTTTGCATAGTATCGTAGCTTTGTATTTAAAATATATGCTTGGATAGTATCTAGTCTTGAATTTCTACCAGGAAATTTGTGGTCATATTTTCCTAATGCACCATGATTTCTAATTAATTCACATTTTTTTTTTAAATCAATTCTATTTGTAATAATTCCTCCACCGTCTCCATAAGCTCCTAGGTTTTTTCCAGGAAAAAAACTAAATGTTCCAATGTCACCAAATGTTCCGACATGTTGGTTTTCTACTTTTGAGCCATGTGCTTGAGCACAATCTTCAATAATTTTAATTTTTCTTTTTTTTGCAATCTTTTTTATTTTTTTTAAATTTGCTGGATATCCAAATAAATGGACAACCATTATTGCAGATGTCTTGTTTGAAATTTTTTTTTTTAAGATCATCTATATCAATTGTGTAGTCTTTTAGAGAAATGTCACAAAATACAACTCTTAAGCCATTCCTTGTTACAGCCTCAGCAGTTGAAATCCAAGTATTTGTGGGAACTATAACTTCACTATCTTTTTTTAAATTTAAAGACTCAATGGCTATTTCAAGTGCATCTGTGCCATTTCCAACACCGACACAATATTTTGAATTAGTAAATTTTGCAAAATTTTTTTCAAAAGTTAAAACTTCTTTTCCCCCAACAAAAGAATTTTTTTTAATTAAATTTGAGATGCCGCCAATAATTGTTTTGTGAATATTTTTAGCTTTAAACTTATTTGCTTTATATAGATCCGTAAATTTTATTTTCATAATTATATTTAAGAAATTATTTTTAAGTCTTTATATATTTTTTATAAGTAAGCAATAAATTATTTACTATATTTTATCAAAGATATGTCATATAAAAAACACTATTCCAAATCAATATAAGACAATTTTATAAAGAACTAACACATGATCGAAATATTATATTTGATAAATATTAATTATTCTAGAAGTGCTATATTAAGAAATGAATAGAGATAAAGTTTATTTTAAATTTATAATTTTTCTAGCCAGCTTCATTTCTACAATCTTAATGAGTATAATTTTTTTTATCATTATTACTCCAATATCATTATTACTTAGGATGTCGGGAAAAGATGCATTAAATTTAAAAAAGAAAAATAAAAAAACCTATTGGATTATTAGAGATGCTGTAAAAAATGGGATGAAAAAGCAATTTTAAATATGAATTTTATAAAAGAATTTTTTAAGTGAAAACTATTTTAGGTATATCTGCTTTTTATCATGATAGCGCTGCTACGCTTTTGATTGATGGTAAAATTATAGCTGCTGCCCAAGAAGAAAGATTCACTCGAAAAAAACATGATTCCAGTTATCCATTTAATGCAATCGAGTTTGTACTAAATTATGCAAACATCAGTATTATTGATATAGACCAAATAATTTTTTTTGAAAAACCTCTTTTAAAATTTGAAAGGTTGTTAAAGACATATTTGGCTTTTGCTCCTAAAGGGTTTAAATCTTTTTGTAAAGCTATGCCTATTTGGTTAAAAGAAAAATTATTTCAAAAAAACCTACTTTTTAATAATTTAAAACTTCACAATAAAAACTTTAATGATAAAAATAAGATTTTTTTTTCAAATCATCATTTGAGTCACGCTGCTAGTGCTTTTTTTCCGTCACCTTTTGAAGAAGCTATTGTTTTGACTGCAGATGGTGTTGGGGAGTGGGCAACAACTACTGTTGCAATCGGTACAAAAAACAACCTTGAAATTAAAAAAGAAATACATTTTCCACATTCTTTAGGTTTGCTTTATTCTGCTTTTACTTATTATGCTGGTTTTAAGGTTAATAGTGGAGAATATAAATTAATGGGTTTAGCCCCTTACGGCAAACCAATTTATGTAAATAAAATAATGGAACATTTATTAGATATAAAAGAAGATGGTACTTTTTGGCTTGATCAAAAATATTTTAATTACACTACTGGATTGACAATGACGAATAAAAAATTTCATGATTTATTTGGACATAAACCAAGAAACTCTAAAACTGAAAAATTAACCCAATTTCATATGGATATTGCAGCATCTATACAAAAAGTTACTGAAGATATAATGATCAAATTTGCACAATCATTAAGGAAAGAATTTAATATATCCAATTTATGTTTGGCTGGTGGAGTTGCTCTTAATTGTGTAGCTAATGGAAAGATTTTAAAAAAAAAAATATTCGATAAAATTTGGGTACAACCTGCAGCTGGAGATGCTGGTGGTTCTCTAGGGGCTGCTTTAGGATTATGGCACATTGAACAAAATAATTCCAGAGTCGTCAATTTAAATGATGATATGAAAGGCTCATATTTAGGACCAGAATTTTCTCAAAAACAAATAGAAGATGAATTAAAAAAATGTAATGCGAAATTCAAAGTTTTGGATGAGAAAGAAATAATTAATGAAACGGCAGAGGATCTGTCTAGAGGAAAAGTGGTAGGTTGGTTTCAAGGTAGAATGGAATTTGGTCCAAGAGCCTTGGGGGCGAGGTCGATCTTAGGGGATCCTAGATCATCTGAGATGCAGAAAACTCTAAACTTAAAAGTTAAATTTAGAGAAAGTTTTCGTCCATTTGCTCCATCTATCCTAAAAGAAGATTTAAAGCATTGGTTTGATATGGATGTTGATTGTCCATACATGCTTTTTGTTGCTAATGTTAAGGAGAATAAAACCATTAAAATGAATGAAGAACAAAATAAGCTCTTTGGTATTAAAAAATTGAATGTTAAAAGATCAGAAATACCAGCAGTTACACACATTGATTACTCAGCAAGAATTCAAACTGTTCATAAAGAAACCAATGAAAAATATTATAAG
>MDTG01050249.1_pt1 | contig 10046 bp, 8 predicted proteins | sample 811421 | NCBI WGS metagenome assembly MDTG01 (sample SAMN05326645, study PRJNA326480) | marine metagenome | isolation source: seawater | place: Pacific Ocean: South East | collected 2011 | reverse complement strand
CCACCCGATCCACCGTTGCCACCCACAGAATACCACTGCCTTGGAATATGCGCGGCAGAGTGCAGGAATGCACCACAGGTGCGCCTCACCTACTACGTCTCTGTGATTGGTGGCCATCTCCCAGCCTTAGTGCAGGCAGTCTCTGGCGCAATGTCCCAGTTTGCGTCCATTACCCGCAACGGTCTTTGCGCCATTCACAATACCGACTTTACCTCAGACTACGTGCCCAGCAACTTGCGCAGCAAGATACCACATCCGCCCCCAAAGCCGCCTTACCCGCCCATCCCGCCTTCACCCAAGCCACCACCGCCGCCCTCGCCGCGTCCACCCAATCCACCCGAGCCGTCGCCTTTGCCACCTCCTAGCCCAACACCCAACCCACCTCCGCCGCCGCCATCGCCCCCGCCCGTTTTGCCACCGATGCCACCCGCGCTGCCGGGCGAAGTGTGGGCGTGCTTATGCCGCTTTGTGGGACCACCTGAACTTCCGCCGCCGCCACCGCCACCGCCGCCACCCTCGCCACCACCACCCCCGCGACCACCACCTCCCTCACCGCCGCCACCGCCGCCCTTGCCGCCGCCACCGCCACCACCGCTCATCCCAAGTGGACGGATATGCTTAGACACGTGTGGCGGCCAAGCATATACTGGATCGGGCCTCAAAACAATCGACTACAACAACGATCAGCATTGTGACGACGGTGGCGATGGTTCCGACTTTGACGCGTGTCCGCTTGGTACAGACTGTTCCGACTGCGGTGCGCGAGACATTGAGGGAAGCTACTTGTGCGAGCTGGCAGGTCCACCTCAGCCACCGTTTCCACCCCGTCCACCGCGCCCACCGCCACTTCCTCCGCCGCCGCCGCCGTCGTCACCGTCACCACCACCCCTTCCCTCTCCGCCGATGCCTAATCCGCCACCCAAGCCCCCACCACCGGAGGGCATGCTCGTCGTGATCAATTTGGAGGCGGAGTACAAAAAGTTTTTCCCCGGCGTAACCTTTGCCTGCAACCACAAAACGGCACTTGCCTACAACCACGGGTTGAACGTTCCGGGTTACGGACTGCTCTTTGCCAGCCATCCCCACAATCCAGGGCACCCTTGGGGGTGGTGCTACGAAGGCAACATGTACAGTGCCCCTTCCCACTTTGACATGGTGCAGCTTCCGGGGCAACTGCCAACTACGATAAACGACGTTACGATTGGAAGTCGTCCGAGTGTCGTTTATCCAGATGGCAGCCAGTACGATTTTCTGTGTGTGAATCACCAGAATCGTTGCTGCGTGGCACATTACAAGACGCACGCGTACAATTTCGTTTCGGCAATTTATCAAGCGTCCTATGCCAACGAAAAAACGCTCCTCTTTGACGGCATCACCGGTCACCTCTTTGACATGGGCGGTAACTGCGTGCAAGGACCAGCGCCTCCGCCGGCGCCGCCGCCGCCCTCGCCATTGCCGTTGCCGCCCTCACCGCCTTCACCGCCCATGCCACCTTTTGTGATGTTCGGGTTCTGCATCAACGGCGATTATCCGCTGTTCACGACGATGGCCCTAGCCAACGCTCTCGGTGCAGGCCAAACCTCGCAGGCACGCAGACATGACGGCATTGTCTATTACATGCCCAATGGCTACGCATTCTCCCAGTACGGACCAGACAGGCCGTGTCCTGCAAACGCACTCACTATACCGCCGCCTTTGCCACCATTGCCTCCCTCACCGTCGCCGTTGCCGCCAGTGCCCTTACCTCCGCCGCCGTCGCCCTCGCCGCCGCCGCCCACGCCGCCACCGCCCTTGCCACCGCCGCCCACGCCGCCGCCGCCCGTGCCGCCACCGCCGTCGCCGGCGCCGTCGCCGCCGTCGCCGGCGCCGTCGCCGCCGCTCGTGGCGGTGTGCATTGAGGGCAACTGGCCGCTGTACAGTGATCGGGAAGAGGCCTTGTCGCATTCCCCTAACGGCGAGGCGGACGAGTTGGTCTTTGGGACCACGACCTGGTACATGCCCGACAGCTTCGAGGGCGCGATCCACACGGGTAACGTGGCCGACTGTCCGAGTGGCAGCACATTGCTTTCGCCCTCGCCTCCGCCGCCGTCGCCGTCTCCTCTGCCACCCCCGCCATCTCCTCTGCCACCGCCGTCTCCCTCTCCCCCGCCCCCCTCGCCCTCGCCATCTCCTCTGCCACCGCCGTCTCCCTCTCCTCCGCCCCCCTCGCCCTTGCCATCGCCGCCCTCGCCGCCGCCACCCGAGTACTACAGCGGCGGAGGCTGCGGCTTCCGTACGCTCGATGGCAAAGGATCCAATGCGGGCGTTTCAACATTTTTTGGCCAGGACAGGTACTTGAGTCAAAACAGCAACTCGTTGATCAGCCAACCCATCATTGGACAGTCAGGAGGGGGCCATGACCCTCCCGCAAAGGAGCACTTCAACATATCGATTTTCACCGACATCGATGCGTGGAAGGAGTACAGCAAACACTTGGATCCAATGAACGACGCAAGGCCGGGCGGCGATGCCGTCATGTACTACCAACTGTCCAGATCCGCCGCCAGCGGAGGTGCCACGGCGGCCGTTGTCACCAACCTCATGTGTGCCACGATGTGCCATTTCTGGGGCAAATGCGTCGCAGTTGAGTACTTTAGATACGACGGAACCATGGCGAGGGGCACGCACAATGCAGACGGCACAGAGTCCAATCCACAAACCGACGCGGATAAGCTGATGCGTTGCGAGCTATGGGTCTACCCGTATTCCACTGAGCATTACTCGGCAAACAAAAACAACGTCGACAACGTGTGGTGCTCTGCGGCGGCGCAGGGCCTGCACATGTACCCAAATTACACCACTCCACAGGATTGGAACACTCTGGAGAGCAAGCCGGACATGTCATGGCCACCTCAATCGGCTCTGGTAGTCTTTGAGGTTTCTGGCGGGGACTTAACCCCGCCTTACTACACATTCAATCCACCCTTGCCATCCGTGTTGTCACCTGGCACGGCGTACAAATTTATGGCAAATGGAATTGCCAATGAACACCCGATGATGGTTGGCCGCGAGGTTCACGACGACCCGCTGCCTTCGTGGTTCACTGGCGAAATCAGTCATGGGATCACAGGAGGCGGACCTTCCATCGTGGTTCATATTCCTGCGGACTACACCGGAAACATCGTGTTCCACTGCGGTGTTCATCCTCAAATGAAGATCACGAAGGCTGTGGGTGCAACCGAGCCCCCGTCGCCTCCGACCGGCACGGTCACTACGGTGGATCTAGAGTCGGCGCTGCTGGCCGCATATAACGTAGTATTCCATTGCGAGCCGTACAAGTCGGCGCTCGTCTACCACGACGGAGAGAACGCCCCTCTCTACGGGCTGCTTTACGCCGGCCACTCGACTTACGATCACCCTGATTGGGCCACGTGCGACAGCGCATCCGCCTTGTTATCGCCTACATCCGCGTTTGAACTGGTGAAGCTTCCGGGCACACAACCGCCGAGCAACATAAACAGCGTCCAGTTTGGATTCCTTTCGAGTGGAGACGACACTTTTCTGTGCATCTACCACGACGGCGTGTGCTGCACGACACACTACAGGACTTCCGCAACCGACTTTCAGAGTGCGATCAACTTTGCGTATCACGCCGGCCAAAACACGCTCCTCTTCGACGGCGTCACTGGTCACTTGTTTGATTTTGACACCAATTGCAACATGGCTTCGCCACCGCCGCCGCCGGCACTTTCGCCCCAGTCGACCCCCGTGACCTTTGAGGTTTCTGGCGGGGACTACAGCCCGCCTTACTTCACATTCACCCCATCCTTGCCATCCGAGTTGTCGCCCGGTACCACGTACAACTTTGTGGCAGGCGACATCGAACCTGACCACCCGTTTTTTATTGGCACAGAGATCGACGACGTGCCTTCGTGGATCACTGGCAACACAGAGGATGGGCTGACGGTAAGCGGTGATCACATCACGGTTGATATTCCTGCGGACTACGCCGGAGAAATCGTCATGTACTGCGGTCAACATTCATGGATGGAGATCAGGAAGGAGGTAGGTACATCTGGCCGCCGCCGTCGATTGGAGAAAGGGCAAAAGGTGCTACCAGCGCCAATACCGTTAAAGCAGCCCGCTCGTAGACGTAAGCTTTCCAACGACCAAGCGGCCGCGTGTGACACGCTGATGCTTCAGCTCAAAGGCCTTGGCAGTATGGACAAAGAAGAAGCGTGCATCGTGTCCTACTACGACATCACGGAGCACGGCCGGTCCAACCCCGACCCAATCTTTGATCGCGCTACAAGGCGCGCTCGGACCGACCCCGTCAGCGACGATTGGTTGGCATCGTACATGTGCGCCCTCGTGCCGTGGGCGCCTTTTCCACCAATGCCACCGGCAGCACCACCACCTGAAAGCCATTGGGTGATCACGGCCAATATCGACTTACGCGATGCGATTGTGGTAACCGCTCCAACACTTCCAACCGAAGAGATACCGAGACTGCTCAAAAGGGAACTGAGCAACGCCGTGTCCGGCACGCTCTATGTGACACTGCAAGACTCTTACGTTACGCCGCTGTCACCTCCGCCACCGTCACCAGCGCCAGCACCACCAGGAGCTGGCTCTTTGACGCGCCGGCTCCAGCAGCCGAATGCCTGTACGCCCGCTGAAGACGGAAGCGACAGTGTCACGTGGATCTTGGGAGCCGAAGATGGACACTGCCAAGATGCTTGCGCTTACTATGGTAGCACGTGCAGCGAAGGCTGGCAGATGTCGGGCTACGGTGGCGAAGCGTGCTTAAAGCAGCTTGAAATCGCATTGGGCCTAGATTGCAGTGGCGGGTACATCGGCGGAGGATTTCGCTCTTACCCAGCATACTCAACCCACCACAAGGAATGTTACTATCACACGTTGACCAGTGGAGAGATTCAGTGCTTAAGGCCAGCAACTGGCGGCTTCAGGCGCCTCTGTCCTTGTGACACTTTCTCTCCGCCACCGCTACCGCCGCCTATGCCGTCGCCGCCGCCCACGCCACCGCCGCCACCCCTGCCACCTTCGCCGCCGCGTCCACCGCCGCGCCCGTCGCCACCACCGCCACCACCGTCACCGTCACCGCCACCTCTGCCAGGAATGTTTACGGACGAGTGCGACAGAGAATCGGAATGTGCGGGGTGTGTGGGGGAATCACAAACCACCTACGTGTACATGATCGCTTTCCCGACGAGTTTGCACTTTGACACGACCGTTGAAGAACTTGTGCCGCTCATCACGGAGGCACTGAAACAAGGGTGGCAAAGCGTATATAATGCTGCAGATAACAGCGCCTGCCGCATCACTACATCGGCATTGACGCAACGCAACATCGATGTACCAAACGTAAACTAGTAGCAATTTTTTTCGTGTTTTAAGTTATCACCACGTGCCTCTCCGCAAGCCCAAATTCGTCCGCTTCCAACCGGGGAGGCAATGCCACCTCCACTGGCAAGACGCTTGCGATACGCTTCCGCGTGAGCATCGAGTGCCATAGGTCCGCGGGTCCCGTGGCTACGCATTCGCGTCCGACAAGGGCAACCATCGCACACCCCAGGCTCACCATGAAGATGGAAGAGAAGCACGCAACGAATTCTTCTCCAGACGAAAGAGTTCGCTGGGCACAGCAGAAGACGAGCCACGTGTTGATGCCGCACCCTATTAGGATAACGGCAGCCATTGCGGCACCGAGCACCATGCCGCCTCGGCTGAACACGTCCACGCCCACCACCCGAGTCTTGGAGGCCACGTTGGAATACGGCGCCGTGCAAACGGGGCATTGGGCGCGTCGCGTTGTTTCGATCATCTTGGCAAGGCACACGTCGTGTACGTATCGGTCGGTGCACTTGCACGCCGACCTGCGCGGCGCTGGCTCGCTCTCGGTACAAATGAAGCACTCGGGCGACTCCTCCATTTTCGGCATGTGTGTGATTGGTGCGCTAAGCTCGACAAACGCGCCTCCCGGCTCCTGGCTTAGCGCTCAACTCCATATAATATATGCCTACGGCGCGCTTCGTGATCGTGTCGGCGCCGCTTGAAGAGCGCGTCAAGGCGTCGCTCGTATCGCGTGCGCAGCAGGCAGTGTTGGTAGCGCTGCGGCTTCGAAGCGATGTAAACGACACACTACATCGCGAGGACGTGGGCGAGCGGGCGGCCGAGGCGCTCGAAGCGGTTACCGAGCCCGGGGGTTTGCCCTACATCCTTTTCCTGCTGCTGGTGGCCGTGCTCGTCGCGCGCGAGCTGCTGCTGCGCATGGAGACGCGGCGCATCCTGAGGCGGCACAAAGTCCACTCCGACACGCCTGTGCTGGCTCCAATCGAGCACCAGCACGAGGACTGACTATCCAAGTCCACGTTTTGCGCTAACGTGATGAGGGAGGCACGTTTGTGGTAGCGGGCGTGTTTCCAAACTGGAAAACTATCATGGCAGGCTCTGAAATCGTGCCGCAGGCCTCCGGTATGGCGACCATTCCCAAGTCAAGCCCCCCCAAAACGTTTTTGCTTCCCTTTGGCAAGAACCAGCACCTCGTGCCCGAGGGCGCCTTTGTCTCGTACCCAAAGAAGCCCAACGTTATGCAGTCTGCCGAGGCGCTCGGCGCTCTGCTGGCGACCAAAGCTCCTGAAAAGTGGCTGCCGTACTGTAAGCCCGACACGCTGTGTCGCATCCAAGGTGACACGGGCAACTGTGTTTACACCACCTTCCACGTGGAAGGGTTTCCCGAGGAAAAGCGCATCCTGCGCTTCATCTCCGCCGCCATTGCCGAGAAAAATTTTGAGAAAATCAAGGAGACCGACACCCCGCCCCAGGCGGCCAACGATCGTCAGCAGATCCGCTACGACGTGCTCAACTGGAAGAAGTCGGTGGACTGCCCCTCGCGCGCGCAGATCAGCCCCGAGATTGAAAAGTGGCCGGTTGCCGATCTCACCGAGGCCCTCAAGTCGTGCGCAATCTCGCCCGAAGCCAAGAAGCGCACCAAGCCCGGGGCAAGCCAGGCCGACGAACTGGCAGCCACGCGCCGGCGCTACATCTGCTCTGAGGAGCTCATCAAGGTGCCGCCGGGCTCGACGTACAAGGTCAACGAGGTGGGCAACCACCTGCTGCACGTGCTCTTCTACCGCACGGACGGGGCGGCCGAGGCGCCGGAGGAGGAGGACGACGACCAGTAGGCCGCGCGCGTGTGTGTGTGAGAAACGTTGACACTACTCTTTTACGCGAAACAAGTGTTTGTGTGTTTTCAAAATGGCTTGGCAGACAGCGGGAACGCGCCCCGCAAAGCGGCCCTGTTTGTTGATGGTGGAGCGGTCGCGCAGCATACGAACGGCCGTCTTGTCGTGTTGCATCATGTGCTCGCCCATGTGATTGCGGCGCAGCCTTGCGTCCGCAAGCCCCGCGAGCGTGGCGTCCATGTCTAGCTGTAAGTCCTTGTCCTCTTCTGCTGCCACGGTCATCAGCCGCGACGCGCAGGCGGCGACGTCTGTCACGTAACTCTTGGCAAACGCAATGTCCATTTTTTCGTCGTCGGTTTTGAGCGGCAGGCGCAGCCCACCGCGCACGCCCGCAGCGTGCTCGTGAGCGCAACGAAAGTCCACCTTGAGACCATGCATGCAGGTACCCGGAAAGCGTCCCGATTGCGGCAGTGTCCCATTGGTATTCCAGTGGCGGCTGCACTTGCCATCAATGATCGGTGCGCCGCAGAATTCCATGCACACTTCCAGGCGCTGAAACTTCTCGGCCGGCGCTGCCGATCTGTGCAGCGTGCACGCGCACCCACCGCTGGTGCGATGAAGAATGCCCTTGACGAGAGTCTTGTGCGTGTCGGGTGCGCCGCTGTTGAGACGGTGTGCCGTCACGCGGTCGAGGAACAGCGCGCGCGACAGGCGGACCGAGGTGGACGAGACGAGAACATGCAGGCGGAAAACGTCCTGCGCGACTGTAGCAACCGCCTCGGTGTACCACGCGGGCAGCTCCCAGTACGAATGTTTCTCGAGCGACACGTATCGACTCGTCGTGCGCGGAACAAACAGCGCCTGGCGCTCACCCTTTGCCGCTTCGTCGAAGAGCGCCTTCAGCTTTGGCGCGTCCTCCGGTGGCAGGTCGGCATCCAGCACTTTTTTCTTCTTCTTTACAGACGTGAGCACCACCACCATGCGCTCCGGCACACGCTGCTTGCGCACCGCAAGTGTGCCGCCGCCTGGAAACGTGGCCACAATTTCGGCAGTGCCGCGCTCGTCGGGATCGAGGCGCCGTGCCACCTCATTGCAGCCGCGCACGGCCACGCACTGGCGCCGCTTTGCCGGTGGCAGTGCGTCGGCCACCTCGCACTGGAGCACGTCAAACTTGCGAATCTTGTACTCAAGCTGCATGCCGGCACCACTCACGAGCCGCGCGCGGCACTCATCAAACTTGCTCTCGTCGATGTAATTGCCGATCGAGTCGAGGGCGTGTTCGCCCATGAGATTTGGGTGGTCCACGAGCGGGCCGAGGCGCTCAAGCAATGGAACCAATTTCTCGAATAAATGGGTCTGGCACTTCACCACCCCTTCTAATTGACGCCGCTCTACAGCTACGTGAGGGGTGGCCATGGCACCGACACGCGCACGGAATGCGCACGGAACGCGCACGGAACGCGCACTCACACTGAGGTCACCAGTCCCGCGTTTCGATGCTGCTAGCGCTCTCCGATGCCATTTGCTCAGGTGACTTGGGAGTGTATCCGTGGTCGCCTGGGATCAACCCGAACCATGCCACTTCCCAGAGCTTGTTCACGTCGGCCTTGTTGATCTTGGTGGGGTCGTGCACGCCCCGCGCGCTCGGCGACGTGCCAAGCGCGGGAAACTCCTTGGGGTGCAGCAGGTGAGGGGTGCACCGCTCCTCGTGGAAGATTTTCTTGTAAAAAGAAAGCGGGAGCGGGAAGGAGGAACGCGACTCGTTGGTCCGCTTGCACGTCAAGAGGATGTGATCGCGGCACGCGTCCGCCCGATCCATCAGGGCGTGGCACTCGTCGTCTGTCATGGGAGGTGGCACTGGGTTTTCGTAGCGAGCATTGTGCATGTTCTTCCAGAAACAGAACTCCAAAGTGCGGTGGTCGTTGTAAGCCACCTGCTTCATTTTCTCTATCAGCATGTGCACGAGCTCAGCGAGGTGCTTTGCGCACGCGAGGTTGGTACGAGCGGCCCCGTCGCCCTTGGTATTCACGACGACCCACTTTGGCATGTCGAACCGTTCCAACGCCGAAGCATCTAGCTCGGCCGTTTGCATGCTGGCCCAGTGGTCCACGCTCAGCACGCAGCCGAGGTCCTTGGAAGGACAGACAGCGAGCACCACGCGCAGCTTGGCACCCGTGTCCGATGAGTTGGGCAAAAGATGCACCTCAGTCAGTGACTTGTGCAGCCAGCTAGACCCCTGGATCTCTCCCACTGCGAGCAGCGTTGCGACCTGCTGTGCCATTTCCTCCTTTGTGCGCATTGAGAAGCCCACGCGAACGGAAGGCCGGTCAAGGTTTTTGGGCGATCGCGCAAGCATGGCCAGCCCGACGCTGGTGCCTTTGCGCGGAACGAGTTGCAAACGCAAATGGAATTTGATTGTGGATATGAATTGGAAGCGCAAACACACACACACACGCACACACACACATACACACACGCGCGCGCGCGCACGTACAATTCCATTGCCTGATTGCTTGATTCCACCCATTCACGACTCCCTTTCTTACGGGCGCGCGGGAACGTTGGATACGCCGGCGTCGCCACGGGGCCTGGCCGAGGTGATAAACTCCTGAAGGCCCTCGACGGACTCCTGGCCGCCCTGCTGCAGCCTGGCGCGTGTCGCATTCGAATAGCGGCCTCGGGCGCCTAAGGACACATCGTCAAATACTTGCTTGTCCACCTGCATGTTCACGACGTTCTCCGGGCCGTCACGCCGGTTGTCGTAGCGCGGGCGCACGGTGCCCTCGGGGTTGTTGAAGGAGCGGGCCAGGCGGTCGGCCGTGTACCACGAGATGTTGACGTTGATGTTGAGTGCCGCCGAGT
>MDTG01371092.1_pt1 | contig 10047 bp, 11 predicted proteins | sample 811421 | NCBI WGS metagenome assembly MDTG01 (sample SAMN05326645, study PRJNA326480) | marine metagenome | isolation source: seawater | place: Pacific Ocean: South East | collected 2011 | reverse complement strand
TATAAAAATGTTCCCACAATCTTCTAGTTCATATGTTCCTATGAGTGATTCTAAAATTGATTATTATAATACAAATAATTCATATAGAGGATCTTTACCAATTTGTAAAACAGATTTTTCTAATTCTTCTGATACAAAGATCAGTAAATGGATGAATTATAATGATATAAATAGTTATATAGATTACCCAGGTATAAAAGGCCCAGACGGAAATGCATATCAATCTTGTGAGTATAGAGGCACAGTTGTTGCAAATGATAACATAAAAAAAAAATATAATCAAGTAGGATGGAATTATAGTCCTTTTATGTGTCAAACTAATAAATTAGAAAAAAAATATGAATTAGATGAAGATTGTAATCAAAAAATTACAAACAATCAAAAATTTACAAACAATCAAGAAACTACAAACAATAACCAGATTGTAAAAAATGAAGAAGAATGTATCCCTCCGAGAAGTGTAAATCATTTTACATTGAGTAGTGTAGCAGATCCCAGTTATCTTTCTTTAATGAATAAAATGCTTAATAAAGGTAAAAATTTATACGTAAGTCAAGGTTCAGAAAGAAGTGGGCAAGTATGCTATGTAGATGAAGAAAATAAAAAAATAGTAGTTCAACAATTGGGTAAAACAATATCCGGAGGAGCCGATGTTAGTTGGGGACAATTTAATTCATCATCTTTACAAGGTCCTCTTGGAACAGTTAGCACTGCTAGTGGAGGTTGTCCAACTGTAAATAATGAAAAATGTAACAAAGCAGTTTTAAGAAATTGTGGAACACCTAAAAAAGCCTGTCAAAATTAGTATAGTAAATAATTATCATTTAATAAAAAATTATAACATAAATAAAATATTTATTTATATTATAATGGATAAAAATGTTATAATTGTTTTATTAATATTAGTATTAATATTAGCATTATTTACTAATAATAAAAATAATTTAGATACAGAAAATTTTGAGGCTGAATTGCCTTGGGTTCAAAACAGTATATTACCTGAGTATCAAGAACAAGAGGTTGATACTGAATTTGTTGAAAAAGTAAACACGAAACCATATATAGTATCTATATTGAGTAAATCTGGTAATAATAAAATTGCCATTAACTCTATAAATGGATTCAAAATAGGAGATATTATTTCAATTAATCCTAATAATAATACTGCAGAATCTAATACAGTTATAGGTATAGGTAATGGTATATTATTATTAAATAAGACACTCGAATATGATCACAAACCAAATGAATATATATATAATATGTCAAATGATAAACTGAAATATAATGATAACTTGGAATCTAATTCATCAGATTATTATGCATATATTGATAATAGTAAAATTAATTATAATTCAACATTAAATCCTTGGGGATAATATAAAATTATCAAAAAATAAATTTAAATTTTTTTATTAAATCTGATTATTTTATAATATTATAATATTATAATATTATAATGGATAAAGATTTTTTAATTATTTTTTTAATACTGATATTAATTATTGCACTTCTTCATAAAAGAAATAATTATAATTACTCTCAACAATTGAGAACATATTATAGAGATTATATAAAATCAAAAAATAGAGATAGAGAAGATTTTATAAATATTACTAATTCCTGTTATGGGAATATCTGCAGAAATAATGGTTCATATTGCCCACCTGGTTATCCAGGATCAAATACAAATCAAGGTCGTTGTTGCATAAATTATAAATGGGTTGACGGGCAATGTTCGAGAAATAAAAAAGATGGATTACCTTGGTTAGATGATGTTAATTATAAAGGAGAAACAATAAAAACAGATTTTGTTAAACCAGTAAATACAACTCCATATCTTGTATCTATATTAAGTAATTCAGGAAGTAATAAATTATCAATCAATTCTGTAAATGGAATAAAAAAAAATGATGTCTTATTAATTAGTCCTAATAATTCAAATGCAGAAACTAGAACAGTAGTAGGAATTGGTAATGGAGACTTAGCACTAAATTCCCCATTAAGATATACACACGATCCAAATGAATTAATATTTAATATAACAAATAAAAATTCGGAATATAATAAAAATTTGACTACTTCTGGATCAAAATATTCTGCAAATTTAAATTCATCAGATAAACTAAGATATCAAGATTCTTCTCCTTGGGGAGGTAACCAAAATTATAATTTTTCATCTTCTTCAACATCATCAAATAATAATTCTTCTTCAACATCATCAAATAATAATTCATCTTCAACATCTTCATCTTCATCATCTTCATCTTCATCAAGTGATTGTGTTACTAAAAACTCACTTGATAATAATTGCACCCCTTGTCTTGATTCAACACAATGTAAATCAGGTGGTTTTTGTTGTCCATATATGAAAAAATGCGTTAAATCATCAACACAAACTTGTAGTTATCCAATAGCACAATGTAGAGGTAATGTTTGTCAAAATGCTGATTATAATAATGGTAAATGGCAAAAAAAAACTTGCACATAAATTTATTACAATTTTAATAAAAAAATTTATTATAAATTATGATAATTTTTTTTATTATAATATATATATATATGGATAAAACTACTCTAATTATTTTATTACTTTTAATAATAATTATTGCACTTTTACATCAAAATGATAATTCAGAAATATCTAGAGGTTTAGATAATACTTTAGATGGAATAAAAAATAACAATTATTATCAAGATGTAAAACAAGGATTAGATAGCACTCTGGAAGAAATAGAAAGTAATCAATATTATCAAAATGCAAGAAAAGGATTAAATAACACTATTGATAAAATAGAGGATGGCATATCAAGTATCTATAATAAAGAAGCATTTAATAACAGTTTTGCAGACACCAGTAATAGGATTGCCGCTAATATGATGCTTAATACTAATATAAATATTGATACGTTACCAACAGGTAAAGGAGATCATCCTGTAGAATTGATTTCAAATAATCCGCCTTATGTTCAAATAAGAGCAAAAAAAAATGATAATTTTTTAACAGTAACTGATATTAACGGATTTAAGGAAGGTGATATGATCATCCTTAATCCTAACCAAAATAACTCAGAAATGAATTTTATAACTGGAATGGGTAACAACATATTAAGATTAAAATATCCTCTCAAACATCTACATTTACCCAATGAAACTGTATATAATAAATATAATAATAGTATAAGTAACAATAAAATACCTTTTTATAAAAAACCTGGCTTTGGTATAATAAAACAAGAATCAAGGGACGTTGCATTTAGACCTGAAGAAGAAACTTGGAATTATAATATTACTGGAGAAATTATGCAATAATATTCATAAATTAAATATTTTATATTACATTTTTTTTATAAAAAATAAAATGTAATATAATAATAATGCAAAGCTTAAATAATAATATTTTATCAAATAAAATGATAAATAATTCCGAAAAAATAACTAATATATCGAATTCACCATCTTTCGGCAATATACAAACTAATACTTTTAAACAAAATAAAATAAATTTAAAAAAAAAATATAAACAAGAAAAAATTCCACAAGAAGAGTCTCTAGTATTAGATGAATCTGATAAATCAGAAAACCAACAAACTTGTAAACCAGTCAATTTCAAAAAACAAGATGATGGTACTTTCTGTTATGTTAATTCAAAAGGGAATTTAATATGTAATCAGAATTCAATTTATTGTAATAATGAAAAAATAGATAATAAATGTCAAAAAAATGATATTAAATATGGAATAGATATTAATCTAGATAGTGCTATAAATACATTATTAGATTATTTGAATACAAATTCTAACAATATGAAAGAAAATTGTGTCCCAGTTGTTAAAGAATATATAAACAAATGGGGGTTAAAACCTCATTTAAAAAAATATTATAATTTATTTTCAAGGATTGCATTTGATGATCCGAGCCCAAAAGCACGAGCCTATTTCTCAAGTAATTCTTTACTTATTAATGTGATGATACAAATATCAGAAGATACTAATACAGAAGAAACAAATAATGAATTACAACAAGAGGAAATAATTAATGAATTACAACAAGAAGAAACATTTAATGAATTACAACAAGAAGAAACATTCAATAAATTACAACAAGAAGAAACATTCAATGAATTACAACAAGAAGAAACATTCAATGAATTACAACAAGAAGAAACATTTAATCTTGGATTACAAGAAGAAGATATTAACATCATTCAGCAAGAAGAAAAAATTAGATTTAAAAATGAGGAACAAATTATTAAAAGTTGTCAATATAGTCAATATGGATGTTGTCCAGATGGTAAAACTAATAGATATGATATTAAAGGTAGTAATTGTTTAAAATATCCAAATCCTGTTCAACCTTATAGTAATCAAAATAGTAATTATTTATTAAATTCAAATGAAAATCAGAATATAACTTATGTCACAAATCCTCAAAATACTAAAGAAATACCTGACAATGGACCTTTCAATAGAACACTTTATATATATAATCAAGAAAATGATAAAAAAAATACAGAAGATTGTCCAAAATGCCCTGATATGTCAAAATATATAAGAAAAGATAAAATACCTTGCTGGGGATGTAATTTAGAATAATTGAAATTCAATATTCTTGTATAATCATAGCACCAGTATAATCTATTAAAGATTGAAACTCTTTTTTAGTAAAATAATTAGGATTTAAAATTGGCACCATTTTATCATTTTTATTAAAATTATTCAAAATATCAGCCATCTCATTTATTAAACAAATAAATTCAGGGGCATTATATTTATGACTTTCTTTATCATCTCCTATACCAGTATAAAATATATAAAAATTTAAATTTTGAACCATATATATTAAGTAAATAAAAAAAATATAGAAATATTTCAATTTTGTGAATTAATATTTATAAAATTGAAATGCTTCTATATCTTTTTTATAATATGGAAAAAATAAAATATATTCCAGTAATACAAACAGCTATTAATTTGTATATATTCTTAGCAACATATCTTTTAATTTTTACAATACTAATTACAAAAAATAAAAATTTGTGTTTTATTCAGATAGTATCAACAATAATATCTTGTTATTTATACACTTTCTTATTTATAGATGAATATGGAAATAATTATTTGTTATCTATATTGAATTAAATAGTAGTCAAGTATATTAACAAACATCCATAATTTTATTTTTGAGTATATTTAATAGTGAATAAAGAAGATATAAATATCTTTTTATTATAATATGTATAATATACTTATTGTATTATTTATAATATTTATTATTTTTCTATTTCAAATATGGTCAAAAATTAAGGAAGATAATGATTTCAAATTATCAAAAAATCTTAATAAAGTTTTTATAATAATTATAATTTTTAAATTCATTATTTTATTTTATTTTTACATACAGAATAAAGATTTATGTTCTATTTCAAAAATACTCTATTGTTAAAATTAAACAAATCTTTATTTTTATTTTTAGGTTTAATTAGTTTGATCAATCTCAAAACACCGATTCCAAATCCAACACCCATAATTATATATAAGTTTTTTTTTTTATTAGTGTATTTTATAAACTTTAAATCTTATATAAAATTATGGAATACATACAAAAAAATTGTATACAAGAAAAATTTATACTAACAATCCCATTAATTATTAATAAATTAATCAACTTATCTGAAAAAGATAAGAGACCATCAATTTATAAATCACATATAACAGATAATTTAGGTGCTTTCTTATGTCCCTGTGATCATATTATTGATAATATATACCTGGGTAGTTGTTTAGCAGCTGGAGATTATGATCTATTAAATAAATTAAATGTTTCTTATATATGTAATATATCAGATACTATACCAAATTTTTTTGAAAATAGAAATATACAATATTTTAATATCAAAAAAAAAGATAATGGATTAGAAGATTTAACAAAAAAAGAGCTAGATAATTCTTATAATTTTATTTTAAATAGTCAAAAAAAAAACAAAAAAGTTTTAGTGCATTGTTTTGTAGGAAGATCAAGATCTGCATCAATATTAATTTATTATTTAATGCATAAATATGAATTAACTGTTAAAGAATCTATTATTTATTTAAAAAATAAAAGAAAATGGGTTAACCCTTCTATTAAATTTATAAATAATATAATTGATATTATTGAGAATATGAATAGAGTTACATTATATCCTTAATAAAAAGTTGATTAATCCTTTCCAGTTCTTCTATGGTATTTGTTTCTTTAAATTTAATATTTTTTTTATTATTATTTAGGCACATTTCTATATCTAATTCTTTTTTATTACAACATAATCTTTTCCAATTATTTGGATCAATATGGTAATAATCATTACAATCATTTTTATCACAACTTATACCAAATTTTTCATTATTTTTTTTATTAATATAAAATACATAATCTTTTCCAGAAAGATTATATATACTACTGATGTTAGAAATTAAAGGAAATTGTTCTAAAAAGAATCCTTTTTTATCAATTGAATATTCAACAATATCTTCTAAAATTTCACCCATACTAGGATCATTTAAATTTTTTTTAAATTCTTTATAATCATTAGTTTTATAATTTGAATCATCAAGAACCGAAGGAATATATTCCATAATTTATTGTTATAAAATATTTTTTATATATAAATTTAAATTTTTTTAAATAAATTTTTTTATTATATTTATTTTTTCAGATATAATTTATATAATAAAAAAATATAAGGAAAATTATTAAACTGCATAATTTAGAAATGGCATAATAATTATATATGAAAATTATATACTAAATAATAATTTTTATATATATAAAAATTAAACCATAAAAATAAAAACGAGCAAAACTGAAATTTTGTGTTTTTTTTGTCATAGTTTTTAAATTCCAACACAAAAATATTTGTGTTAGAATTTTTTTTGTGAAGAATAATATATAAAAAATTTCCATTTTGCTCGTTTCTTTTTTTTAGGTCAAATCATAATTTTTATAGAACAAAAAAATGAATATGATAAATGATATTTATTTAATTTTTTTATTTAGTGTTTTTTACAAAAACAAAATGAGCAGGAAATTGTGATTTTTTTATTTTTCTCACTAAAATACAAAAAATCTTGCTAACACAAAAAACAATATATGTTGCATTGCAACACAAAAAGAGAAAGAGAAAAAAGAGAAATTATGTTATGTTATCTATTTAGGTAATATAATATTATAAAATATTATTTAAAAGATAATAATGGTTTATAAACGTAATATCTTGGTAATAATAATGGTTTTTATATATTTTTTTTACCTACAAAGGTTTCACATATAAAAAAAGAGAATTATTCTCTAAAAAAAAGAGAAAAAAAAAACTTAAGAAATATTTTATATAGTAATATTATGGTATTATATAATTGTGTTATATGTAATTTTTCAACAAATAAAACTACTAATTATGAAAGACATTTAAAAACAAAAAAACATTTAAGAAATATTAGTAATAATGAACAATTTGAGAAAGAGTCAAATAATGTGTCTCAATACCAAGAGGAAAATGTTTTAAAAATGTTTTCTCACCAATCAAGCAGTAGTAAAAACACAATTTCTCCTAAAATGCAACAAAATGCAACAAAATGCAACACAAAAACAGAAAACTGTTTTTTCTGTAAATTCTGTGGAAAAGAATTCAGTAAACATCAAAGTTATTACAGACACATGAAATATTATTGCAAAGATAAAAAAAAAGATGAATATAAAGATATGTTTAGTGGTATGGTTCAACAATTAATTCAAAGCAAAGATGATTTAATTAATGTTCAAAAAGAAAATTTAGAATTATTATTAAAAGAGAAAGATAAAAGAATAGAAGATAGTAAAGGATTTTTAGACATTAATAATAATATAATAAAAAGTATTAATAATTGCACATTCGGTAATACTTATAATCAAACTAATAATACTATGAATAATACAAATTATGTTTTAAATTTTATAAACTATTCGGAGGCAGATACTATGGATTCTTTAAAAGAAAAATTCAAGATGACACGTGATGAGTTTATTAAAGCATCTTCAACAACCGGTTATAGAGGTGCTTTATTAGAAAAAGCTGAAAGCGTTATTATTAAACCTTATTTAGATAAAAGAAGTAGACGCCCTATGCAGACAGTTGATAGTTCTAGAAAAAAAGCATTATTTAAAGATGATGTTTCTGATAAATGGACATTTACCCCTAAAACAACATTAGAACACTGTTTTAAAGAATTTCATCTTTCTGCATTAGATCATCAAGATCAGACTATAAAAGAAAATCCAAATTTAGTTATAGAGAGTAATGAAGAGAATTTTTATAAACAAACTTATTTTATACCTACAGAAACAAAAGAAAAAGAATCTATATACAGAGATATTAGTAGTCATATTTATAAAGAAACAAAAGTATTAAGGAAAGACAAAAATACAATAAACGATGTAATAGAATATTTGGAATATAACAATGATGACTAATTATCTTTAAATTAATATGGATTTATAATATGAATATTTGAATATTCAAATTATAAATTTAAATTATTTAATCTCTTTTTTTTGGATCAGGGCCTTGAATTGTTAAGGCTTTTTGTATTTTAACAACTCTTGCATTTATTTTCTCCAACATAATATCTAATTGTGATGTTGTTGTTACATCATTACAATAGGTTTCCTTTAAATTGGTTAAACCTGTGCAAGTATTTGTTAATTCTAAAGAAAATTTTTGTAATACTCTTGAATTTTCTTCACTGAAATAGTATGTTTCTTTTGTTTTATTATTATATGTTTCATCTATAATTTCAAAACATCTATCTAAAACCTTATTAAAAAAATCTAATGTTGATAATCTACTACTAGAACTCCACCATCTTCTGGCGGATTGAAAATATCTATGATCAATTTCTAATATTATATTATTAGTAACTATTTTTTCACCTTTTTTTATTTGAGAAATAACTTTTAAATTTGTTAGGACTTGGTCGATTGTCATTTTTTCTTGCTCTTTATTTTCTTCAATATTTTTTATTTCATCTTCCATATATATATATTTAAGTAATATTTATTCTTAAATAATTTTTATAATTATAAATAAATTAAAATTCTAATATTGTATGTCTACAGTAAGGACAATCTAAAATAATAGTTTCTTCATTATCATAATCACTAGTTGCATAATTTTTATTTTTATAATAATCAATGAGACATTCCTTATGAAAACAATGACCACAATCTATTTTACAATCTTCCTTAGTAATATTACAATAACAGATAGGACATTCACAATTTAAAGATTTTGTATCATCTATTTTTTGTGTTAAAGTGTCTAATATAATATTTATAAAAGAGGTCTTCATAAAAAAAACCCATAATTTTTTGAAAACGTGTATTTCCCAATATGGTGAAAAATTGTATTGCGAATGATCTTTTAATTTATTAGAAGTAAAAAAATTTAGAATTGTTTTTGATTGTTCTTCATTTGGTTTATCAAGAAGATTTTTTTCTAATAAAAAATTAATAGTGTATTTCATATTATATTTTTCTCTCCATACTAAATCCTTGTAAATTAATATCTTCTTATGTAAAAATTCAAAAGGTATTTTTTTTATATTGTATTTTAATAAATGATTTAATAAACGAATTTTACCTTTATTAAGAAGATTTCTAAAAATAATATTATAATTAATATTTGTGGTAATCTTATCTGAAAAGTCTATTAATATTTTGAAATCTTTCTCAGTTAAATTAAGTTTATCATTTTCTAAATAATCTATAAAATATTTATCGCTAATTTTATTAGTAATTTCAAAAACAATATCAAAAAATTTGCATCTATTTTCTTTTGCAATATTTTTTTGTAAATATATAAAATCAATATAGACACCTTTTGATATATTTTCTTTTATTAATTCTAAATTAAGACTTAAAAGAATATTAGGCAAATAAATATTTTTTGGTATTAAAGATCCTATTTTTTTTTCTTCTAAAATATAGATAAATTTTTTTATATTTTTATCAACAAATGTTCGTATGATATTA
>MDTG01356443.1_pt1 | contig 10047 bp, 13 predicted proteins | sample 811421 | NCBI WGS metagenome assembly MDTG01 (sample SAMN05326645, study PRJNA326480) | marine metagenome | isolation source: seawater | place: Pacific Ocean: South East | collected 2011 | reverse complement strand
CTATACCCTCACCACCAATAATCGAATGGAAATGCTCGCAGCAATTGTTGCTCTTGAGAGTTTAAACCGCCCGTGTGAGATAAATCTCACCACCGACAGCCAATACGTGAAACAAGGTATTGAATCATGGCTTGCTAACTGGAAGAAGCGAGGCTGGAAAACAGCTGCTAAAAAACCAGTTAAAAATGTCGATTTATGGCAGCGTCTTGATGCAGCCTGCGCCCGTCATAATGTGACTTGGAAGTGGGTAAAAGGTCATAGCGGCAATAAATACAATGAAATTGTTGATGATTTGGCGCGAGATGCCGCTGGCAGTAAAGATTTATTAGTCGATGAAGGTTACAACCCTGAATAATATTAGTAGGTAATTCATCATAAACCATTTAACAACTTAGTTATATGATATAAGATTTGGATATATTAAATAATGGAGTTGTTAAATGGCTATCTCGATCGAGTCTTTTTTTCATCAGCAAAGTGCTACCTTTACTTATTTAGTGTCTTGCCAAACCACTAAATCTGCCATGTTGATCGATGCCCCTGCTGACTTTGATGCTGCTAGCTGTACGTTAAGTTTTCAAACCGCCGACGAGATCATTGCCCATATAAACGATAACCAACTTATTCTTGAGTGGGTTTTAGAAAGCCACGCCCATGCAGATCACATTACTGCCGCCAGTTATATAAAGCAGCAACTTGCGACATATCATCCTTGCAAGTTAGCAACGGGTAAAAAAATAATACAAGTGCAAGAACATTTTAGCCGCCTGTATAATATTAATATGCCATGTGATGGCAGCCCATTTGAACAGCTATTTACTGATAACGAGCATTTTGCACTGGGCGCACACAAGGTTACTGTATTAGCGACTCCAGGCCATACTCCAGACAGTGTGTGTTATTTAATTGAAGGCAACTTGTTTGTTGGTGACACATTTTTTATGCCCGATAGCGGTACTGCACGCTGTGATTTCCCAGGTGGCAGTGCCAAAACGCTTTATCAGTCACTGCAACGTATTTTAGCCCTGCCCGATGAAACTATTTTATGGATGTGCCACGACTATCAGCCGGGTGATCGCCCACTTGCCAATAAAACATCGGTACTCGAGCAGCGCACCAGTAATATTCATCTACAAGCCTCTGAGCAAGATTACATAACAACCCGTAGCGCCCGTGATGCAACACTCAGTGCACCTAAATTATTGCACCCAGCAATACAAATGAATATTCGCGCAGGCCAATTACCAAAAGCACAGCAAAACAGTCAGCGTTATTTAACGCTTCCGCTCACAGTGTTGCTTTGAGGTTTGCCGTAAACCAGCTCCTTTTACTGGAGCAAACTGTGGACGAGCGTGCCATTTAGGCTTTATAGGTGTCAAAGGCGCAACTCGTTTACGAGCGACCAACATATACACACTTCCCATGGGTTTTAGATATTGCTTGGTAAAACGTCGCCATGGCGCAAACCGCGATAAACGGTTGCCTCGTGCTAATGACGAATAAATAAAACGTTCATCACTGACTATTTCAAAACCTAATAGGTTAAGCCAATCTTTTACCCGTGCGGGAGTGAAAAAGCGTCCCGTCCATGGCAACTTTTGACGGCTAAAGGGCAACAACTGCGCAAGTCCACATAAACTAAATGGGTTAAACCCGGTGATCACCATATAGCCACCTGGTATTAAGGTGCGGTGTGCTTCACGTAATATATGATGCGGATCGGTGTGATACTCTAAGCAATGACTTAATATACAGGCATCAACACTGTGCTCGTAAAAAGGGAGTTCATCTATATCGGCAACAACACCTGTAAATGGTCCTGACTCTGCTACGCAGACTTGGTGTTTAATGGTACTTTTACTGGTATTAAGTTCGCCACTGAGGTTACCGAGTTTTAACATGTGATAGCCAAACATTCGCGGTAACCACTTGGCCATTTTACGTTCTATATCACTACGTAAATAGTCACCATGAGGAAACTCTTGCCACGACAGTGGTTTGGGTCCTTCTTGAAAACTAAGGGCTGGTTTCATACGCTGAGCTCGTTATACTGTTTGATATCGTCACTTTATAGAGCAATGTCACATGGTGCAAGTCAAAGCAATTAAAGCCTTTTCTGATAATTACATTTGGTGCCTTAGCGATCCTACAAGTTCGCAAGCATGGGTAGTTGACCCAGGTCAAGCTGAACCAGTGTTAACTTATTTAAACCAAGCTGGTTTGACCTTAGCGGGTATTTTAGTTACCCATCATCATTATGATCATACTGATGGCGTAGCCGCTTTGTGTGAAAAATTTGTGGGCATTGATGTATATGGCCCACACAATAGTCCATTTAAAGGGATCACAAAACCATTAATGGACGCGGATAAGATAACCGTACTTGGGACAGAATTTTCCATCATAACAACACCTGGACATACCTTAGATCATATTTGCTATACCCACCCTGCTCTCGCTTTTACTGGCGATACATTATTCAGTGGTGGTTGCGGACGCTTATTTGAAGGAACAGCAGAGCAAATGTACCACTCATTTAACAAACTAAAAGCGCTACCGCATGATTGTAAAATTTATTGTACTCACGAATACACCCAAGCTAACTTAGCATTTGCATTAGCCGTTGAACCGGATAATCAAGACTTGCTCAACTATTCACATTGGGTTGACGAGCAACGTAACAACGACTTAATCACTTTGCCGAGTACTTTAGGGCAAGAGTTAAAAATAAACCCGTTTATGCGTAGCGAGCTGCCAGGCATTACCACGCTATTGCCTGCACAATTTAAAGGACTCAGAAAAAACTCAGCACAAAAAACTGAACCTTGGCAAAACTTCGCAGGTCTGAGAACCTGGAAAGATCATTTTTAATATAATAAACCTGCCCTGTAGTTAATAAATCTAAGCAGATTATTTAGTTAGCTGGTAAACAGCGGCATTGTTGCATATTTTAAACGGTCATAAAGTGGTAATACCGACTCATAACGGGTAGTATTCGCCGAGTTTTTTACCTGATGTATTGGTATTTATGAATAAATCCCCCCTCGTTTTAGCCTTGGCTTTAGTGCTAAGTGGTTGTCAAACCTTGACATCAACACAATCTGATGACGCTATCGTCAATCAAGCAGAGCAGCCACAACTTAATGGCGCCAGCCCACACGATATCAGTGAAGCATTGATGATCAATGCACAATACCAACAAGTTAACGACTTGGATGATGCACCACCCGTTTTTGATGATGTGTGGGAGCGAATTCGTTACCAATTATCAATTGAAGTGCCGCAAAATCGCCCAGTTGTCACTGAGCGTAATTATTATGCTAAACATCAAGCTTATCTAGATCGCATCTCAAAACGCGCGGAACCTTATCTACATTTTATTGTAGAAGAAGTTGAAAAGCGTGATATGCCAATTGAAATAGCATTACTGCCTATTGTTGAAAGTGCCTTTGACCCGTTTGGCTACTCATACCGAAGTGCATCGGGTATTTGGCAATTTATGCCACAAACTGGTGAGCGTTTTGATTTAAAGCAAAACTGGTGGTACGACGGTCGTCGTGACATTGTACAATCAACCCGTGCGGCGCTTGATTATCTATCTTATTTACATAAAACCTTAGAGGGTGATTGGCTCAACGCCATTGCGGCCTATAACTCAGGTGAAGGGCGTTTATTACGCGCCATAAAAAAGAACCGTAAAAAGCACTTGCCTACTGATTTTTGGTCTCTTGATTTACCAAGTGAAACCACCGCCTATGTGCCAAAGCTATTAGCATTATCAGATTTACTAAAACGCCAAGATGACTTTGGGGTAAAGTGGAACCCGATTATCAATGCACAAGTTGTTGAAGCCGTTGATATAGGTTCACAAATTGATTTAGCACTTGCTGCGGATATGGCTGACATTAGCCTGACTGAATTGTATCGTTTAAATCCTGGCTTTAATCGCTGGGCAACGGATCCAAATGGTCCTCACTTTTTATTATTACCAACAGACAAAATTGAGCAGTTTCAACAGTTATTAGCTAAAACAGCGATGAAAGATCGTCTGCGTTGGCAACAGTATATTGTCGCAAGCGGTGACAGCTTATCGGTAATTGCGAAGAAGTTTGCCACCAGCACCAGCGCTATCAAATCACTCAATAAACTAAAGTCAAATACCATTCGTATTGGTCAGCAATTATTAGTGCCGTTAAGTGACGGTGCAATTAATAGCGAACACCTACCAAAACAAATGCGTATGGCGGTGAATAACAATAGTCAAAAGAAACTGTCTCATACGGTTAAAAGTGGCGACACTTTATGGGATATAAGCCGAGAGTACGATGTAACCATTAATGAACTCGCTAGCTGGAATAAACTTAAAAAGAATAGTGTATTACATTTAGGCCAAAAGTTAACGGTTTATCAGAGCCCTAAGACCCCTAAGGCGGCGTTAGTCAGTACCGAGCGGACAATCACCTATAAAGTTCGCCGTGGTGACTCTCTGGCTCGCATCGCAGCTAAGTTTAACTTAACAGTAAACGATATTATCAAATGGAATAACTTAGCAGGACAAAAGTACTTACAACCAGGGCAAAAGTTAAAGCTTAAAGTGGACGTAAAAAGCACCTAAGCGAAATAATACAGACAATAAAAAAGAGCGTTTTCGCTCTTTTTTATTGTCTAATGAGGTAACTTAGCTAACCACTCTTGGAGCCATGGCTGAGTTACTGGCCAAGGTTCAAAATCTTCACAGGCATCAATTTCTAAACGATGGCCGATAGGTTGTGCTTGTAAGTCACGAAATAACTCATCAAAACTTCGCCCTGCACCACAAAACGTATCACCATAACTTCGGTCGCCCATAGCGATAATACCGTATGGCTTAGCAGTTAACATAGGAAAAGTGCTATTCAACTCGTTAAAAAAACCAGCAAGGTTGTCAGGAATATCACCTTGCCCGGTAGTTGAAGTGATAACTAAAATATGTGTGGCTTGTTGAATATCTGCAATGGTTGGTTGATCGACTAAATTTACGCTGTGCCCTGCTTGTTCTATTGCGTCAATAACTTCGTCACTTAAACGCTCGGCACCGCCATATACACTGCCTACAAATATGCTAATCGTTGCCATTAATAATCCCTCTCTTGATGTGGCCAGCCAAGCTGTTGACAAATAGTGAGCATTTCTTCACCTAGCGGCGCTTTAATATTGATCTGTTGTTGAGTATAAGGGTGCACAAAATTAAGCTCAGTTGCAAATAACATTAATCGACGTAATGCAAAATGCTCTCTAAAAAATTGGTTATGCTGATTATCACCATGATTAACATCACCAATTATAGGCAGTGATAAATGTTTTAAGTGACGGCGGATTTGATGCTTACGACCAGTTTTAGGAAAGCACTCCACCAGCGAATAGCGCACTGTTGGGTATTTATCAATTGGTATCGGTAACGTTGCTTGCTGCAAGCAGTTAAACAGAGTTTGTGCCTCTTGTGGGGCTTTATTTTGATCAGCAAACTTATCCGCAATTTTATCCAGCTGTTCTTTTAGTGGCTTATCTAAAAACACCGACTCCGGCGCAAAACCACGCACTAACGCGAGATAGCGTTTAGAGATTTGATTATCAATAAATAACTGATTAATGTCCCGTGCAGCTTCAGAGCTCAATGCAAACAGTAAGACGCCCGATGTAGGCCTATCTAAACGATGCACAGGGAACACATGCTGGCCAATTTGATCGCGCAGCATCTGCATCGCAAATTGTGTTTCATGTTTATCTAAAAATGATCTGTGTACTAATAAACCAGAAGGCTTATTAATTGCGATATAGTTTTCATCACGGTATAAAATTTCAAGCTCAGCAAATTCAATTGGCTCAGGGCGTTCACTCATGGCTGCTTCCTAGTACATTATCAAACTCTGTGAGTAACGCGATGATGGCATCGCCTCCAGCCTTTTCAGTAAGCATTAACTCAGCCATCGGTGCAATTGCAAAATTACTCGGTAACGGCTGCTGTTTAGCAACTAACATTTGCATTTTTTCAATAAATACAAATTGTAACCACTGCTCAAACGCCATAGTATCGTGACAAAATGGCACTGTTGAGTTTAACGCTTGCGGATCAATTGGAGTATTTTGCCAAAGTTGATGCTGTTTTAATAAGTCTTCGAGTTGCGTTAAGTAAGTTTGGGTCTGTTGGTACATAACCACCCTTGTTGATTATCATTGCTTGATTATACCCTGTTCCCACATGGCCTGCTATGGCGTATAATTTAACGAATTTTGCAGTAAAAAATCAGTGGATCATTATGACCGAGCAGATCGCAACCTTAGGGCAATTACTTGATGGCGCAGGTACAAATTGGCGCGCTTTTGATATTGGCAGACATATTACCAAGCTAGATAAAAAGCAATTTTTAGCCATTGAGCAAGCACAGATCCCCTATCCTTTCCCGCTCGCAGGCCATGCATGGTTAGCTATTCAGTTTTGGGATAGCAAAGCCAGTAGCGAGCCCTACGTGTGGTTTTTAAAGTTTCCAGTTGATGAGCAAAGCAAACTGGTATGCGCCAGTCGCGATCACTTTGCCAATATGGTGATAGAAGCACTTGGCAATGATTTGACCGGCGAGCAAGCCGACGGGAAGCTTGATAATAACCCATATGTGTTTACACCTAACGCAAATAAACTAGCTGCATTTAATGCACAGTTAAAAGTGTTATTAAAACAACCTGCCTCACAATATTATGAGTACACCCAACTGTATTTTAGTGGCAAACTAGGGTTTGATAATTGGCAAAGTGTTGCAGTACAGGGGATTGCTGATTTTGCATTACGCTTAGATAGCGATAAAAATCTAGCGTCATTACAACAAGCCTGGGAGCAACTGCCAGCTGAAGTGTTACAACCGCTCAGCGCAATGCTTGAACATGTTGAAATACCGCCGGTATTTAGTCAACAGTTGTTAAGCTACGCCCAGCAAGCCATTGCGCAAAAAGATACCTTAGCACTGTGTTGTGCCCTACGTGCAATGTCAAAAGCACAAGCGCAAACACTTACGGTACAATTAGTGGATACTCTTTTAGATTCAGAAATCGCCACAGAATCGGATGTTTTACTGACCATTGCAGGACGTTGTTTTAACTTGCTCACTGATCCCGAGCGGTTACATATTTTTATGGACAATTGCGCCCACCATCAGCAAATTGAAGAGCTTTTCCCAAGTATTTTTGCTGACTTAGTTGCAATACCGAGTATTCGACCACACCTATTAGGTTTACTTCGCAAAGAAAATCGCAGCGAAACCCTCGCGCGAGCAATTGGAAGGTTATTCTCGTAAATGGCAAGTTTATGGACATTCATTATCATTGGTGGTGTGATTTATCTTTTTTGGCTTAATCGTAAAGTTGCTGAAGCTGCCAACGCACACGCAAAACGTCAAAGCGACCAGCTACAAGTGCAATTAATGAGTGTCGCCTGCACTAAACGCCGCTTTGGCCTTCTAAAAAGCGGCAAACCTGGTATCAAAAGCGAGTTTATTTTTGAATTTTCCAGTGATGGTGAAAGCGTTTATCAAGGGGTGTTATTTATGGAAAATGAAATGCTGAAAAGCGTTTTAGTGCCGCCGCATAAGATTTAGTAGTGAGTTAGTGAGTTAGAAAGTTAGCGAGTTAGCGAGTTAGAAAGTTAGAAAGTTATCAGCACACACTGATATTTAATCATTTCACGTCAACTATAAAAAACTAAGGCGTAACATATAGTTACGCCCCAATCTGACTTCGTCCATAATAAGGCATCCATACCTACGCCGAAGCTACCATTTTTATCTATCCCCTGAACGGGTATATATCCAAATACACCCTCACATTGCATCTATGCAATATCCTACACATCCTAGTGTTATCCTCTTTGCCTACCTGGCCGTCCTGCGTTTCCAAACGCTCCTATTACTTCCTGTAATATAATCCTTTGGGCTATCCTTATCATTAGCTCCGCTAATGTACTGCATCCTCGCAGTGTCCTAACTCATCCTTGCATCCGTGTTAACTTGTCCATTTGCTTCCTGCTAAGCATCTTGCTTAATTGCCATAATCCGTTTCCTTGGCAGCAGCTCATTCATTGAGTCTGTGTCGTCTTGACAAAGTAAAGTTTAAAGCAAAGTGGACTCAGCGGTAGTCATAAATAATAATAATTTTCATGTAACAAATTTGCAAAAACAATTTTTTTACTATAAAACAGTTTGTTACGATGAAATCAATCATGATCACAGCGATATAAAAGGCTTAAGCGCACGATAATGTAAGATATCTCTCACAGTGACATTTCCATTATGGCGCTTTATCCTAAATCAATGCTGTTGAGCTGATTTAAATAGCAGTTCACCTTGTACATTGTTAAAAGTCAGTTGTTGTAAGTGCACAAAACCTTCACTGGCAAAAAACGCGGTATGTTTATCTTGGGTTACAAATACAGCCATACCCGATGCAGCTGGATTACCGCTAACTAAATCATTCAAGCCACGAAGTAGATGACGGCCGAGGCCTTCACCATGAAAATGAGGATCAACTGCAATAAAGGCTAAAAAATAGTAGTTTCCTTGTGCTGCGAGCGCATTACGGATCGTTTGCTCTTTTTCAATTAATTGATTTGTTTGCAAATAGCCAGCACTAAGCATTAACTTTAAACGCCAGTGCCAATAGCGCTGTGCTTGCAGCTGACTTGATGATTCGAATACACACGCAACCGCTTTTAAACGATCATTTTTATATAAACCAATCAGCGGCTGTTTTTCTTGCCAAAAAGTACTGAGCTCTTCACGGATCAGAGCACGTAATTTTTTTTCATAAACGGCTTTATTCGCCTCACTATAATTGAGCATTGGTTGCAATAGCGGATCATCATGATAAGCTTGATAGATTAAGCTCGCAGCAATACTAATGTCTTCTGCAGCAATATATTGAACTCGAAATGTCTCATTTTCAGTCTCAACTGTCATAGCTAGTCCTTTTTATTATTTTGATTTTTTGTACATCAACAACTATAGGTATATTCCTATCTGCGTTAAAAGGCAAATTCAGCGGGTGTTAAACTCTAACAACCCATCATAAAGTTCTATAACTGTTTTACTGTTACCATCAAGGAGCATGACATGGATACCACTAAACACGATATCAATACATTATTCAAACAACTCGGCTTACCAAGTTCAGAGGCTGAGATTGACACTTTCATTGCTGCTCATTCATTACCCGCCACAACATTATTACAAGACGCCCCTTTTTGGGATCAAGCACAACAACATTTTATTGCTGAATCATTAGCAGAAGATGGTGATTGGAGTGAAGTGATTGACGAACTGGATGTACGTTTACGTCAGCAGTAAAAGTATTTGGCTACGGCCAACCACCTGTTATTATACCCGGCGCAGCACATGTTAGTGCTATGCCTTACTTTAAAGAGTTTAAAAATCGAATGAATGCTGTTGTTTTTGATGCAATTAAAGCCCTTCTTGATGAAGGCAAAATTCCTACTGTAGCTTTAACTAAAAGTAAACTGACACAACCTATTCCATTGCCTGTTATTATTGCTGCTGTTAGCCAATATAAAAATAACCCTGATTCTATCCATAATTTAGCAAAACAACCTCAGCAAAAAAGTGAGACTATAGATAACTCTAGTCAACTTGATCGCATCGAAGCAAAACTAGACCGCTTACTAGCACTACTTGAAAAATAATAAATTAGAGATCCATCATGTTTGTTGTTGATTTAACGTTTGATTGTTACCAAGACACGACCCTTGAAAATGCCGAACAAGCGATAAACCGCTTAGTTAATGCACTGCGCTTTAATGGGCAAATAATGGGAGAAGAATTCCCAACAGTATTAAAAGATGGCTACTTTGTAACGCGTGTTATGTGTCCCACTGATGATGCAATGCACCCGCTCAACAACAGTCCATTTGTAAAACACAGCATTGATAAATTACATAGCGCTGGATTGCTGGCACCAAAAGTAAAAGTGATCGGCCAAGATATTCACTCTAATGGTGCAGATGAGTGT
>MDTG01344759.1_pt1 | contig 10047 bp, 12 predicted proteins | sample 811421 | NCBI WGS metagenome assembly MDTG01 (sample SAMN05326645, study PRJNA326480) | marine metagenome | isolation source: seawater | place: Pacific Ocean: South East | collected 2011 | reverse complement strand
GCGCGCCCGAGAAGAGTCGAACTCCTAACCTCGTGATCCGTAGTCACGCGCTCTATCCAATTGAGCTACGGGCGCAAAATTATCAATCAGCGTTATGACTCAACTTTTCTAATTTTTTTAAGAATAACATAATTATTAAGCCAAACGTTACACAGAAAATAGTGATTCCTAGAAATGTTTTTGATTCACCGAAGCTCTGTGAAAATTGTCCAATATTACCTGCAAGTTTATTTCCTAATCCCATGGTTGCAAAATAAATCCCCATAATTGAAGAAATATATTTCGCAGGAGAAAGTTTAGTTATAAAAGACAAAACTACTGGTGAAGCGCATAGTTCTCCAACAGTATGAAAAAGAAAAGCAAGAAATATCCAGTACATTGCTGAATTTCCATATTTTTCAAATTCTAAACTAGCGAAATACATAAAAATAAAACCCAAGCCCATTATCATAATACCAACGGTCATTTTAAATAATGATGTGAATTTTTTCCTTTTACGATTTAATTTTAACCAAAACGTTGAGATTGGTATACCTAGAATAATAATTAATAAAGGATTAATTGATTGAAACCATCCCGCTGGTATTTGCCAATATCCAAGCCAAGAGATAGTTCTATTTGTTTTCTCAAAAACGTAAATATTCATTAACCCCCCAGCTTGCTCAAATGAGGCCCAGAAAAATAGAATGATTAAAAAGGAAATCAATAAGACTTTTATTCTATCGATTTCTATATTTGATAATTTTTTTTTGACTACTATTAATTTTTTTTTTTCGATTGTTTCTGGCAAATAGTTTCTTCCACTGATAAAAACAATTTGACCTATTATCATTCCAATACCTGCCAATGAAAAACCATAATGCCAACCATAAATTTCTCCAACCAAACCTACTATTATACTTGCTAAAAAAGCTCCAATATTTATGCCTACATAAAAAATTGTGAACCCTTGTTCTCTGATGTTACTTTTTTTATTATATAAAGCCCCAACAAGAGCTGAAATATTTGGTTTAAGTAAACCCACACCAATAATTATAAATCCAAGACCTGTGAAGAAAAAAAAGTTATTAGATACTGACAATAATAAATGCCCCACACATAATAGAAAACCTCCAATTATCACTGTTTTTTTTGAACCAAGAACTTTGTCAGCTATGATACCCCCTGGTATACAAGCAAAATATACTAAAGCTGTGTACCAACCATAAAGACTAATTGCCTCAACTTTTGTCCATCCCATACCTGCGTTAAGTGAGTTAACATCTGATATTAGATATAAAACCAAAATTGATCTCATCCCGTAATAACTGAACCTTTCCCACAATTCAGCAAAGAATAAAAAGATTAATCCTTTCGGATGATTATTAAATTTATTTGTTATATGCTGTGACATTTTTTATTAAACTATATTTTTTCAAGTTACTCTAAATGCGTTTTTAAAGATTTTCCTGCTTGTCCATTTCTACAACGAATAGAACAGTAGCTGCAATAAACATTGTTACAGTTACAATGAAAAAAAAAAATTAAAATTTTAATAAGATTAAAAAGTTCATATAGAATTGATAGTAGATTGAAGATAAAAAATATCCCAGATAATATTTTTATATAAAGTGTGTGTCTTAGTCTAATGTTTAAAATTTTTAATTGAGAGAGATATCTCATAGCTGATTTATCTATAGACAAAATTTTTTTGTTTATAAAGCAGTTATGAATTCTTTTTATTAATAGACTAAGAGTGTTATATCTATTGCTGAAAGTTATCATCATCAGAGGCATTGCAGGAAAAAGTAAAGTTGCATACGTTGTATTATAGTTATTCAAATTTTGAAAAATTGCTGACATTTTATTAATTATTCACTTGGTATAGATTTTGCTAACTATTATATGACCCTTTCTGAAAAATCAGAAATGAATATTAGGAAACGTTGATTTAATTCCTCCCTTTTTTAATTCAAGTTTCCTTTTATTCCTCTACTTTTTTTATGAAATTAACAAGTTTAATAATATTTTCATCATTCATATCTTTGTAAGAACATTTAAATTTTCTTTTGATTTCTGAACAAATGTGGGCATATACATTTTTTTCTTCTGAATGTCTTGCATCAGTAAGTAATTTAGTTATTAGCTGACAGCCCTTGTTTAGAATAAAATTCCAAATAATTTTTCTTTTTTCTGGTTTCATTTGTATTCTTGTAAAATTTTTTTTATCTTTAACAATTGTTTACCGTTAAGTTTGTTAATTATCTTGATAATTTGATATTTGTCAGGGTTTATTTTTTTTTCAAATTCTTTTTTATATTTTTTTTTTAGGATATTAGAATGGTTAAGAATTTTCAGTATTTCATCAACCTCCCCAAAATACCTTGTTTTTAATGCAAAATTTAGCAATGTGGACAAGTAATTTAAGAGGTTTTTGGCTGTACCTTTTTTCCCATTCAGTACAAGATCATCTATTTTTTGGGTTAAAAGATCTTTCTTAAAATTTTCTAACGGACTTTCGTATATATCGTGCAGATTCTTTTTAAGAGTATTTACAAAATCTTTAGAATATTTTGAATTAAGCTTTTTTTCTTTAAGAAAAACATTAATAATAAATAGAAGTGATTTAGTATCAGATATATTTTCTTCGTTTCTGTTAGAAACAAACACATGATTTGGATTATTGCCAGATTTTGCTATTTTTTGAGCAACTTCAAACTTAATGTATATCTCTTCCATGGAATTATTTGGATAATTTCCCAATTTGATTGTTGTTGTTTCTCTTTTTATTCTTAATGTGCAAAAAATTGCTAGAAAGCTTTTTCTCTTAAAGGCTCTGATGAGTGGATAATTTTTATTAATTATGTAGGCGTTATTTTCTCCTAGTAATAGAAACCTGTTTAATTCTTTCTTAGAAAATTCTAGTTTTTCCATTTTAAAAATCTGTAATAAAACAAATACAATACACTTTTTACAGCAATTTTGCAAATTTTTACTGTATTAATACAGTTATTAATTACCAGGTGTGTTTATTCCTGGCAAATGTTTTCTTGCTGATCGAGTATCAAATCTAGATTTAGTTTTGTTTTTTTTAAGATACCTTATGTCACTTTCTTTTTTTTCAATTTTTTTCTTAATTACATATTTTTTGCCAGGTTTTGGTGGAGGTAATCTTTTGAATGAGCCATCATCCTTCATTAAGTAATAATTTCCATTTCCATCTCTTATTATTTCATCTGAAAGACACACATCTGAAAAGATTAAAAAAATTAAAATATAAATAAATTTTAACATTAATTAAAACTACCATTAAAAAAATTTTTATCAATTATCAAAAATTATTGGTTATTTAAAAGTTTTAAAAAAATTTCCTCTAAATCTGTTTCCCTTGTAGAGATTTCAATTATTTTCAGACCATTTTTTCTAATTATATCAATGATTTGTCCAGTGCTAATCTCATTTTTTTTGTATTTTAGTGTAAAAGAATTTCCGTTCGAAGCAATTAAGTATTTTTTTAAGCCAGAAGGTACTTTTTTAAAAATTTTTTTCACTTCAACATTGATTTCTTTACTTTGGATACTTGCTAATAACTTTTCAGTTGTATTGCATGCCGCAAGACTACCTTGATTAATTATTGCAATATTGTCACATAAATTTTCTGCTTCCTCTAAATAATGTGTAGTGAGAATTATAGTTGTTCCAGATTTATTTAATTTTTTTATATAAACCCATAGTTTTTTTCTTAATTCAACATCAACTCCAGCAGTAGGTTCATCTAAAACTAATACAGGAGGCGAATGCACCATTGCTTTTGCTACCATTAATCTTCTTTTCATTCCTCCAGACAAACTTCTAGAATATGCGTTAGCTTTATCTGATAAGTTAATTTCTTTAAGAATTAGATTGTTATTCATTTCTTTTTTCTGTAAACCATAAAATCCTGCCTGAAGGTTTAAAATTTCAATTGGAGTGAAAAATGGATCGATATTTATTTCCTGAGGAACCACCCCTATTGATCCCCTGGCTGTTTTAGGATTAACATCTATGTCTACATCACAAATTTTCACTTTACCAGATGTTTTATTCACAAGCCCTGCAAGGATATTTATAAATGTACTTTTCCCTGCTCCGTTGGGTCCTAAAAGTCCAAATATTGATCCTTCAGGAATCTTTACGTTAATATTATTTAATGCAACAATACCTCCAATGTATTTTTTAAATAAATTTTCAACTTCAATTACAAAACTTTTAGGCTTTAACATTAGATTAGGGATCAAAAATGTTTATATTAAAATAAATATATTGGTATAAATTTAAATGTAAGAAAGAAGTTTTTCAAATGGATTTAAAATTAGTTGATGGAAACAAAGTATTTTGTGACGGTAAAGATAAATCTGATGGCCATCCAAGAATTTATCTTGAATTGTCAAATTCAAAGATTACTATTTGTCCATATTGTAGTATGAAATTTAAAAGAAAATGAAAGAAAGCGATATTGATGAAATAGTTCTAGTAGATGGTTCAGGCTATATTTTTAGAGCCTACTATGCCCTTCCAATGATGACAAGATCTGATGGATTACCCGTAAATGCAATCTTTGGATTTTGTAATATGTTGTTGAAATTATTAGAAGATATTCAAAGAGATAGAGGAGGAGGTATTTGTGTTGCAGTCATTTTTGATGCAGCTAGAAAGACTTTTAGAAATGATATTTATAAGGATTATAAGGCTAATCGGTCAGATCCACCTGAGGATCTTGTTCCGCAGTTTGACATAATTAAAACAATACCTGAGCTATTCAATATTCCTTCTATACAATCACTGGGTTTCGAAGCTGATGATTTGATTGCTTCATATTCAAAAAAGGCAATTGACGAGCAAATAAAAGTTACAATTGTATCCTCTGATAAAGATTTGATGCAGTTATTGAAATATAAAATTACATTATTTGATCCCATAAAGAGAAAAGATATTGGCCTTAAAGATGTGATAGAAAAATTTGGAGTCGATCCTACAAAAGTAATTGATGTTCAAGCACTTGCTGGCGATCAGTCTGATAACATACCGGGAATACCTGGAATTGGAGTTAAAACGGCCTCTTTACTAATAAATGAATTTAATAATTTAGAAAATTTGTTAGAAAAATGCTCTATTATACCTCAAGCAAAAAGAAGAGAAAAAATTGAATCTAATAAAGAGTTGGCAATTATATCAAAAAAATTAGTTACTTTAAGAGAAGATGTAGAATTACCAATTTCATTAGAGAAATTAAAATTTAAACCTTTAGACGTCAATAAATTGATTTCTTTTTTAGATGATATGGAATTTTCCAGAATTAAATCACAGGTTTTGTCAAAATTTGGTAATCCAGATCAGGTAAAAATTATTGAATCCTCAAAAGATTTAACATCAACAGGAAAAAAAATTCAAATAGACCTAAATTTAAAAAAAGATGAACAATCTCAAAATTATGAAATTGACCAAAGCAAATATGTATTAGTTAATAAAGAAGACCAATTAAACACATGGATTGATAAAATTTATGAAACTGGAGTTGTTGCGATTGATTGTGAAACCACTAGTTTGTCGGCAAAGGAGGCAAATATTGTTGGTTTTTCAATGTCTTTGGACGAAAGTAATGCATGTTATATTCCTATTTCACATAAAAATGAAACAGGATTACTAGACGATCAAATCAATTTAAATACTTTTATTAAAATAATAAAACCTCTGATGGAAGATGAATCTGTTTTGAAAATTGGTCAAAATATCAAGTATGATCTTATTGTTTTGAATGGTCTCGACATAAACACTAAAAATTTTGACGATACAATGTTAATGTCGTATGTTCTCAATTCTGGAAAACATTCCCATAAACTTGACGATTTATCAAAGTTATATCTTAACCATGAAACGGTTAAATTTTCGTCAGTTATATCAAAAGAGAAAAAAACCTTTGATTATGTTGACATTGATACTGCCGCAAAATATGCCGCTGAAGATGCTGACATCACTTTTAGACTTTGGAAAATATTTAAAGATCAACTTCTTAAGAATAAACAGTATTCTTTTTATTTTTATATGGAAAAACCTCTTATAGCAATTATCTTGAAAATGGAGTTAAATGGAATCAAAATTAACATTGAAAAATTAAAAAAACTTACGGCTGAGTTTGAAGAGAAAATTTTAAAAATTGAAAATGTAATTTTTGAAAAAGTTGGAGAGAAATTTAATGTAGGTTCACCAAAACAGTTAGGTGAAATTTTATTTGAAAAAATGAAACTTCCAAATGGAAAAAGGGGCAAAAGTGGAAATTATCAAACTGACGTTGGAGTTCTTGAAAAACTAAAAAATGAAAATATTACTATAGCAAATGATATTCTTGACTGGAGACAATTCAATAAATTAAAAACGACATACTGTGAGGGTCTCATTACTAGAGGTAATATTGAAACAAGTAGAGTTCATACTTCCTTTGGATTAGCCAGCACCACAACTGGTAGATTATCATCTAATGATCCAAATTTACAAAATATACCAATAAAAACTGATGAAGGAAAAAAAATTAGAAGTTCGTTTATTTCTAAAGACGATTATAAACTCGTTTCAATTGATTATTCTCAAATTGAGTTGAGAATCCTAGCCCACGTGGCAAAAATTGAAAATCTAATTAAAGGTTTCAGAAATAATAATGATATACATAGCTTGACTGCAATGGAAGTATTTCAAGTTAATGAATCTGAACTAACTTCAGAACTAAGAAGAAGAGCCAAAACAATTAATTTTGGTATTATTTATGGAATTTCACCATATGGATTAGCTAACCAACTAAACATTTCAAACTCTGAGGCTAAGGAATACATTAACAAATATTTTAGAAAGTATCCTGGAATTGAAAATTATATGAGTTCAACTATAAAATATTGTAAAGATAATGGCTTTGTTTCAACTCTTTTTGGAAGAAAAATCTTCATTCCATTTATCAATGACAAAAATGCCGCTAGAAGAAACTTTGGAGAAAGATCTGCAATTAATGCTCCTATTCAAGGAGGTGCAGCCGATATGATAAAAAGATCGATGATTCAGATTGATAGATACATATCTTCAAATAATTTAAAAACTAAAATGTTATTACAAGTTCATGATGAACTAATTTTTGAGGTTCCAAAAAGTGAAATTGATAGTGTTCCAGAAAAAATTGCCTCGATAATGGAAATTTGTTTCAGGCCAGTTTTGAACTTATCAGTTCCTTTAAAGGCGGAAATTGGAAATGGTTATAGTTGGGCTGAAGCACATTAAATACTAGATGCTTTTTTATGGAGTAATACAAACTCTTTTCTGAGCTGTCTTGAATTCTTAAGAGATTTTTGAAAACTTAATCTGTTAGTGTTTTTGCCGTTTCTTATATCAAATCCTTCAGGATCAACACCAGTGATCTTCCAATTTCTTTTCTTTTTTTCATTTAATAGTTTATTTGCATAAAGATTAACACTCATTTGATGTTCTTCATTCATATGTTGTATTACTCCTAACTCATCATCTTCAAAACCATTTGTATTTGTATATATTAGATCATCTTTTTCGAACCACTTAACAACAGCAAATCCTCCAGTGAGATGACCTTTAATAATATTGAATTTATAAATTTTCATATCAGAAAAATATGCATATAATTTTGCAGCTGGATGTCTGCTAATGAATCTATTCTTATGATTAATTGAAGAAGAAATTTCTAACTTACCAAGCAAAGTTAACCTTGGTCTAGACATAGGATCTTCGTAATTACATTCAAATTTAATTTTTTTATTATTAAATGATGGAAAGGATTTTTCATTTTTAACTTCTTCATAAAACATTAATGAAGCAATATTGTTATCTTTTAAATTTTTTGTATGTTCCGATAGTTCTGATAACAATAACAAGGGACTTCCGTCATAATCAAAGGCAGTCATTATGAACGAAGAAAATGGGATAGGCTTTTTTAAATGTGTCATTTTTACTTTTTCCTGATTTTTTTTACAAAATTCAGTAGAAAGATAACCTTTTGTTGAAGATCTCATTAACTCTCTTGATATAAAATTGATATTTTTCTTATCCATAAGTACAAATTATTAAATTAATGCTAATATTATATGTGGTGATTAGAAATGATTTTTTTAACTAAAAAGTTCCTTGATTTGAAAAAGCTGATTTTTGTCTTCTTTTTTTTATTCTATAAACTTACATTTGCAAATGAAGGTTTAGTTCTTCATGGGGGGTATACCTTTGAAACTTATCCCACTCAAAAAAGCACATCTATTTACATATCTATTTTTAATAATTCTAAGGAGGATATAATTTTAGATTCAGTTTCCTGTGAATGTGCTGAAAAAGCTGAATTTCATACAAGGATTTTAAAGAATGATATTTCAGTAATGAAAAAACTGGAACAAATTAAAGTTGAAGCTCTTAGTGAATTGTATTTACAACCTGAAGGTCTTCACATTATGTTATTTGGATTAAACAAAGTTTTAAAAGATTTTGATGAATTCGATATAAAGTTTTCTTCTTCAAACAAATTTCAATATAAAACAACCATTAAAGTCTTAAATAAGAATTTGAAATTTAATAAATTAAAAAAAATTCAATAATGATTTCAAAAAGAGTACATGGTACCTCTATAGCATTAGAAGATAATGGAGTTCTGATCGTTGGGCGCTCAGGCTCTGGCAAGTCTGATTTAGCATTAAGATTAATTGATTCGGGAGGAACACTAATTAGTGATGATCAGACTCTTTGCTTGAAAAGAAAAAATGAAATTTTTCTTTTTTCTATTAAGGAGATATACGGACTGCTTGAGGTGAGAGGTATGGGAATAATTAAAGTCCCTTATATCGAGAATGTTAAAATGAAAATAATTGTCAGTCTCGTAAAAACAAAATCTAAACAATCAAATTTTAAAAACAAAAAAAAATTATTTGGCTTAAATTTTCCGTATTTAGAAATTGATCCAAACGAAATTTCGGCAGTAGCAAAAATAAAATTGAAACTTAATGAGGAATTTAGTGGATGAAAAAAACAAACTCATAATTATTACCGGTCTTTCAGGCGCCGGAAGATCTACAGCTTTAAAAATATTTGAAGATCTAGGTTATGAAGCAGTTGATAATTTACCTTTTTCTTTATTACCTATAATTACACAAAAAAAACTCGAAGGGTACTTTTCATTTGGAATTGATGTAAGAAGTAGAGATTTTAATAGCAAAATGATAGCAACTTTTATTCAAAAAAACCGAAAATCATTAAATATTCATTTAGTTTACTTTGATTGTGAATCTTCCATACTGGTAGATAGATTTAAAGAATCTAGACGTCCTCACCCATTAAAACTTGATATCCCTATAAATGATATCATTGAACAAGAAAAATTTTGGTTAAAACCATTAAAAAATATCTCAGATAATATAATTGACACAACAAATCTGAACTTACCAAATCTAAGGAGAATTCTAGAAAAAGAATATTCTACTAACCAAAACATAAAATTAAATTTAAGAATTTTATCTTTTGGTTATAAATATGGAATACCAAGAGAAGCTGACATAGTTGTAGATATGCGTTTTATAAAAAACCCTTATTATATAAAAGAACTAAAAAAATTAACAGGTAAAGATCGTAAAGTAATCAATTATATTTTGAGACAAAGTCAATTTAAAAAATTTTATAAACTTTTTTTACAAACAAACAAAATAACAATACCATCATTCTTAATGGAAGGTAAAAAATTTCTCACTATTGCTTTTGGTTGCACTGGTGGTATACATAGATCAGTCATGATGGCTGAAAAATTTAGTAAAGATATTTTTAGCAAAAAAATTGAGATTTCTTTAGAGCATAGAGACTTAAAAAAATGATAGGTATTGTTATTGTAACTCATGGAAAACTCGCTAAGGAATTTATTGTAGCCTTAGAACATGTTGTCGGTGAGCAGAAGAATATAATCGATGTTTGTATATTTCCAGAAGATGATATGGAAAAAAGAAGATCAGAAATATTGGAGGCCATTGATAAAGTTGATTGTGGTAAGGG
>MDTG01091870.1_pt1 | contig 10047 bp, 9 predicted proteins | sample 811421 | NCBI WGS metagenome assembly MDTG01 (sample SAMN05326645, study PRJNA326480) | marine metagenome | isolation source: seawater | place: Pacific Ocean: South East | collected 2011 | reverse complement strand
CGCTCGCGTCCTTGAGCGTCGCCACGGTTGCCCGCCAGCCGGCGTTGGCCCGGGTCGTGACGTCCGCCTCGCCCGTCTCGAGCGTGAGCGTGACGTCGCGGACGTTGGCGAGCTCGGTCCACGAGCTGGCCCCCGTCTTGTAGTTGAGCACGGCCTCCATACCGAGCCGGATCGCCATGGGTTACCTCCTCACCCGGTAGGTGACACTCAGGACCGTCGTCAGCGTCGACCGCTCGTCGAGGTGCTCGCTCGCCGCCACCGGGTCGTGGGCGATCGAGAGCCACGCGGCCTCGGGGAAGTCCGTCAGCCGCTTGTGCCGCAGGTGGTCGCCGACTTCCTCGGCGAGATCGAGGAGCGCATCGATCCGGGCCTCGTCGCCGGAGGGCACGCGCTGCTGGATGCCGACGTCCACCGTGCAGTCGACCTGGCTCTGCAGGCGGGCCAGCGCCGCGATCGTCATGGACCGGGGCACGACCGTGACGCGGGTCTCGGCGAGCTGCTCGAGGTCGTACGAGGGGCGGTAGGCCCGCACGGCCGTGAGCGGCTCGGTGAATGTGGCCCCGTTGATCGACGCCGCGACGGCGTCGGCGATCTGAACGAGCACGCTCATGGGCCGGTCCTCCCGTGATCTCCGTTGAGCCGGCCCTCGACGTAGGAGAGCCGGCGTTCGATGCCCTGGTACTCGTGCCGCAGCGTGCGGGCCTCGTAGATCAGCTCGTCGAGCCGCTTCTCGACCTGGTCGAGCTTGGTGGTCACCACGCCCCACTGGACGATCAGCGCCGCGATGGCGAGGCCGCCGGTGAGCACGACGCCGGCCCAGCGTGCTTTCCCGTTGCCATTGCCGTTCGCCGTGCTGGTTCCGTTGCCGTTGCTCACGACGCCCCCGTCCGTACGAACTTGGTGTGGATCCGCAGCGTCATCCGCTGCGGGTCGCTGTACCGCCACGCCGGTTCTCCTTCCGGGGCCATGACCTCGTACTCGTGCACGCGGGCCCCGTCGGCCTCGGTGATCCGGTCGCCAGCCTTCGGCGTGACCACCTGACCGCCGAGCACCAGGTCCGCCGCGGTGACGAGGTAGTCCCGCGACTCGATCCGGTGGATCACGCCGTACTCGTCCGTGCGGTCGAACGCCGTCGACCCGACCGTGGCCGCGAGCTCGACAGTGTCATCGCCCCGGCGGTAGACCACCGTGCGCGACAGGTGCGCCCGCCGCGTGCGATCGATCAGCTCAGAGCCCTTGGCCAGCAGGTCGCCCACGTGTGGTCACCCCGTTACTGCGAGAGCCGGACGCGGACGGTCTCGACGGCGTCGGCCGCCGCGGCGACCGCCTTGCCGATGAGCTTGTTGCCCGTCGCCGTCTTCGTCGCGACCTTGTTGGTGTTGTCCCAGTACGCGAGCGCCCCGGCCGTGAACCCCGTCCCCGCGGTGGTCGCCTTGGGGAAGTCGAACACGCCGTCGACCGCGAGCGAGCCGAGGCGGTTGGCGGCGATGTCGGTCCGCGTGACGCCGATGAGGTCGCCCTGCAGGACCACGGTGCCCGCGGGTGTGTCCGCCGCCGGGGTGTAGTCGATCGCGTTGCCTTCGTGGACGAATCTGGTCATCCGAGAATCTCCTGTTCCGGGCCCGGGGCCCGAGTCGTGGTCGGTGTCGAAGAGGGTGTCGAACTCGCCGGGGAGCTGCCCCCCGCCGAACTGGCTCATGCCTCACCCTTGCTCTTCACGCCGCCGCGCGGGTCCTGCAGCGCGACGCCGAAGTCGTGGTACCCGCGCATCTGGATCCCGAGCCGGTTGAAGCTCTGCTCGGCGGTCTCGATGGTCGGGGCCTCCTGGCCGTTGAGGAACGCGACCTCGATCACCGGCAGGTCGTTCGCGTCGGCGAGCAGGTACCACGCCTTGCTCGAGTTGCCCGTGAACGCCGCGTTGCCCAGGTACCGGCTGACCTCCACGCGGAACTTGCCCTGGTGCGGGTTGGTCACCGGGTACTTGGCCGCCGAGGTGTTGTCGCGCAGTTCCATGCTCTTGAAGAGCTGGCTGCCCATCGCCGAGAGCGCCGTCGGGACCAGCAGGACCTGCGGCAGCACGCCGATCGGCTTGCCGTCCTTGTCCACCTGATCCATGAACGTGACCTCGGCCTTGGTCAGGCCGTCGATCGAGAGGACCGTGTCGGCGCCCGAGATGAAGTTCTTGTTGCCGGCGGTGAAGAACGCCGAGTTGGCCAGGAACGTGGTCCAGAAGACCTCGTTGATGGTCTTGCCCGAACCCGCCCCGAGCTTGCGGGGCACGGTCGTGATGGCGCCCAGGTCGTCGTTGATGATGTCGGTGCGGTCGATCGAGAGCATCAGGGCGTAGGTGTCCGCCTTGTTGCTGTAGCTCTCCTCGCCGAGCGAGCCGTGCTTGATCTCGCCGCCGGGCGCGACGCGCTCATAGGTGTCCCCGCCGGTGAGGCGGAAGCTCGTGACGGTCTTGAAGTCGGCGACGCTGCGGACGGAGCAGATGTTCCGCCAGGTGCGCTCGACGCTGAAGAACCCCTCGAGCAGGAACTTGTTGGCGACGTTGGAGAGGATGCCGGCGATACTGATCGTCGAGTTGCCCGCCGCTTCAATCCCGCGGCCGAACGCGGCGTCCATCACGCCGCGCGAATCGCGGAACGTCCGCCCGGTGTAGCCGTTGGCCCACGCGGCGTGGAGCAGGAGTTCCTGGAGCCCGATCGACTGCCCGAACTCCCGACTCGCGGCCTCGAGGTCCTGCTCGGCGCAGTGCCGCTCGGGGCTGGCCAGCCGGCCCGAGAGCACGCACGCGGCCTCGAGCACGCGCTGCGACAGCGGGCTGGAGCCGGCGGGCACGTGAACGGCCGGCGCCTTCGGGCGGCTGGCCCGGAGGACTTCGAGCTCGGTGCGGGTCGAGTCCCACCCGTCGCGGATGGCCTGCGCCTCGATCTGCGGGTGCTGGCCGGCGCACAGGCGACGGACCGCGGCGATCCGCTCGGTCTCGGCGGCGACCTGGGCCCGCATCTCGCGGACCGGGTCCGGCGCCGGGGCGGCGGACAACGCCGGCGTCTCGGGCGTCTCGCCCGCGGCCGGGGCCGTTGCCGGGGTCGGCTCCGCCCCCGCGGCGATCGTCGCCGTAGTGGCCCCGTCGGCCCCGAGGTCGACGAAGCTGATTTCACCGAGCGTGGACTTGCGCACGATGTTCAGTGGCCCCGCGACCTCGCGGCCGTTGACCGTCGCGGTCTGGTTCTCGCGGAGAAACTCGAAGGCCTCAACGCTGGCGCCGACCGACGCCTGCCAGGGGAAGCCGTTCCGGGCCGACACCACGACCTCGCGGGCTGCCGCCGTGTCGCGGGAGATCATCCCCGTGGCGATCAGCTGCCCGGCCTCCACCGCGACCGCGTCGGTGTGCCCGACCCCGGCCGCCGCGTCGTGCCCGAAGCGGATCGGCCGCGACGGCGAGGGGATGTGCAGGCCGGCCAGGTCGATCACGACCGGGTGCCGCCACCCGCTGACCTTCATCGGTCCGCCGGTGTACGCGACCATCCGGAACCGGGGCAGCGGCGCTGGTCCGTCGCCGGCCTCGCCGGCTGCCTCGACCTCGAACTCCGCCTGCGCGGTGAACGAGAGCCCGGGCAGCTTCGAAGTCAGGGCTTCGGGCGCGGCCGTGGCGCGGATCATCAGGGAACGGGGCTCGGTCGTCGGGAACTCGGTGCGCATGGTCACGCGGCCTCCTTGAGGGCTTCGTCCTCGTCGGGATCGGGGGTGTCGGGGTCGGCAGGGGCGGGCGCTGCGACCGCGGCGCCGAGCCCTAGCTCGTTCATCAGCACGAGCTCCTTGGCCCGCTGCCGCAGCTCGGTCTCCCAGTCACGCCCCTGGCGGGCGTACTCGTGGGCGAGCGTCGTGGTGTGGCTGGCGAGCCGCGTCGCCTGCGCGCTGGCTTCCTTGGCGGGGTCGACGTGCTCGACGCCGTCCCAGAACCAGCCATGCGGGATCGAGGGCTGCATCGCGAACTCGCGCGTCCGCATCCACTGCGGCAGCAGGCCCTCGACGAGCACCGCCTCGGCCAGCCACGCGCGGAGCACGCGGTCGAGCACGGTTACCTCGAGGTGCCGCTGCTCGACGCGCAGACTCTTGAAGTACGTCTGGTGGTCCAGCCGGCCGCTGGCGTAGTTGTACCCCGAGCTGTTCCCCGCCGCGACGTTGAACGGCATGTTCAGGCAGCGGGCGATCTCGTTGAGAATCTCCCGCTTGAACTCGCCGTAGGTCGTCGACGGGTGCTCGGCGTGCAGCTGCCCGAGCTTCCAGCCGCCCGGCAGCACGGTCGCCATCCGCTTCTCAAGCTCGATCTCGTCCATCGGCTCGAGCGGGTCGGCCTCGCCGTTGGCGGGCGCATCGGTGTAGAGCACCGCGGCGAAGTCGGCGGCGGTCTCGGCCGCGGCGATCACCGCGAGCGTGTACCGCCGCAGCTGCGCGAACAGCGGGAGCGCCGGCGTGATGTCTGGAATGCCACGCCACTGACCCGGACGGTCGGCGCGGAAGTAGTGCAGCACGGCCGAGGCAGGCAGCGTGTCGTACTCGTCGTTGCCCGCGGCTCGGCCCCAGGTGATCCCGTCTCCCGGATGCCGCCGGAGCACGTGGTACGCGGCCGGGTGCCCCGCCGCGTCAAAGACGATGCCGTCGACGTCGTTGGGGCGGGCGTTGCGGGTCCACGGAGAGCAGACCTGATCGGGCTCGACCAGCCGGACGTCGAGCTTCACCGGCGTGTCCAGCATCGGGCTGCTGGTCAGCAGCCCGAACGCCTCGCCGCTCTCGGCCCGGGCCATCCGCGCGGTCCGGAGCTTCGCCGCCAGGTCAACCGCGCGGGCCCAGTCGCTGAACGCCTCTTCGATCCGCCGGTTGGCGTCCGCATCATCGGTCAGCATCTGCAGCCGCGGGCCGGTCCCGATCGTGTCGTTGGCCAGCGTGAGAACGATGCCCTTGGCGTAGGAGTTGTTGGCCACCTCGTAGCGGGAGCGGTTCCGCAGGATCCGGCGGACCTCGGGGTTCACAGCGGCGTTGGGCGAGAGCCCGTCTGCCGCGGCCCAGTGCCGGCGGTTGTCCGCCGTCGTCTGGGCCGAGTCGAACCGGGCCCGGACCGCACGCGGGCGGCGGACCACGGCGAGGGCACCGCGGCGGGGCTGCGCCGTGTCGGACGGACGGGATCCGAGCAGACGCTTCAGCATCCGCCCTCCCCGCCGCCTTCGGCGCCGGGCGGCGACAGCCGCACGAACCGGATGCCCATGCCGCGCTTCCGCGAGGCCTTCTTGGACTCGAGGTAGCGATCGGCCTCGATCTGGTCACGGATCGCGTGCTGCTCGACCGACTGCCCGTCCACCGACGCCTTCGACGGCCCGACGGCGTTCTCGGCGATCGCCTGGTCGAGTTGTGGATCCTGATCCGGCACTGGCGACCTCGCAGGGCCGCGGTCCGCGGGCCCTCATTGGTCACCTATGCCGTCCAGGCGGCAACTGCGCATCGCCTGACGCATAGCCTCGTGCCGAGTCTTGGGATCGATCGAGGTAACGAAGGCAACCCGCCGCTCAGGGCTACCGGGTTACCGAAACGGCCGAGCCCTTCGGATGAACGCTGATCTCGGGCACAGTCGCAGACGCCTGGATCTCCTTTGCGATAGACGCGACATCCCGCAGAATGCCGAGCGGGGGCTTCTGCAGATCGAGGGTGCGTACCCGAACCTCACGAGCCCCGCCGTCGATGACGTGCGTAGTCGAGGTCAAGCCGGCGTCGGCAGCGTAGATAAGCGTCCCTGATGACAATCCGGTGGCCGTCAGGTACGCGAGCATCTGATAGACGTCGGCGTTCTGATAGCCGGCCGGGCTGAGGCGCTTGTACTTTGCGTCGCCCACCCAGGAAATTTCCCCGTTCGCGATCAAGCACAAGTCCGGCTTGAGTGGGATGCGCTCCGCGGCATCCAGACGGAGTCGCGGCGGCCTGTCGGGGAACGCGCTCAGGGAACAAGCGAGCGATTCCCGCAACGCCGTCCGCAGGAACATCTCAAACACAGCGTTCATGTCCACGAGGAAGGCGTCCGCCCGCCGAGCTCCCGCTCCGGCATCGACAGACGAGGAACGGAGGACGAGCTGGGCGATTTGCAGCGACGGCTCATAGTGCCGATTCAGCTGCGTGATGGCCGGTTCTGGAATGCTGTGCTTCGGATAGTGGAAGAGCTCCACGCCACCAAAGAGCCGCGCGGCGCGACCAATCTCGCGGGTGATCGTCGTTGATCGCAACGTGAGGCGACGCAGCTGTGAGAGGGCGCTGAGCAACACTCGATTCTCGACGATGTCCGTCGTGAACAGATCGTGCTCGATCTCGATCGGTGGCGCTTGCGCGAGTCGCTTGCTGAGGTGTTCAGGGAACCGAATCCGGCCCCGAGGCGCCGACAGCGACTCCTCGTGGGAGCGATACCCCGCGAGCAGTCCCTTTCGGGTCGCGCGTTCGATGGATCGGCACAGCACGGTCGCAATCAGATCAACCAGCGTCGCATCATCCTGCCATGCTGTCTGTATTCGGGACCAGTTCACGCGGTCAGCCGCGTACGAGACTAGAAAGACAACCGAAGACATCGGCGTCTTGGGTAGGATTTCGATGGCAACTGAGGGCAGTTGAACGAGTCCGATGTGCTGATCCGGGGTCAGGTCAAATCGTCCCGGCAGACCCATCGCGGGCTCGATCCGCAACGTTGGGTGTACACGGCGGAGCATCGCGACCTCGACGGCATCAAGAGCCACCCCGGTGGCCGTGATGTACTCAGTCAGCGTCAGCCGACGCATCCTCGTCCTCCGATTGGTCGGCCACAACATCGTCGGCGGTAACCTGGTCTCTAACGGTGTCGTAGAGGAACTGACTCATCTCGCTGGGGTTGTCGAAGAAGCGGTCCGCCAAAGCGGGAATGACCGAATGCTCCCAGATCTGCTTTGCCCACTCCTCGGTGAGGGCCCGCGGGTCATCGGTGAGGAAATGGCTCGGACCAACCATCGCGTGCCGGTCGCCCACAATCTCGTTGACGGCGTCGATCATGCCGGCGAGATACACCATGTCCGGAGCGTTAGATTCCAAGAACCTCTCCAGCAACCCTTCGATCGGCGCCTCGCCGGGGACAAGGTCGATGAACCGGAACCGCCGCCGCAGAGCCATGTCGAGCAAGGCGATCGATCTGTCTGCAGTGTTCATCGTTCCGATGATCAGGAGGTTCCGCGGTAGACGGAATGGGGCCTCGGAGTACTGCAGGGTGATGGCTTCATCGCGGTACTCGAGCAAGAACAGCAGCTCGCCGAACACCTTCGCGATGTTGCCTCGGTTGATCTCGTCGATGATCAGCACGAAGCGTGCGCTGGGATCGGCCGCCGCACGTGCCGCCAGCCTCTTCAGCGGACCGTCTTTAACCTCGAAGTGATTGGGGCCGGCAGGGCGGAAGCCCTCAACAAAGTCCTCGTACGAATACGACGGATGGAACTGCACGACCGTCACGCGATCCGCGGAACCCGCGAGCGACTCCGCCATCTTGCGAGCGATGAAGGTCTTTCCAGTGCCGGGCGGTCCTTGGAGGATGATCTGGCCCTTCTCTACAAGCAGCGCCGCCCATCGCGACAAAGTGTCGACTGGCTCCAGCATCAGTGACTCGGCAAGCGCGTCCAGCGACTCGATCACTACTGGTGCATCGCTCGCGGACAGACCGGGGCCCGGTGTCACGGCCTTCGCCGCGCCGGCACCTGCCTGCTTCTTCGACTTCTGCTCCTTTGGCTCCTTCCACTGCTGAAGGAAGGGCTTTCGATAGAAGTGGAAGCCGGGCTCTGCGTCTGTGCCGAGCGATTCTCGTATAGCCAGGAGATCGCGATCGATGTTGTCGGTCGGGCCGTTGGGCAAGAGACTCTCAAAGCCAGCTCTGATCGCCTTCTTGTCCTTGCGGGATGAGATGTTCTCGAACGTGTCGGGGAACGCGATGTAGAGCCATGCCTCCCGCATCGGTTGGAAGGCTTGCAACGAGGTCTTGTGCCCGAACACATCCTCTCGGAATGCCCATGGATCAGCGAGGATCTCCGCCCTGCGAGGCTCGGGCAGCTCATGCCAGTGGAGCAGATACTCGTTGATCCATGCCAGGTGCCACGGTCGGTGCTGGTTGAAGCTCTGGTCTCCGGCGTGTCCGGCAGCGCCGTCGATCGCCCACTGCGGGATGTCGACGGCTCGATCACACCACGTCAGGATCTCCTGAACGTTCGCGATCTTCTTCTTGGGACCTGTGACCGTGGTGAAGATCTGCTGGACGTACACGAGCTCGGCGGCAAGTTGGATGGTGTCGTCGTCCGCGCCATCGAGTTGGTGCTGGTACTTGCTGAGGAAGTTTCCCTCGCCTTCGTCGAACCGCTGCACGACCATCTCGTGGTGTCGCTGGAGGTTTCGCGACGTCCAGATCTTCCGATCGGGAGTAAAGAGGCTCCCAAAGTCGACCAGCGCGGTTTCCCGCACTCGGTGGAGAGCGTCGTAGCACGCTGGTGGACAACCGGTTAGCTTCGCCATGTGGTACCTTCCTCGGCTACATGGTACGAGCCATTGGGGTTCATGGTCAGAAACCAGTGCGGGCACGCTTGGCATCGGACAGCCTGAGGCGGACCCTCGGACTCGGCTTCACATCCGTCCCGAACAGCACCGCCCCCTGCATCGACGCGGCCACGGCCGACCCGACCAGGCAGTCAAGCCAGTGGTTGTCGAGGCCGCTGACGCGGAGCTTCCACTCGTCGACCGTGCGGCCGCGGCCCTCGGTCTTCACCCGGTACTCCGCGGTCAGATGCTCACTGAGGAGACGGTGCGTCTCGGGCTTGTGCCCGAAGAGCGCGAGCGAGCCCGGGTCACCCATGGGGACCGCGAGCCTGGCGTGCACGAAGCTCTTCCAGAAGTTGGTGTCGAACACCACATGCCGCACCGCTCGCTTGCCCGTCACCAATGGCACACGCCAGTTCAGCCCGACGCGGTCGCCGCGCTTCCGCTTGTACTCGCTGAATGGGATGCTGCTCGCGCCGACGTACCGGCCGTGGCTGGGGAGCAGCACCGATGCGAACGGGCTCTGCCGGCAGAACTGGTAGACCACGTTAGTGGACGTGCCCCAGTTCGCGTCGATGAGGCACCGGTCGATGCGGACCGCGGCCCCGTCGTCGCGCTTCCACTCGCGCCCGAGCTTCCGCTCGAAGAGCCGCTCAAGCCCCGCGTAGATCGCGCCCTCGACACCGGCCCGGGGTGCCGCCGCGCCGAGGGTCCTCCGGACATCGCGCAGCGTGAAGTACGCAGCCTGCTGATCGGGCTCGGTGCCGTAGTCAATGACGTACCCGGTGAAGTCGTCCTCCCACGCGGCGACCATCCAGAACAGCGCTTTGCCCTGCACGTCCACGAACATCGTCAGGTGCGAGCACCCGATCGGGACCTCGCCGCGCTTCTGCCCGCTGAGCTTCGCGGCGATCTGGTCTGCTGTCAGCAGGTCGTCGTCGGCCTCGACCTCGGGCAGCGGCTCGTTTTGGTACTCCGCGAAGAACGCTGCCTCGTCCTGGAGGCGGAGGTTCATCGCATGCTGGATCGCCGACGCCTCGTCGTGGTTGTAGCGCTCCGGCCAGGCGATCTCCGCGCCGGCGTCCATGGCCTTGCGGTGCCGCTTGTAGAACGCTGTCGCGGCCTTGATGCCACGGTCACTTCGCAGCCCGTCCGCCCGCACGTCGGCGTATTTAGCCCACAGGGCTTCGTCGCTGGGGAATCCGTACACCATCTTCGTGCGCTCGCCCTGCCATTGCGGGTGCTTGTCGCGGTCGAGCAGCCGGTCGGCTAGGTCGTCGGGGCGGACCACCGTCAGCGTCATGAGCCCGGCGATCTTCTCGCCGGGCCCGGCGAGCCCGAGCACGGCGCCGGCGAGAACCCGCTCGCGGTTGGCGCACTGGCTCGGGCTCCGGGCGCTCTCGTCGGTCTGCGGGTCGTCGATGAGCACGAGCGACGGCCGGACGCTCTGCCCGTCCGCCCGCT
>MDTG01442139.1_pt1 | contig 10048 bp, 14 predicted proteins | sample 811421 | NCBI WGS metagenome assembly MDTG01 (sample SAMN05326645, study PRJNA326480) | marine metagenome | isolation source: seawater | place: Pacific Ocean: South East | collected 2011 | reverse complement strand
TTGTCAATTGTATTGTTAGTAATTTTTGGTATAATCCTTTTGATAAAGATAGTTTTACGTTTAAAACCTACAGGTTGTAGAATGGGTAGAAAATTATGTTTTGGGAATAACAATAGATTTAAAAAGTTGTTATTAAATGAATATATTGAAATAGACAAAATTATGAAAAGTAGGCAAATCAAAGGGTTTCTATCTAGTGGTACGATACTTGGATATGTAAGACATAATGATCTCATTCCCAATGATGATGATATTTCAATTGGTGTATATGCTAATGAGAAGAATATAGAGGAAACCTATAAAATATTCAAGGAGAGGGGTTATAATTCAAAAAGATACCTATGTTATGTAGATGGTAAAAAAGTAACTGGACAATTCACGTTTAAAAAGCGTATTGAGAATTATATTATGGAATTTGATGTTGAACCATTTTATCTGGATAGAAAATCAAAAAAGCTTGTTTCAATGACATTTTGGAAACCAATGGCTTATTATATTTTTGATTATTTTAATCTTAAGGAGGTAGATTTCCTTAATCATAAATTCTATATACCAGACAACCCTAAAAGATTTGTTGAAGAATTATTTGGAAAAGAATGGCATATTGAAAAACCGTATTTTCATAATACTGAATATGGAAATAGGGTAACCCAATATAAAACAGAAAATCTAGGTTATTTAACATAATAGGTTAAAAAATCAAACCATACTTACTAGGGGTTGTTTGATATCCCATAAAGTTAAACTCATTTTTATTTGCTAAAAGACCTTTTTGATTTTCTATAGAATTTTTTGCTATTTGAATATCGTCTTCATATGTTTTGATTTTACAAAGATTTTTGGCTGGGCTTTTTATATTAATAGAAGGATCGCTATAGTTTATGTCTCTATCATTTTGATTTACATATATATAATTGGTGAATTCTTCAGTATCATCTACATTATTTTTTATATTTTTTAATAATGTAGCAATTGCGTCACTATTTCTTAAAAAAAGCAAATCTATTTGGTCATCAGATAGATCAAGAGCATTCTGGATTTTGATTAAACCTCTAAGATTTCTGTTTGTACCTTTACAGGTTTTATCTAGTTTGGTTAACTTTTTAGAAAAAATGTCATAATACTTTATAAATTGCAGTGTTATGATAACGGAGATCATTCCTAATGTCATGGCAAGAATTGATACATAGTTCATATTAATATAATTAAATATAAATAATTTAGTAAAAGCATATTTTAATAAAATTTGATTTTATCTTTTAAGACTTAAAAAGTATTAAAGAATTGTTCTCTATATAATTTAATAAATGTCTAAGATAGATACTGATAAAGCACTAACTGTTGATAGAGAGTTTTTATATAAGAAGGGATTATGTGGAATAAAGAATCTAGGCAATACGTGTTTCATGAATTCGGTAATACAATGTTTAAGTAACACGATACCCCTGACAGAGTATTTTGTAACAAATTTGTATAAGGAGCATTTAAATAGGGTCAAGGATGAGGCTAATATAGCAGAGCAATGGAATATTGTTTTAAGAGGTTTATGGTATAAGAATTCATTGATTACGCCAAAGAATTTTTTAGGTACTATACAAAATCTAGCACAAGTGAAAGGTTATGGTGAATTTACAGGCTACAATCAGAGTGATAGTCAAGAGTTTTTACAATTTTTACTAGAATCATTACACATATGCTTTTCAAGGGAGGTTGTTATGAAAATATCAGGAACACCGAAAAATGCTTTTGATAAACTAGCGGTTGAGGCTCTTGAGGGTTGGAAAAACTATTTTAATAGAGATTATTCTATTATAGTGGATCTATTCTATGGTCAATTTATAACAGATTTTCAGACAATTACAAATGGAAAAAGCGCGAAATCAAAATCTTATGAACCCTTCAATACATTATCATTAGAAATAAAAGATTTATCTGGAGAACACATTTCAATATATGACTGTTTTGATAATTTTACAAACAATGAAAAGATAGACATGGATGATCAAAACAAGAGTGTGTTTAAAAAGGTGACATTTTGGAAGTTGCCTAAGATATTAATAATATACTTTAAAAAGTATAATAACAATAACGTAAAGATTAATAAACACATTGAATATCCTATTGAATGTCTAGATTTAAGTAAATATGTTACTGGTTACAACAGAGATAAATACAAGTATGGTCTTTATGGTGTTGTTAATCATATAGGCGGTGTATCTGGTGGACACTATTATTCATACGTAAAAAATTATGATAATAATTGGTATAACTATGATGATGATACTGTAAAAACGTTGTCTCTAGAAAAGGTTATATCAAATAATGCCTACTGTTTATTCTATAAACAAATCGAGTGAATAGACTTATTAAGCATACTATTTTTTTATGTCAATATAATATAAATGGTTTTAAAAGAATTTATAAATAAGAATTTGAGTGCTTTAAAAAAGATATACTTATCCAATGTTAAGAATGTACAGGTTCCACAAATTAAAACTCCTGATCATAAGACTTTGGTTAGCATTGCGTTAATATTAATTATAATTCTAGGAATAATATCGTTTAGTCTTTATCATTATTCAAGCTATGATAATAAGGGTAACAAATTAGGATGTTTGGATACAATAAGAAATGTATTTGGATTTGAACAACTGTATGATGATGCGAGAAGATTCGCTGGATGGGTAAAAGAAGAAATTGAAGAAGAGACAGTTGAAAATGAAGAGGAAAATAATAAAGAGGAGACAACTGAAGATGTAGTGGTTGATACTGAGGATACTAGTGAAAGAGTATTGATTGGAGATACTTTATATAAGCTGGCTGGTGATTATAATGATACTATCGATGATGACATAAAAGAGGTCTATAATATTGACAATAGTGACCTAACATATGATGAAGCTAATCTTATTTGTAAAGCTCATGATGCTGAATTAGCTACCTATCAACAGCTTGTCAAAGCACATGAAAAAGGAGCTAACTGGTGTAATTATGGATGGTCTAAAGGTCAAATGGCTCTTTTTCCTATTCAAAAGGCTTTTCATGAGAATCTACAAAAAAGTGACGATCCTAATGTAAGAAAATCATGTGGTAATGTTGGTGTAAATGGAGGAAAATTTGCTAATAAGAATCTTAAATTTAGTGCTAACTGTTATGGAATAAAACCTAAAGCTGATCCAAGCAAAATAAAATACATAACAGAAGAAGAATTAGAGGAAAAGAAAAAATCACAAGAAGTCAAGAAACTTGAAATGGTGAAACAGCAAATAAAGGATGGAACTATAGAAATAAGACCATTCAATGGTGAGCAATGGTCAAAATACAGTACGAAAAAATCAACCTATATGCTTACTCCTAAAGAAACATTAGATATTGTTGTAACAGAAAATAAAGACGATCTTGATTTAGATCCAAGAGCAATTCCATCTGGAACAGAGGAATTAGAACTAGAAATGGAACAAGATGAAAATTCACAAAATGTTTTATAAATACACTATTTATTATTTATAAAAAATTCATAGGACATATAGAAATATTGTTCTCTTGTATTATGTTGACCGTATTTTTTATACCCATATTCTCGTTGGTTTGTTCCATTTATATAACCTAATATATTATTTTTAGTAGTCATCATCAATATCGTTGTAAAAATCTGAATCGCTACTGTGTGTAGATGCTTCAAGATGGTCTAAAACGTCAACAAATGACATAAAAAATCTATAAAATGATACATGGTTAAAAGGTATCAGTTCCATTGAATAAAAGTCTTTTTTAAAAATGTTTACATATAATTCTAATTTATCTAAAATTTGGTCACCATATTGTTCGTTAAATTCTTCTAAATCTGTTTCATAAACACCATAATCAATATATTCGTTAAATTCATTTTTAATTTTGGGATATTTGACAATATCAATATTTTTTTGCCCATCTTTGTATCGAAACATAAATTTTACAAATTCATCATATATCATATCATCGTTATATACAAATCGAATATTTTTTTCTTTAAAGCAATCTAGCATCCTATAAAACATTAGACTAAGATCATCAATGTTGTCATTTTCCCAGGTCTTAATCTGCTTCTTTAACAAACTATGGCACATTTTGGGAGGATTAATCCAAACAGACTTACGTTTTTTAAAATCTCTACTAGATAAGACTCGTTTCATATTAGATCCATAGTTACCTGATAGATCGTCTGATTTTGGCTCACTTACCTTATAAGTTTCAGTAAATTCCAGTGTAGTAACAATAGTGTTATATTTAATCATAGAAAAGACAAGATATTATGTAATATTGTATATGATGTTATATTACTATCTTTTTAAGTACATATTCTTTAACTTTCCTTATCGTAAACGATGTTAAAAGTTTCCTTATTACTTCTGGAATCTAATAGATACTGAAATTGTTCCAAAGCAATCTCTTTACATTTTTCATTACTCAATTTTCCTTTACTATTTTCTAGATGAAACCTTATAAGATTTTCTTTTAAAAACTTTTGTGTTAATCCATCTTTTTTTTTATCATCAACCTCACATCTGATTTTATAATTACTATTATCAATCTTGATTCTTAAAGTTTTATCTCTTATATTAGAGTTAACCATAGTGTTGGTAATATAAGTAAATAGCATATTCTTTTGATTTTTGAGTTCTTTAACAGGATTTTCCAATTCTTTTATTTTGTCTTTCAATAGATCGATTTTTTTCTTATTATTATCCTCAATATTGTTTATTTTTTTGTCAATATCAATATATTTAGATATGGCAATCTTAAAATTATTAATTTTATTTGACATTTATATATACTCAAAAAAAATCAATAAAATGTTAACACATTTATTCGCAACCTCCAATTTCGAGAGGTCTTCTGTTGCTATCGGCTTCAATAGTAGATTGTAACCATGGGGATACCTTTACTTGTGGATTTGGGGGTTCACTTCTTAATTGTCTGTTGGCGTTTCTGAGAGTTTGACCTACAGTGTTTACTCCAACGTGATGTCCGGCGGTTAAAAAGTTTTGATCGCCTAATTCACCTTGTCCAGCGGGAACTGATTGGGCCCATTTTGAGTTGGCATCACCTGGTAAAAGTTCACCAGGGGTGAGTTGATCCTTAGGGAAACAGTCCTTTGGGTGTTGGTTTCCATCGGATGATTCACCGAGAGATTGGTATACTTCATTGCTGCCTAAGGCTTCAGAGGCTTGAACTTCAGTGTTACCGGTAAATTCTTCGTATTCTGTACCAAAGTTTTCACCCACATGTTCAGCTTGCTCATCAGTTCCACTTGGTTGAGCTTCTGTATGACCATCTTCGTGTTCAAAGTGTTCACCTAACTCATCGGGGTTTTCAAAAGTATCAACTACCTTTTGGCTTTTTGAATAGGTAGAAATTAAATACACTAAAGCCACTACTGAAAGTGCTAACAAGGCCATTTTGATTATATTTTGTCTATCCATTTAATATATAATAATATAATAAATTTTTTTCAGGAATTATTTCAATACCAAAAAATATTTTAATGAACACTTCCTTGAGATAAATTTCTTAATTTATCTTCATAATTTTTTACCTCTAAATTGACTCTGTTAGCCTTTTCTCTAAGAGACGCAGAGGCTTTGTTAGCTCTTTCCGCATTGAGAAGATATTTTTTTGCTTCTATTCTTTTATCATTAATGATTGATTCTATTTCTATAAGTGTTTGTGTGTCTATATGTTTTTCATTCTCTAACGAATTGCTTGATGTTTCTTGAGATTCCTGATTATCCTGTACATTGGAGTTTTCTTTACTCATTGATTCGGGAGTTTCTTCTTCTATATCATTTTTAGCTAATTCACTTATAACCTCATCTGTAATGACTTTTTGATTTTCTTCAGGCTGTTTTTTTGTATCCTCAATTAAAAGTACCTCCTTTTTACTATCATTTGTGTCTTCTTTTTCAATAGATTTTACATTTTCAGGTTCAGCAGTATTTTCCTCTACATTTTCCTTATACTCTTCTACACTATTCTGATTTTCTCTAACATTATTATTTTCATCCTCTTGATTCTCTTTAGTACTATTCTCATTGTCATTAGTCTCCTCTATAATCATACCAACAGGTATTTCTTCCTCATTGCTAGGACTTTTAGTTGACTCCTTATCTATTTCTATATTGTTAGCATTATCTGAGATATTGTTGTTTTCTTCTAACTCATTATCAACACTATTATTTTCTTTTATAAGGTCCTGACTTTCTCTATGTGAATGTTTTGACGATACTTTATCGGAAGGAGAACTATCAAATAATATTTTCTCTTTAGTATCCTCATTTTGTTGGTTATCGACCTCTATATTTTCATTTTCATTAAGACTGTTTTGTTTTTCTGTAGATAAACTTTCTCTTGTTTCTTCTTCTAGATTTGCTTCATCTAGGTTTTCTTCTACATGGTTTATTACTTTTTCATCATCTTTTACTATTTTGTCCATAGTTTCATTAAAGTCTATTTCTGATTCTTCAGAATCATATTGATCAATACCATCAATCATTTCGGATAACTCAATCTTCCATTTAAACGTTTGTTTAAAAAATTCTATAGCGTAGATAGTGACAACAAGATTTAATGTTTCACTTTTATTGTATTCATCAATCCGATTTAATAATTCAAAGTTAGTGATTTCAAGATCAATAGTTATCTGTTCTTGGTTATCCTCTTCTTGATCGTCTAGATTGTATAGGCTGTTATAGTATTTAACCAATAGTCTATGATTTAGTTGTTTCTTAAACCAGATTTCACTATTTACAGAAGCATGCTCAATACAGAGCGTATCCATATTTTCTAAGAATGATAATAATTCAGCATGATCTGTTATATTGATGAGATAACTTGCTATATTGTTACCAAAAGAATCTTGGTAAATATCAATAATTTCTGATTTTGGAAGATAAAATGATAGTGGATTAATAAGATTAGCTACATATGTTTGATTTTCACCTTTTTGAGGATTTTCATAAGTAATATTTAATCCTTCTATATCATCATATCCTAGATAATCAAAAAAATGGATAGCTTTATCAGTCATTGTTATAAAATAAATTTACAAAGTATTTTATAAGAATTTACGCAATTGATTCTACAGACTTTGATATGTTTGTTACCAATACCTTATATGATAGTTTATTTTTGCTTGGATCATACACTATATTCTTTATACTGAATGTAACGTCATATGAGGCATTTTTCTTTAGAGATGTATTATCAATAAGAGTTCCTTCATCATGTTGAAAAATATCATGAATACTATTGATTAAATATGATTTTAACATTATTGGATAATTATGTCTATATATGATATTCAAATCTTTAGGGATATCGTCTGAGAAGGTAAAATTAGATAGTATATCATTTCTTAGGGTCTCTAAATATTCCCTATGATTTTTTGATATAACCCATTTTATAACTAAATCATTATATTCTTTTTCTATACCGAAATAGGTTGTAAGGTACTTTTGAGTAAATTGTATAAGCGAACCATCTTTATTTTCAATTTTAAAAAATTGTCTACCGTTAGCATATTTAGGAAAGTATTCTTTTAGAAAAAACATTTATAATATATAATCATTAATCTCTATATATTTTATCGGATCTATTTTTGATAATTTATATATTATAATATAAATGACTATAAGTAAACTTGCTACTGACATGTTAGATAAAATTTTAAATGAAATTAGTAGAGATGATAATATGCTAAAAATAAAAGGTAGACTTATTGAACCATTAATACAATACACGTTTAAAAGACTATATCCTTACCTTATGATAACATCTGTAATATTTATTTTAACATTTTTATTAGCATTATTAATCCTTCTTTTGCTTGTAAAACAAATTAATCATTGAACTGTAAATTTGATAAAAAAAATATGTATTCAATATTACAAAATGAAAAGAAAAAATTCCCACAAAATGAAAAAAATCATAATTGATGGGAATATAGGATCAGGTAAGACCAGTATGATGGAGTATCTTTCTAAAAAATTTAAGATTAGCGAGAGTATTCCTGAACTAGACTCAATAGGAATATCTCTAGACTATATAACAGAACCAGTTAATACATGGAAACCGTATTTAGATAACTTTTATAATGACATGAAACAAAATGCTATGCCTTTACAAATGAAAATATTGCATCATCATCTTTCAGTGGATAGTAAGAAAAATAACAATCGTATGACAATGATTTCTGAGAGATCAAGTACAAGTACAATAGATGTATTTGGAAAAAATCTTTTAAATAACTCGTTGTTAAGTAATCTTGAATTTGATATTATGAATGATTATAATAAATCTTTTAACACAGAACCTGATGTGTATATTTATATTAAAGCCAGTCCTGAAACGTGTCTGGAAAGAATAAAGAAAAGAAATAGAGATTGCGAAACAGGAATAGGATTGGAATATCTATCCGAAATAGATGATTTGTATAATCAAATGTATGAATCTCCCCAGGTTAAAATGAAATCATACATAATTGATGGAGAAAAGGATTTTAAAGATGTGTATAATCAGATTGTTGTTAAAATGAAACAGTGTTTAAGAGATTTTTATGAATAGTTAGTTATCTGTAATAGTCTTCTGCGTCTTTTATAAACCATGGTGTATTATTATAGTTTAGGGTGATTTCCATATTTTTTTTTACATTCTTTATAGTAGTTATGATATAAGAATTGGTTTTGTAATCGTATTTAAGCTTTGTATTTGGTGTGTAAGAATGATTTATCATGGTACCAAATCCTTCTGTTATTTTTGGAAATATACCCAGAGAAAATATAATTCCTGGTCCTAATTTTGTATTAGTCTTTATATTCTTGTTTACAAATACGCCCTTTCCATGAATAGGTGAATCATCTATAAAACACTCCTTACATAAATCCATATAATTATACATTACAAAATAATAATGTATGCTTAATATATATGTTTGGAGAACAAAATCACGTTCATGCTTTATGTACTGCTATTGGTTCTTTAGGAGGTTTTCAACCCCAACCTGTATGGTTTGCTTCCGCAGCACAGGGTACATTCTTTCAAATTCTAGTACTTTCTATTCTTATATACCAGGGAGGAGGCGGACTTAATTGGTGGTACTCAGTCACAGTTGCTATAACCTTCTATGCACTTGCCCATTTTAGTAAATATATTACTTTTGGAGGTAAACCCCCACAAACATTAGTAGAAAAGGTTAAGGAAGACATAAAAAAAGAAACTAAGACTGAAGGTGAAGAATATTTTTACAATTATTAGATTTTAATTAGTATCTTTATTAAAGTCTAACATACAATTTTATTTCCAACCTTTTTACAACATTTGCCTTGCTTGCTGTATTTTGTTGTAGATTTACAGATAACGTCTAACATAGATTCAATTGATCTATCCTTCATCATATCATCAACATTTTCTAATACACCATTATCGCCTACCATAAACATAGAAGGGAATCCTTTTACTCCAAGACTTTTTACAAGTTCCCTATCATTTTCATAATTTAACGCAAAAACAGATATACCCTCGCTTTTAAGAGCATCTGCCATATTATTATAATCTTGTACCATTTCGTTACAATATCCACACCATGGAGCGTATGCTTTAAGAATACCATAATTTTTCTTTACAACCTTATGTGTGACTCTATTATCAGTAAAATCACCAGTCGATAATTCTATAACATTAGATTTACTACCATCGGGTTTATTATTATATTTGTTTTCAGTATTATTTGATCCAAACATATATATATAATTACGATATTTTTATAATATCTATAATTTACATTATAAAAAAATATACAGATATAATAAATGAATAAATGTTTGGTTTTATTGATAATATTGACAGTTCTAGCAATATTGTTTCTTGTATACAACCATAATAACAGTTCTATAGAGAAGTTTAGTGATAGTGGTTTCAGAAGCAACAGCAGTGTATATAATGAAGAATATAACAAAGCAATGAATACTGTATTAAAAAATTGTATCTCTGAGGTTCAAAACGATTTCGGTTA
>MDTG01391169.1_pt1 | contig 10048 bp, 10 predicted proteins | sample 811421 | NCBI WGS metagenome assembly MDTG01 (sample SAMN05326645, study PRJNA326480) | marine metagenome | isolation source: seawater | place: Pacific Ocean: South East | collected 2011 | reverse complement strand
CACCCGAAGATTTTTTAGTTTGGGCTTATAACAACTCCCCAAGGAAATCTTCCTACTTTAATTGATTTTTCAACTTTTAGTTTGTCTACGTTAATAAAAGAAACATCATTACTAACACCGTTGGTACTCAATAAGGTTTTTTGATCAGGTGTAAATGCTAATTGCCATACTCTTTGACCTACTAACAAATATTTAATTACTTCCTTTGTCTTTTGATCAATAACAGCGATTCTGTTAGCCGGCCCCAATGCAACAAAAGTATACTTTCCATCTTCCGTATGTTTTACGCCTACTGGTTGAATACTTTCCTCGTTAACGCCTGGTATTTCGAATCCGATCGTGTGAGTTACCTCTCTAGAACTAGGACTTATAACTTTTACAGTACCTCCAATTTCAGCAGAAACCCAAACCTCTTTATCATCAGGTGTAAACATTGCTACCCTTGGTCTTGCATCGACCAAAACATTTTCTGTTATTTCAAGTGTTTCTGTATCAATAAAATGAGCCATGTTAGTTGTCTCTGAGGTGTTAACTAAAACTTTTCCATTATTTGTGAGTCCCATTCCTTCTGGCTCAACGCCAACCGGAATATCATCAATTATCATTTTATCAGTCATATCTACAACAGTTACCATAGCATCATCTTCATTGGCAATATAAAGAGTATCATTTTCAGGAGAGAGTACGAATAGTTCTGGGTCAGGACCAGAAGGTAGATGATACTTTAATTTAAGAGTCTTTGCTTCTCTAACTTCCACTCTATCATCATCTGATGCACAAATAAGAACAAGTTTACCATCTTTAGACATAATTATGCCTCTTGGCCTTTGTCCTACATTAACAGTTTTAATAACCTTTTTCTTAGCTATATCAATTACACTAACTGTATTATCTTTTTCATTCGTTATGTAAGCGAGGTTAGATTTAACCTCTGAAAAACTAAAGAATAAAATAATTGTTAATAAAAAAATCATAATAGTAATGTATTAAAATTTTTAAAATTTACAAGAAGATTCCGGCTGATCTTTACCTAATGTATCAAGTTCGCTGAAGGGATGAATGTAGCCTTCTTGAGGAGAAACAGAAACCATTGATCTTGGTGCAGCTAAGAGGATTGGTTGTCTAAGCTGACCATTCCAAGATCTAAATGAAACTTTAACACCCTTGTAAGCTCCAAGACCAAACTTTTGACTTAGAATATATTTTTGAACTTCTTGTATATCATTATTTTGTACTCTTGTGATTGTTTCTCCTAAAGCTCTTACTGCCGTCCAAGCATGATAGTCAATCTCAGTCATCCACCTTCCACTTTCTCTTCTAAACCTATTTTGCATCTGTGTTGCACCCCACTGCTCATGTGTGCGATGCCATGAAGTTGGCTTCAATCCTTGTGTTCCAGCAACTGGTCTTGGATCCCATGTTCTGTAAGCTAAATACTCTCCAAACTCACCTGCTTCATCAGCTACAACTAGAACATCATAGTTTGAGCCTTTTGTAAAAATAGGAACTTCCTTTCCAGCTGTTCTTCGTAAATCTGATGTAAAGTCCCATGTTTTGTCTTCTTTAATTTTTATATTAAATTTTTTTGCTGAATTTTTTAACGCTTGAGCAAGCAGTTTATCATTTTCTTTTGGACCTGTTACTAGAAACCATTTTTTCCATTTTTTTTTTACCAAATATTGGGTAAGTGCATCAGATAAAATAGAATAGCTAGGTGAAATATGTAAAAGATTTTTTTTACAATTTTCATTTCTCAAGGAATCATTTTTGGCTCGAATGTTAAAAATCAAAACATCCTCCACTCCAGTAATTTTCATCAAAGACAATAATTCTTTTTCATTAAGATCTACAATAAAAAACTTTTTACCATTCTTTAATAATTTTTTAAACTCACTCACAAGATCCTCTTCAAGTAATATCCTATGAAATTCAACTTTATAATCATGGCCTAGAAATCTTCCAGTAGTAAGATTATCTTCTAACGCTAATTTAACACCATAAAAACCCTCATCTTCTAAAATAGGATCAAGATTTGAAAGCACAGGAGGAATTTCTCTTTGTTTCGATATAAAAACTATTTCAGTTGTAATACTAATTTCTTTTTGAAAAGTTTTTTTTCCTCGCTTTTCTCGTGCCTTTTTTCTTTCTTCATCAGCTTTCTTTCTTTCTTCAAGTTGTTGAATTGATAGCTCTCTAGTTTCTGTATCTAGACTGAAAGATAAAACAACGAACAATGATAGTGATATAATTAAAAAAAACTTTGAACTCATAATTTAACTTACTATAAATAAATTTTAAAAAATGTTAACCTAAAAAAATTCATATGAAGAAAAAAAAAATTTCAACTAGGTTAGTTCGGGGTGGGGTTAATCGCTCACCATTCTTCGAAACAAGTGAAACACTTTACCTAACATCTGGATATGTATACAAAACTGCTGAAGAAGCTGAGAATGCATTCAAAGAGAAAAAAAAGAGATTTATGTATTCGAGGTTTGGAAACCCAACTATTGAAATGTTTCAAAATAAAATGTCTCAAATTGAAGAAGCAGAAACTTGTTGGGCAACAGCAACCGGAATGTCAGCAGTTTTTACTATTTTTATGTCGTATTTAAAAAAGGGAGATAGAATTGTATCCAGTAAAGCATTGTTTGGAAGTTGTCATTTCATAATTACACAAATTCTTCCTAATTTTGGTATTGATGTAGAATTAATTGACGGCACAGACCTAAATCAATGGGAATTAGCTCTTCAGAAAAAAACTAAACTTGTTTTTTTTGAAACACCTTCAAACCCATGTTTAGATTTAGTTGATATTAAAGAAGTTTCTAATCTTGCACACAAGTCTGGAGCACTGGTAGTTGTCGATAATGTTTTCGCTACACCCATATTACAAAAACCTCTCAAATTTGGTGCAGATATTGTTATGTATTCCGCAACAAAACATATAGATGGTCAAGGAAGAGTTTTAGGAGGAGCAATATTGAGTAGTAAAAATTTCTGTGAAAAATTCATAAGACCATTTATTAGAAATACAGGACCATCCTTAAGCCCTTTTAATGCTTGGATTTTATTGAAAAGCTTAGACACAATTGAATTAAGAGTAGAAAAACAATGTGAAAATACTCATAAAATTTTAGACTTCCTTAAATCAAGTAAAAATATTCAAAAAATTTATTATCCTTTCGATCCGAATTTTAAACAATATAATCTCGCTAAAAAACAAATGATTGATGGGGGAACAATTATTTCATTTGAACTTAAAAATACAAAAAAGGATAAAAAAAAATTAGCTTTCAATTTTTTAAATAATTTAGAATTAATTGATATTTCAAATAATCTTGGTGATACTAAATCTCTAATTACACATCCTGACACCACTACTCACCATAGACTGTCCGAAAAAGAAAAAATCAGTTTACGAATCACAAAAAATCTTGTTAGACTGTCGGTCGGGTTAGAGGATGTAAACGATCTGATTGACGATATCAAATCAAGTTTAATAAAAACATATAAGTAAATTATTTAATGAAGAAAAAATATAAAGTTTCAGTTTTAGTAGAACCTTTTTATCTTGAAGACCATTCAGACCCAGCAGAAGATTCTTATCTTTGGGCTTATAAAGTTAAAATTAAGAATAACAGTGGGTCAACAGTAAAACTTATAAGAAGATATTGGAAAATATTTGATTCCAATGGAAATCATAGAGAAGTAAGAGGTGAAGGTGTCGTTGGTGAACAACCAGTTCTCCAGCCAGGTGAGGAATTTGAATATACAAGTGGAACCCCATTGAAAACAACTTCGGGATTAATGCATGGAAGTTATGAAATGCAGGATTTTAATGGCGAAAGCTTCGAAGTAAAAATACCACCTTTCTCACTTGACATACCAGATCAAAAAAGAAATCTAAATTAATGCATAATCTAAAGTCATCTCTTTTTATTATAGGAAATCTTCTTATTTTTTTTTCAATATATTCTTTGATTCCAGGAATCTTAGACTATTCTCAAAAGGGTACTGATTGGGTAGTATTTTTTGTTATTTCTATCCTTTGTTTGTTTACTGGATTAAATATTTCTTTTATTTTTAAAAATAAGCAAAGAGATGTTGATATTCTATCTGCTTTTCTTCTTACTCTAATTTCATGGATTGTTTTAACATTAATTGGAGCATTTCCATTTTTCTTGGGTACGCCAAACTTAAATTTTATAGATTCTTTTTTCGAATCAATGTCTGGTTTGACTACAACTGGGGCTACTGTAATGCAAAATTTAGATAATACTTCTAAATCCATACTCTTGTGGAGAGCAATGCTTCAGTGGCTTGGTGGTATTGGGATAATAGTAATTGCAATAGCAATTTTTCCAGTTCTAAAAATTGGTGGAATGCAACTATTTCAAACAGAATTTAGTTCAAAAGAGGAGAAAGTTTTACCAAGAACAACAACTATTGCATCTGGTATTGGTATTGTATATTTTTTATTAACCATCGTATGCTCTTTGTTTTTATTTTTTACTGGATTGAGTTTTTTTGATAGTATTGCTCATGCTATGACAATAATAGCAACAGGCGGGTTCTCTACAAAAGATTTATCTATAGGACATTATGATTCTGTTTATACCGAGGTTGTAACCATGGCTTTTATGATAATCTCGTCTTTGCCCTTTATTCTTTTTTTTCAGGCATTAAGAGGAAAAGTTGGAGATCTATTTTCAAATTCTCAAGTCCACTTTTTTTTAATTCTAGTTTTTTCGGTAACTTTAATCGTTACTATTTGGTTAAAAAAATATTATGAGGTAGATTTTTTTCAGTCATTAAGAATTGCTGCTTTTTCAGTTGTTTCAATTTCTACAGGTAGTGGATTTAGTACATACGATTTTAGCGTTTGGGGTACATTCACAACTCTTTTATTTTTATTTCTTATGCTTGTAGGAGGATGTTCTGGGTCATCCAGTTGTGGACTTAAAATTTTTAGAATCCAAATTTTATTTAAAACATCAGTTAATTTAATAAAAAAAATAATTCAGCCTCGTGGTGTTTTTATTCCGACATTCAATTCTAGAGAAATTGGTGAAGAAGTTCTCAATTCCGTAACAGGATTTTTTTTCTTATACATGTCTGTTTTTGGTATTTTAACTCTTGTTCTAGCATATGACGGTCAGACAATGCTTACCTCACTCTCAGGAGCTGCAGCTGCGTTAGCTAATGTTGGTCCAGGGTTGAATGAAGTTATTGGTCCTAGTGGAAATTATTCTCAGATTAAAGATTCCTCAAAAATTTTTCTTAGTATAGGAATGTTAATTGGGAGATTAGAATTATTTCCAATCTTGATTCTTCTTTCACCACTTCTTTGGAGAAGGTAAGTTTTAAAATTCACCTAAACACCAAAGTAATATAGACTGATGAATATATAATCTATTTTCAGCTTCATCCCAAACTAAAGAGTTCTTACCATCAATAATTTCATCTGAGACTTCAACTCCCCTATGTGCGGGCAAACAATGCAAAAAATAAATATCTTTTTTAGAATTAGTTAATAATTCTTTATTTATCTGAAAATCTTTAAATTTATTTATCTTATCTGGATTTTTTTTCATTCCCATTGAAACCCACGTATCTGTAATTACAACATCAGAATCTTTGAGTGCTAATTTTGGATCTAGAACAACTGATATATTTCTCCTATGATTATGTTCTGCAATTAACTTTTTGTTAGGAAGGTAGTCCTCTGGACAACATATCTTTAAATTATAATTAAAGTGAAGACAAGAATGAATCCATGAATTGCAAACATTATTTCCATCTCCAACCCAACATAAATTTAGATTCTCTAAAGACTTAAAATTTTCTTCTAAAGTCATTATATCGGCCAAAATTTGGCATGGATGACTAGAGTCTGTTAGTCCATTTATAATAGGAACAGTTGAAAAATCACTCATTTCATAAAGTTTTTTTTCTTCTGAACCTCTATACATAATCAAGTCTACGTATCTTCCTAGGACTTTAATTGTATCTTGCAAAGATTCTCCTCTTCCGAGTTGTGTATCACTAGGATCTAAAATTACTACATCTCCATCAAGTTGTTTCATTCCAACTTCAAACGAGACTCTTGTTCTTGTTGATGGCTTTTCAAAAATCATAGCTAAGATTTTTTTTTTATTTAATTTTTTTTCTCCGTATGTCTTTTTTAAAACATGACCACGTTTTATAATCTCTTTAATTTCCTTAGTTGAAATTTCATTTAAATTGAGAAAATGTTTAATTTTATCTTTCATTTTAAAAATTTTTAAATGCTTTATCTATTTTTTCAATTGCCTCTTCAACATGCTTCATTTCCAAAATAAGAGGAGGAAGCATCCTTATAACATTTAAACCTGCCTTTACTGTTAAAAGTCGTTCCTTCTTTAATGCTTCAATTAAAATTCCATTTTTTTCAACTGCCTGTAAACCAATCATCAAACCAATTCCTCTAACATCAGATACAAGTTTAGGAAATTTTGGAATAATTTCTGTTTTTAACAATTTTCTTAAATTATAACCTACATTTCTAACATGATCTAAAAAATCTTCTTTTAATACGTGGTTAAGAACTTCATTAGCTACTGCCATACCAAGAGGATTTCCACCAAAAGTTGAACCATGCGATCCTGGCTCCATTGACTTAGTTGTTTTCTTATCCAGTAATAATGCTCCTACGGGAAATCCTCCTCCAATACCTTTCGCAATAGAAACTAAATTTGGTTTTAATTCTTTAACCCATTCAACCGCTAAAAATTTTCCTGTACGGCCGACTCCACATTGAACTTCATCAAAAAATAATAGTAAATTATTTTCTTTTGCAATTTTATTTAAATCTCTTAGGTAATCTTTCTTAGCAGGTGTTATTCCACCCTCACCCTGGACTGTTTCAATCATGATAGCTGCTGTATTTTCATCTAAATTATCTATAATTTCGTTAGTGCTATTAAATTCAACTTGAACGAATCCGTCTAGAATAGGGTCAAAACCTTCTGTAAGTGAAGATTTACCACTTGCAGATATAGCTCCAAAAGTTCTTCCATGAAATGAATTTTTAGCACAAATTATCTTATATTTTTTTTCATTTTTATGATGAAAGAATTTTCTAATCACTTTGATTCCTGCTTCAACTGATTCAGCTCCTGAATTACAGAAAAAAACACTAGATGCAAATGAGTTTTCCACTATTTTTTTAGCTACAATTTGTTGCTGACTAATTGTGAATAAATTTGAGCAATGCCAGATCTTCTCTGATTGTTCTTTCAATGCTGAAATTAATCCTGGATGACTATAGCCTAGACAAGATACTCCTATACCACTTGTAAAATCTAAATATCTAGTACCATCAATTGCATGTAGATAAACTCCATCACCATGATCAATTTCTAAAGATGATGAATTATATACTCCTAAAATACTCATTTTAATTTCTTAAACCATAACCTTTCTTAAATATGTAAATTGTAATAAATAAAAAAAATATATTAGCAACCCCTAATATTATGATTCCAAAGTTTAAATTACTATCACTGTAGCCTATAAAACCATATCTAAATCCATCAATCATGTAAAAAAATGGATTCCAATTGGCTAAAAAATGCCAGAATTTTGGAAGTCTATCAATAGAATAAAATGTACCTGATAGAAAGGTTAATGGCAAAATAATAAAATTTGTAATTGATGCCATATGATCAAACTTCTTCGACCATATCCCACATAGAATTCCCATTAAAGATAATAATAAAGATGATAAAAAACCAAAGTAAAATATATAAAATAAACTGGAAAATTTAATGTCAATTGTAAAATAGATCATAATTAAAATTGATAATCCCACAAGAATTCCCCTAGTAACTCCTCCTAAAGCATAAGAAAAAGTTAACTCTAATTCTGATAATGGAGGCATTAAAACATCAACTATATTTCCTTGAACTTTCGAAATTAAGATTGAAGATGAAGTATTAGCAAATGAATTTTGCATTATTGCCATACAAATCAATCCTGGTGCCAAGAATTCTGAAAAAGTATAATTTTCAGTATTTAGATAATTTCTATCTATTGAAAGAGAAAATATAATATAAAAAAGCAAAGTTGTTATTCCTGGAGCAATAATTGTTTGAGCAAAAACATTGAAAAAACGCTTAACCTCTTTTAGGTACAGAGTAAAAAATCCAATCCAATTAAAACCTTTAAAGTTTCTTAATTTTTTCATAATCTATTATATATTAACTATTTTACCTGATAAAAATTAAAAAATGATTTCAGAATACTTTACAAAGTATTGTTCTTATTATCTCTCAAGATATTCTATTACTGAAAAAAAATTTGAGAATATATTAAAAAGAAAAATTAAAAAAGATTTTTTTAATAAGAAGTTTACTAAAAGTGATTATTTTCAATATCTCAATGAGATTGAAAAAGTTTTATTACATTATAAAAATATGGGTTTTTTTAAAGAAGAGTCTCTTATAGATGGAAAAATCGAGAGCTATATCAGAAAGGGTTATTCCAAAAAAAAAATTTTTCACTATCTAATAAAAGATCAATTTGAACAAGATCTTCTTGCAAAAAGGATCACCGAAATTAATAATGATACTGAATTAGAGTTTATTCTAATAGAAAATTTCTTAAAAAAAAAATCTTTGTTTAATTTTGAGGAAAAAAATTTACCTAAAAAAGATTACTTTGACAAAATTCTTATAAAACTGCTAAAACAAGGTTTTAATGCTGATATTTGTAAAAAGTTTTTTAAAATTAAGAACTTATGGAATTTTTGAATCAATTAATAAATTTTTTAAAAACAAATCTAAATTCAATAATAAATGAGATTGATTTAATAAATCTGTCTATTTCTATAAGCTTATTCTTTATAATTTTAATTTTTAAAAATGTTATTAAATTAATTTTAAAAAAAAAAATAAGATTTTTAAGCTCGTTAAAAAATAAAAGGTCAAAAGAATTAGCAGAATCTTTTGATAGTCTATTTACCTTTTTTGTTTACTTTTTAGCCTTCTTTATTTTTACTATTTCTATCAATACTTCAGAGAAAACAGGAATGTTTTTTGAAAAGATTAACCTTTCTTTATTTACAATTTTAACTTTTTGGATAATTCAACAGAGTGTAGAACCTATAATTTTAGGAATTAAAAATGTTAGAAAAATATTAACTACTGATCTACTCGAATGGGTTACAAAGGCCTTGAAAATTATTATTTTTATTCTTGGATTTTCTGCGGTACTTGAGCTGTGGGGTATAAAAGTTGGTGCTATTATTGCTGGTTTAGGTTTGTTTGGAGTGGCTGTTGCACTTGGAGCACAGGATTTATTCAAGAATCTAATTTCAGGAATATTAGTTTTAGTGGAAAAAAGGTTTAAAAAAGGTGATGTAATAATAATAGAAAATATTATTGAAGGTTCCGTTGAAAAAATAGGATTTAGATCCACAGCCATAAGAAAATTTGATAAATCAATATGTTATATTCCAAATTTTCAGTTTGCAGAAAATGCAGTTACAAATATTTCAGAAACAACTTACAGAAGAATAAATTGGATAATTGGTTTGGAATACAAAAGCAGTGTCAACCAATTGAAAAAAATCTGCAAGGATATTGAAAATTATGTATCGAAAAATTCAAAAGATTTTAAAGTAACAAATGCTATTCCTGTAATTGTAAAGATTGACGAATTTGCAGATAGCTCAATTAATATTTTAGTAAGGTGTTTTACAAATACAAAAGATTATAACGAATATCTTGATATAAAAGATAGATTTGCTATCGAACTAAAAAATATAGTTGAAAGACGGAAGGGATCATTCGCTTTCCCTTCACAGTCAATCTATATTGAAAAAAATTCTTAAGGATTATTTATTTTTGGAAGCTCTTTACTTTTTTGTCAAAATTATCCCAGACTCCTTTTTTTCCTTCCCAATTTCCTTTGGTTGCAACCTTAGAATACTCAGTTGCTCTGGTTTCAAAAAAGTTCGCGTGCTCTACACCATTGAGAATTTCTGTTAACCAAGGGAGTGGGTGAT
>MDTG01156119.1_pt1 | contig 10048 bp, 5 predicted proteins | sample 811421 | NCBI WGS metagenome assembly MDTG01 (sample SAMN05326645, study PRJNA326480) | marine metagenome | isolation source: seawater | place: Pacific Ocean: South East | collected 2011 | reverse complement strand
GTCATCCCTCGGTTTCGCGATCGCTCTTACACTGATGACTTTGGCTATAGTTTTCAAAGATATTAGATTCTCAATTTGGACCACAGCTCCAGTTATTGCCACGGTTGCACTTCAATGGCTTGTAATGTGGCAAATGGACGTTTCACTTTCATTGGTGACGGTGATGATCGGCTCAATTTTGGTAGGAGTTGGTGTTGACTTCTCGATTCACATTGCGAACCGCATACGCGAATTGGGCGGCGGTATTGAAGCGATTCGGACATCGACTGTCAGCACTGGAATGTCGCTATTCGAAGCAGCGACAGTTACTACACTAGGAATGGTGACTGCATATCAAATTCCGATTCCTGAAATTAAACCGTTCATTACTGTAATTATTATTCTATTATGGATTGCTGCGGCAAGTGCGTTGATTCTATTGCCTGCAATATTCGTACTGCTTGAAGAATTAGGAATCGGTTCAACAGGTGGTGCATCTTCAATGGCTCGCAAACTCGGATTGGGCAACGTTGCAGACCGTGGAGACATCGATATTGTTGATGCAGCACTAATTCCTGACCATGGCGATGCATGGTGAACTCTAAGGGATGCCACCCTGACGAGTGCACATGGTGCGATACTGGTTGATGAAATCTGAGCCCGACGTCTACCCATTTTCTCAGTTGATTGCAGACGGCTCAACACATTGGGATGGTGTAAGGAATTACCAAGCAAGGAATATGATGCGTGATGATATGAAAATGGGTGACATCGTCCTATTTTATCATTCAAACACCAAGCCTCCACATGTGGCTGGCATTGCAAAAGTTTGCCGTGAAGGATATCCTGATCATACATCATGGGACACTAATAGCAAATATTTTGACGAAAAATCAACCCCTGAAAATCCTCGCTGGATGATGATAGATATCGAGCCTGTGCAGGAGATGAACATGGTGAGCCTTGCCGATATCAAGGAAAATCCAAACTTAGAAGGAATGCCATTGGTGCAAAGGGGTCAGAGACTTTCAGTTCAACCTGTTTCAAAAGAACAGTACGAAGAGATTTGCCGAATGGGTGGAGTAGAATGATTCCAGTAGCATCTCGCGCTTCAACAATTGAATACGCAATACGTGATGTTGTGGTTCCTGCAACTAAACTTGAAGCCGAAGGTCATCAAATTATCAAACTGAATATCGGTGACCCAATCGCATACCCTGGTCTACCGACTCCCCCTCATATGGTTCAAGCATACATCGAAGGTTTAGCCCAAGGGAATAATGGCTACTCTCCATCTTATGGTCTTCCTGAACTCCGTGATGCTATTTCTAAAGATGAATCCTCCAAAGGTTGGGATTGCTCCAATGATGATGTGTATGTTTGTCATGGTGTGACTGAAGCGTTACAAATTATCTTTGCAGCTACTCTTGAAGAGGGCACTAAGGTTCTAGCGCCAGGCCCACATTATCCTCCTTACATGGCATATCCACAAATGTATGGGGCAAGCACAATCGAATATGCTCTCAAGTCTGATGATGGTTGGGCAATAGATATCGATGATATTGAATCAAAGATGGATGAAGATGTTAGACTATTGGTAGTAATCAATCCAAATAATCCAACTGGCAACGTGGCTGGCGCTGATGAAATTGACAAATTGCTGAATATCGCAAAGAAATGGCCGAATTGTATGATTGTGGCTGATGAGATTTATGATGGCTTAGATTTTAGCGGTAACCAAGTTTCAGTAGCATCTCGTTCAATCGATGTACCAGTGTTCTCTCTCAACGGTGTATCAAAAGTCTATTACGCACCTGGATGGAGAATTGGATACCTGGCAATTCATGATCCAACAAATGTTCTTGTAAATGTTCGAGATGGAATTGAACGACTTTTACGCTCGAGGCTCTGTGCAAGTACTCCGGCTCAGTTAGGATACTTAGCAGGATTAAATGGTGACCGTTCTTGGATGGATGAACACACTTCGAAAGTGAAAGCACGCCGTCAGTTGTGTCTTGACCGTATCTCTGAAATTGATGGTCTAGAAGTTGAAGCCCCAGGTGGTGCTTTCTACATGTTTGCTAGACTTACTGATGAAAACTGGTCTAAAAATGACAAGGAGTTTGTGTTGAAATTATTGCATGAAGAACATGTGCTAGTCGTTCACGGAAGTGGATTTTCTCCTGAAAAAGGAGCTGGCCACATCAGGATAGTATATTTGGCCGATGAAGCAACACTGCACACAGCATTTGACCGTATTTCATCATTTTTGCAGCGTCACAGATTGGCGAAGAAGTGATGAAGTCCATGCCGTAGGCATGGTTGATGAGGCGCTGGTTACTCGCATGCTTTGCATGCCTGATTTTTACTCCCTTGGCCAGTGCAGGGACTATTGTAAATCCGTCAAGTTTCTCGGTAAACCACCTCTTGCCTTTCCTTATTGCATTCATTACAGCGATAGTTCTCTGGAAATGGATGATACCAAGTCAACTATCTGGATTGCAAGTCGGTTTTGAGATAGATGATGGTCTGTACGAAGTACACAGGTTGTCGAAAGGTCGAGGCGGTGTAAGGCGCCTAATCCAGTTACCAAATGTTGGTTTTGGAATCGCACTTTACATGATGGCCATGACCGGAGTTCTCCTTCTAATTTCGGAATTAATCTTTGAGCCAGAAGTATATTATTTGCCAAATATCCTATTGATGGGATTATTAGTATTGATTCCAATTTTAATTTCTCCATGGGAATCGCTAAACGGCCAACTAGTAGGCAAGAGGATGGGAATTGGTAAAACCAAAGTAGTCCGGATCTTCCTCCGAAGATTTGGCACATTAGTCGGCCTATTCCTAGCATCAATTGGTTCCTATCTTTTGATTATGCCCGAAATTGAATCGTCGCAAAGACCACTCGCTCTAGCGATTGCTGGGTTAATTTTCATGGGACCAACAATTCTTGCATATGGCCGTATTATGGGTGCTTCATGGAATATGCTAATGATTGGAAAGTTCAGAACATGGTTGGGTCGACCTAATCCTATCGATGCTGAAAAGTTGGGTTTTGTCGGTAGAGCTTTTGCCTTCATTTTGATGCTTTTCCTAGTTACCATGCCTTTTACTGCAATCAATGGAATTGTTACTGTAATACATGTGATGTTGAACGACCCGAATAACTCACAAGATATCCTAAATTACGGTGGTATTTTGGGCCACGAAGTATACCTTTTGATTCAAGAAAATCCTCTCTTAGCCGAATGGGAAGCACTCAAGAGTCTACCTGAAGTTCTAGCAGCCTATCTTTCACTAAACATTGCAATCGTTGGATTGGCTTTCATCTTCGAACTAATTCGAAACTTATTCCTTGGAGGTCAGGCATTTGGAGGACTTGGGGGTGTATTACTTGCAACTCCTCGTGAGATTCGTTCTGAAGATAGCGCCCAAGCTAGAGTCTTGTACTTTGCATTCGCAGGATTTAGTGGATATACTGCGTTGCTATTGATTTTGGTCTGTTACAAAGAATTTGGTGATTTGATGCCGTTTATTGAATGGTTCGAATCTAATGGGTTTGACGAGAAAAATCGGCTATTGGTAACTTGGATTTTTATCGCAGTTGGTCAGGCCATTTTCCTAGTTACATGGATACTATCTGTCGCTAAATTCAATATTTTGCGTAATCTGAAATTTGACCTTAATCCGGATGAAAGAAGAGAAGGTGCGATTATGAGCGGCGGAGGCAATTGGATGTTTGATCTGATTGAAGATGCTGCAGCGAAAAACGACCTCGATGCCCTAATACGTTTCCAGATGCGTTCAATTGGTGAGGATGAGGCTATCGTTCGAATGGCTAAAAATCGTGCCAGAATGTTGGAGATGGCAATTCGTGGATTGTGGCCTGCTGCTATCGAAGAAGGGAAGAAAGTTCTAGCGCAGGATGGCGGAGATAATGATGAGGCTAGAATGATTATTGCCGCAGGCCATATTGCTTGCCGTAGGTTGGATGCGGCAAGAGAATCTCTACATAATTTACAACAGCCTGAAGGATATGATGAGCCGGAATTGATGGCTTTCATATGTGAGTGGTTTGACCCTTGGAATGGCTCTGTAGATGAAGACGACCTTTGGGATTGGGAAAACAACCCCTGTATTGACCACCTCAATGATTTGATGAGAATGATGCGTTCTTGGAGTCCACAACCTGCCGATGGTGCATTACACAAAGATAGCTTAACCGTTAATGCAAGGCTATCACACATTGCGTTACTTAGAGCACAAAATTTGCACAAAGAGGCTCTAGATATTTCTCTTCGCCTAGTGAGAGAATATCCGTTGATGGTCAAACCAAGAATTGCAGCATCCCTATGCCTGGTTGACAAAGGTGAATGGCACAGTTCTCTTAGTGTATTGACAGAATTAGAAGAAACAGATCCTTACGACCCAAGAGTAAAGGCTCTAGCGAATATACTTGGCCGGCCAAAAACCGATGATGATGAAGATATCCTTGAAGTCGCTTTGACCAAACCTGCAACAAAGCGTTCTCGACGATGGATCGATGATGCCCCTGTCAACCCAGTTGCAGCTTTAATGCTGAAGAGTGGTGTAGATGAGGCATTGAATGCTAACATTATGATCACAGCATCAAGTGCAGTCGCTAGAAAAATGACACCGAGGTTTACATCTGGAATTATCTCACAAATCATTAATTGGGGTATTCTTACACCACTTTGGATACTGGCTGGAATATATGCATCTGGCGAAATCGGATTACTAGAAGGGTTGGCAATTTCACTTGGTTTAATTTTACTTCATCAGAATGCTCGCCGCTTCAAGAAGCAACAATCGAGGGTGATAAGACATAGAGACCAAAAGGCGATGGTAGCATATGCTAAGCGAATAAAACGTCACAAAATAAGTCTCAGTCGCAGCGAGATTCCTGTTGGTACTCACCTGCTACTTTCTGGAATGTTATTGACCATAAACGGAATAGTTTACGATATTGGATTACCAGGTTGGATGACCACACTTATTCCTAAAGAAAGCGAACGTGCAGTAAAGCCAAAATTAACTCGTAGGGCTAATGCTATGAAACGTGAAAGGGATGCTAGAATGCAAAACCTAACACCTGGCTGGTGGCTCAAGCGTCCGAAAGAAGAAGGCTCAGATGTACCTGCTATGGAAAGGCTTGTTGGCCCAGTAGCATATCGTGGTCGAGCACAAATCATGCAACGAAAGTCGGGCAAGGCAGGACGCCCTGTTGGACGCTCACCTAACCGTAAAGGAATCATGTCTTCTGAACTTACTCGAAAGGGTATTCCACACAATACTATTGTGTCCGAAAAGCAATCTCGTGCAACTAATCGTGGCGGGCCTAGAAGGCCTAGGTGAGACCTAAAATTTGAACCCTTTATTCCAAAGGGTCAAAGGCCGTATGCTAAAGGAGTGCAACATGATTGAGCCCAAAGGCAGTTGGAGTTCCAGTCCCGAAAATTTGAATCACGCACAGATAGTAATGGATGCTGTAACAGAAAGCGGTACTCTTTATCGTGATGGACTTGGTATGATCGCTAGTGAAAATATCGTATCACCTATGGTCCAGAAAATAGTTTCAAGTGATTTACACGGAAGGTATGCAGAAGGACTTCCATTCAAACGATATTACCAAGGATGTGGTGGTTTTGATACGATTGAAGACTTAGGTTTGAGCCTAGCGAAAGAAGTTTTTAATGTACCATTTGCAAACATCCAATCTACCAGTGGCACTGTTTCCAACATTGCAGCAATGAAGGCGTTAGCAAAACCTGGCGATTCGATAACAGCAGTTTCAACGGCTGATGGTGGCCATATTTCACATGCAAGGATGGGGGCAGTGGGCTTGAGAGACCTGAACCTCTCAACATATCCTTGGGATGAAGAAAGAATGGAGCCAGATATCGATGCATCTGCTGATTTGATTAGAGAAGTTGCTCCGAAGATTGCACTATTTGGGCAATCGGTTTTCCTGTTCCCAACTCCATTGAAGGAGTTGGCAGATGCAGCTCATGAAGTCGGTGCTACTGTGATGTATGATGGTGCACACGTATTGGGACTAATTGCCGGGGGTTGCTTCCAGGACCCATTGCATGAAGGAGCAGACGTTATGACAGGTTCATCTCACAAGACATTCCCTGGACCACAAGGTGGTTTCATTTTATCCTCTAGCGAAGATGAGAAATTCCAGAGAAAATTGAACAATGCTGTTTTCCCGGGCACGTGCTCTTCTTACCATCTTCACCACGTAGCTGGCAAAGTTGTTGCTCTTGCAGAATTCCAAGAGTATGGTGCTGAATTATCTAAGAATACGGTTGCTAATGCTCAGGCTTTTGCTGCGGCCTTGGCTGCAGAAGGGTTCGATGTTTTAGCAGAATCAAGAGGTTACACTGCTTCTCACCAAGTTTTGACAAGACATGGAGAATTGGATTCTGGTGCTGGAGCAAAGGCTGCGGATTTGCTTGAACAAGCAGGTATAATTACCAATATGAACATGCTTCCTGGTGACACTAAAGCGATGACTCCATCTGGTTTGAGGCTTGGTGTTCAGGAATTGACACGTGTCGGTATGGGAACTGATGAGATGGTTGATGTTGCTCGATTTTACGCTCGAGTTTTGTTAAATGGAGAAGACCCTAAATCTGTCAAAAATGATGTTAGAGATTTCAAATCGAATTATCAAGTGATTCGTTATTGTTTCAACGAAGAGGAATCTAGCGGATATCCATTGTGATTTTCATGCCTCTAATCGATGAGCCAGAAAATCTACTCGATGCAGATTTAATTTTAGCTCTTCGTTCGAATTTCACTACCAGAAATGGATTGATAATAGATTCGCATGGTAACCCTTGGTACAGGTGGCGTTCAGATGGTTTGGATGCCTGGTGGAGGATGTTTGAGGAAACTATCAACGCCCCAATGGGTCGAAGATTAGCAAATTCTGCATGTGATGAAGAAGAGTGTCTCCTAAATTCGGGCGAATTAGATTTCACTGGACTTTTACGTAAGAGAAAGTCTGTCAAATCACTGATGAAACGATGGTGGTTGTGCGGCTGGGGCCAACCTTCGATCCAACCTGCCGGGATTGATGGAGTTAGTTTAACTCCAGTATTCGCAGGTTTTTTGCAAGCGGCAGTAGAAAGAATAGATTCGAAAAGGTATAGGATGAGGTGGGAACAGAAATCATCGGATTCATGTATTCTAAATCTTGAACCAAGTAACCATCCAGTGACTGCTGCAAAGATTTCCTTTGAGCCTTACAGTCCTGGTTCAAAGTATATGTTAAATGTCGAAAGTGGATGGAGGATAGATGGCCAGAGATTTCATTTGTTGCCGGTTGGAATGTTTAGCAGGTTAGAGGAATCTTGTTCTGGATTAGTTGCCAATATTAGCGAAGATGAAAGATCAGCATGGCCTGAAATTGATGATGGTTTCTTATCGATTGCAATTGCATGCAAAAATCTGTTCATTGCTGGCGAAGAAATTTTCTTAGCATCAGAACCAGATGGATGGATTGAGAGTTGTAATTCCCTATTTGCACCGATGGGACTTTCTGTACCAAGTTCTGTTGATTCAATCGATGATAAAGGTGGCATTGAACTCGTGTATGAGCAAATACCTCTGCTTTCAGTCACAGTAGGTTATCTTGCTGGAGCATGGACTAGATGTGAAGGAAGACCGGTTAAAGTGAGCGTTATTTCTCAGGGTTTGAACACCAAAATAACATTACAAACTCGCTATGAAATAGCATAATATTTGTCTATTAATTACTGATTATTACCAAATCAAGTACCGTGAAGGTTTATGACCGGAACAGTAGTCGAACAATCTGCATTAGCGTGCGGAGCGTATTACTATGTCAATGTCACACAATCAAATGGCCTATGTTGCCATAGTTTCAACTCTAATTTTTGGCTCCCTTTTCGTTGGTGCAACCGGCTTCTTCCAAACTAGTGAAGGGGCGGGTGATTTCGATTCAGCAGCTGAAGATGATTTGATTGGGGATGGTTCCAATTCCGGTCAATCTCAAGATAGAGATTCTGATGGTTTAGTTGACTCGGTTGAACTACAGTATGGCACAGATCCAGATAAAGAGGATACGGACGGCGACGGACTATTGGATGGCTGGGAAGTAGAAAACGGACTTAACCCCTTAGATAATGGTGAGTCCGATGATGCAGATAACGATCCAAGCGAAGCCAATTCTGAAGGTGCAGAAGAACAGGAAGAAGATGATTCATGGCCTGATCCTGATGATGGTCCAAAGGGTGACCCTGACCGAGACGGCCTAATCAATTCGGTAGAATTACTCGAAGGTACCAATCCTAGACTTGCCGATACTGACGGCGATGGTCTGAACGATAAGTGGGAAGTAACATACAAGTTAGTCGTTAACCACCCTGCTGGAAATTACACTCTATTCGACCCACTTTCTGGTAACTGGGATTGTGTTGAACTGAATGATGCTATGGAAGAGTCCCTAGAGGCACATTTCAATGGCGAAAACGGAATCGCAGATTGGGACAACTTGGCTAATGCAGCAGGACAACATTCCTGTGACCAGGTTTTAGATTCTGATTCTGACAACTTGTTTAACCTTGAAGAAGAACAATATGGTACTGACCCAACAAAAGCTGACTCAGATGGAGACTTGCTAGATGATATTCATGAAATTTCTAACACTACAATTTCGGTAATGAAGGCAACAGGCAGAAACTGTGGCCTAAGTCTACTAGACCCAATTGTTCGTAATGCACCATTCGCCGAAGAGGCACAAGAGAATGGACTTGCTTGGTTCAAGGAAGATATGGATGGGGATGGATTGTTGAATGGTCCATCTGACTGGGATACTGACGGCGATGGAATGCCTGATGGTTTCGAATTTTGTTTCTCTAATGTATTAGAACACCCTAGTTCCGGTAGTTCAGTGGCTTCTAACCAACTTCTAGACCCTGCTAACAACTCCGATGGATATGGCGATTGGGACGAGGACGGGATGAACAACATCGAAGAATATCAAGTAGCCAATATCTTTGGAATTGAGAAATTCACATCTCCATGGCATGCCGACACAGACGATGATGACATGCCAGATGGTTGGGAAGCAACAAATGGATTAGATCCTAGAGATGGTTCCAATGGTGACCTCGATTCAGACCGTGATGGTTACGATGCAGATGGTGATGGTGCAGTCACCTTCTCAACACTTGAAAATGCAGCATTAGTAGTTGCTATTGATGTTGAATTAGATGACTGGGTCAGTGCTAACGAAACAGTTGCCCGTGCAAGAATCACTCTTTCTGGTGGAAACCAGCAAGTTATTCCTCTTGTTGCACCAGTTGAAGGGTATGTTTACTCTATTAACGTCGAAGTTGGCGATACAATCGAAAGCCGTCTCGATGTGTGGGTAGAAATTGTCGAACTCGATGAGATGTTCACCAACTTGATGGAATATAATGCAAGAGACTCTGATGGTGATGGAATAATCGATGGGCGCTCCACCGACCCATTGAATCCAGACACCGATGGCGATGGACTCAAAGACGGAATAGAAGTCATAGGCTGGGATATTCTTGTAGTAAATCGTGGTGTTCAACTCACTCACGTAACCTCTGACCCTGGTCTTTGGGATACTGATGAAGATGGACTATCTGATTTCAGAGAGTTCAATGAAATCTGTGATACTGGTTCAAACGCATCTAATGCAGATACCGATGGAGACGGTCTTGGCGACCAAGCAGAAGCCCTGAATGGATTCTCTTGGTACGGAGAAGATTATTTCACCAGCCCATGTATGTATGACACTGACAATGATGGACTTGAAGACGGTGAAGAAGTAATTCTTGGTCAAGATAATTTCCTAACACATGCTAACAATTCAGATACCGATGATGACGGATTGATTGACGGACACGAAGTTCTATTCGTTCCAAGACCATATCAAAACCCTACTAACCCTTTGATTAACGATACAGATGGGGATGGTTTAGGAGATCAAGCCGAAGCTTTGAATGGTTTTACATGGTATGGTGAGGAGTATTTCACAAGC
>MDTG01146190.1_pt1 | contig 10048 bp, 8 predicted proteins | sample 811421 | NCBI WGS metagenome assembly MDTG01 (sample SAMN05326645, study PRJNA326480) | marine metagenome | isolation source: seawater | place: Pacific Ocean: South East | collected 2011 | reverse complement strand
TTCTTTTAAAGATATTTTCGAGATATTCTTCTAGTACACTTCTCTCACTAATTATTTGTATGAGGGGTACTAATGAAGCCAAGCTTATAACATCAAAAATTGCTTGTAATATTACTAGTATTAACAAATTTATGAATTTTCTTTTCCCTCTTCTATTTATTACATTAAGGGTCTTAATTAGGAGTTTTAAAAAGGTTCTTTGAAGAAATATTTTTTTAAACATTTTTATATTGATAGAAATTTGCAAATATAGTTTTCTAAGAATAGTTCAAAAAAATAATCTAATATCATTATCTTAAATAAATCTCCTTACCAGATTTTGAAGACAAATAGGCGGCTTTAATAATTTTTATACTAGACAGACCACTTTCCCCATCACAAATCGCTTCTTTTTTGTCTATCAAAACATCTAACATATTTCGGTAGTAGTCATAATGACCAGAACCATATACGTTTTTAATTTTATAATTTGATTTTTTAATTTTTTCTTCATTGACCTCATCATCAAAATAAAAAAATTCATATTTATTTAGAGCTTCTCCTCCTACTTTTGCACTACCTTTATCACCAATTATCGTGATGGAGCCTTCTATGTTTTTTGGGAAAGTAATCATTGTAACTGCCATACTTCCTAACGTTCCATCAAGCCATTTTAAATTCAGTACTGCTGTATCCTCAGATTCAATTTTTCTTGAAATTGTTGCTATAGATGCGGATAAACTTTTTATTGGACCAATCATCCATTCAAGTAAATCAATATAATGACTGGCTTGGTTCATTAAAGCCCCACCATCAAGTTCTTCGGTACCTCTCCAGTTGTCTTGGTCATAATATGACTGTGGTCTGTGCCAAAAAACATTTAATGCAACAATACCTATCTTTCCAAATTTTTTCTCTTTTATTTTTTCTCTTAAATCTAAAAGAGTAGTATTTAGTCTGTTTTGTTTCACAACGAATAATTTGACATTATTTTTTAAACATTTATTAATCATCATTAAACCATCTTTCACATTCAATGCCATTGGCTTTTCTGTACATATATTTATGCCATATTCTGAAGCATTAATAGTTTGTGATGAGTGTAATCCGCTAGGAGTAGCTATTATAAGTAAGTCAATTTTGATTTTTTTTTCTTGATGAGCAGACAATAATTCCTTGAGGTTTGTGAAATCCAATAAATTTGGAGGGCTACTCCCTTTTTCTAAAAATAAATCATAGGTATATTTTAAAGCAGATTTTAGTTTCTCTTTTGACTCATCGCAAATTGCAACTAAATTACATCTATCCTTTTCAGAAAAGATGGCATTGATATGACTCTTGCTAATTCTTCCACAACCTAACAAAGCGATATTTATTTTATTTGAAGTCATTATTTGTTTTTACTTAAGCTCTAATAATATTAGAGGCATTATTATATTTACCTCTTGTATCAATAATTAATTTACTATTATTTTTAATCAATTCATAATCAAAACTATCATGATCTGTTAGAAGTACTACACAGTCAAAAAAATCTATGTTTTCACCTGTGATTTCTATTGAATCTATTGTAAAGTTGTATTTCCTAAATCTTGGAAATTTCGGGAAATAAGGATCATTATATTTTATATTAGCTCCCATTTTTATTAGTAAATCTATTATTTCTAGGGATGGTGATTCTCTGGCATCATCTATGTTTTTTTTATAAGCAATTCCCAAAATTAAAATCGCACTTTTTTTTACCGATTTGCAAATATCATTTAGTGAATTAGATATTTTACTCACAACATATTTAGGCATAGATGAATTAATTTCTTCCGCCAATTCAATAAATTTCGTATGAATACCAAACTCTTTAGATTTCCATGCTAAGTAATATGGATCAATTGGAATACAGTGTCCTCCAAGCCCAGGTCCTGGAAAGAAGGGCATGAATCCAAATGGTTTCGTAGCTGCAGCTCTTATTACCTCATAAAGGTCTACCCCGAGTTCTTCTGCTATTAGCTTTAATTCATTAACTAATCCTATGTTGACTGCTCTATGAATATTTTCAACGAGTTTAGTCATTTCGGCTGCTCTAGTTGATGATAATACGATTATTTCCTCTATGATCTGCGAATAAATTTTCTTAGCAATTAAGGCACAATTATTTGTGCAGCCGCCAATTATTTTAGGAATATTATGGGTTTTATATATTTTGTTACCAGGATCTTCTCTTTCAGGAGAATAAACTAAAAAGAAATCTTTTCCAATTTTAAAACCCTCTCTTTCAATAAATGGTTTTAATATTTCTTCCGTTGTCCCAGGATATGTTGTGCTTTCCAAAATAAGGATTTGGCCTTTATGCAAAAAGTATTTTATAGAATCTAATGAATTTTTTATAAAAGTTAAATCAGGCTCTTTGTTTTTGCTTAAAGGTGTTGGTACACATATAATTATTACATCGACACTATTTATATTCTCAAGATTTTCGGATGGGATTAATTTTTTATTATTTACATATCTTCTAACCTCACTCGATTTTATATGGTTTATATAGCTTGTAGAACTTCTTAAAGAGTTAATTATTTTTTTATTTATATCAAATCCCAAAGTAGTGATATCTTTTTTGCAGAAGGCTAAAGCAAGTGGTAAACCTACATAACCCATCCCTATGATTCCAATTTTATAATCTTTTCTTGATACTTTTTCCAAAATCTGTTCATAAAAAATATTTTTTTTATTGCTATCCATTCTATATAGTTAAAAAGTATCGAAATTATCGTAATTCATAAAATATTAGCATATGCGATTGTGTTAATTTATAGAATATATAATTGGGAGATAACATTATTTTTATGAATATTCCATTTTTTAATTATAAAAAATTTTGCAAAGATTTAAATTATGATTTATTACTAAAAGAGGTTCTTGAAACTGGATATTTGATAGGAGGACCATTTATAGACGAATTAGAAAATAAAATTCAGGAGATTACTAGAATTAAACATTGCATAACTGTTGGAAATGCAACAGATGCAATGGAAATAATATTTAATTTTTTAGATTTGCCATTCAATTCAAAGGTCTTGCTCCCCACTCATACCATGCTTGCAACCGCTTCTGCAGCAAAAAGTGCAAATTTAATTCCCATACCAGTTGATGTTGATCCTGATTCACTTATGTTGGAGATTCAGCAGCTAGAGAAATGTGATTTAGAGGGTATTTCTGCTTGCATTATTACTCAATTAAATGGTGTTGTTGCAGATATGGACCCTATCAAAGATTTTTGCGATAGTAATAAAATTTATTTAATTGAGGATTCCGCTCAAGGTATAGGAGCTTTTAATGGTGAAAAACATTCAGGAAGTTGGGGGATTGGAGGTTGTTTATCATTTTATCCCGCTAAAGTTGCTGGGGGCATTGGAGATGGAGGTGCGATTATAACAAATAATGATAAATTAGCATCATTTGCAAAATCTGTTAGAGATCATGGAAGAGGCGAGGAATTTGAAGCAATAAATTGGGGAAGGAATAGTAGGTTGGACAGTATTAATGCCAGAGTTATTATCGAAAGAATAAATGATCTGAATGCATTAATAGATAAAAGAAGAGAATTAGCAGGCATTTATGACGAAAATTTAAGGGAATTGGAAATAAACTCATACCTTAAACTCCCTCCAAGGTTTTCAACGAATAGTAATTCTATTAGTACATATCAAAATTATGAGATACAGGTAAATAAAAAAGATGATTTAATCGAATTTCTTAAAAAAAATGATATTGGAACTATAAAACAATGGGGAGGGTTCTCAATAGCACATTTCTCACAACTGGGCTATGAAATAGAGGATTATCCAGAAACAAAAGCATTATTTTATCGTTTACTTTTATTACCTATGAATCATATGATGACTAAAGATGAGGTTCAGTACATTTGTGATAAGATAAATTACTTTTACAGGTCTGCATAAAAACTGATTTAAGAATTGAATAGCTCTCTTTTTAATAAATTTAAGATATCTTTCTCAGATAAATAGTACTCTCTCTCGAGAACATTTGAAGAGGGAGCTGGACAATTTTTTAAAGACAAATTAATAGGTTTAGACAATAAAATGTTTGGATCTAATTGCTCGACTACCGAGGAAATTATTTCTGAAGCTAAGCCACAAGTTTTCCATCCACCATCAACTACTATTAATCTTTTTGTTTTATTGATGGATTTTAAAATTAAGTCGTAATTGATTGGATTTATAACTCTTAGGTCGATAAGTTCAATTGAAAAATTTTTATTAGTATCATTAAAAATTTTGATCGCATTTTTTGAGATTTTTGTGGAATATCCTGATGAGATGATGGTGATATCATTCCCCTCCAAAACTTTTCTAGATGTTACTTCCTCCAAATTTATTTTTTCAATTTCCTTGCTTTCTTCTCTTTCATCATAAAGCCACCTGTCATCAATAAATATTACAGGGTCCTTGCATAAAACAGATGAGATAAGTAAATCTCTTGCATCCAGAACTGAATAGGGCATCACAACTCTTAATCCAGGAATATGGGCAAATAATGAATGTAATAATTGTGAGTGTTGAGCACCTTGTTCGCCTCCCCTATTAACAATTGATCTTATGGTTACTTGAGGATTTGCTTGCCCGCCAAACATATATGACCATTTTGCTGCTTGATTTATAATTGGATCCATCGCATACAACATAAAATCCATCCTTGGATGCACTACTATAGGTTTAGAACCGCAAAGTGATGCACCGATAGCTGCACCTGTGACTGCGTTCTCTGAAACTGGTGTGTCTATTATTCTTTTTTTACCATATAACTTGTCTAAATCTCTCATAGTATTCCCCACATACCAAGGACTCCACAACCCTTGTCCTATAACAAATACATCTTTATGATTGTCTAAAAGATATTTGAAGCCTTCAAGAATTGCTTCGGAGTAAGTAATGTAATTGGTCATTTTTTCTCAAAGTAAATATTTTTTAAAAGATCATTTTTCTCTGGGAATGGTTCTTCTAATGCAATTTCCCATGTATTATTAATTTCATTAATTATTTCGTTTCTTATCTTATCTAATATTGACTGATCCAGTATATTCTGTTCAATAAGAGATTCTTTTAATCTTTTGATCGGACATCTTAGTTTCCAGTTATTTAAGGATTTTCTACAACGATTCGTCCCTACATCAATATCTTCTCTCCAATCTACATGACCAAACCATCTATAAGTGAAAGCCTCAATTAACCAAGGCTTTTTATTTACTCTAGTCTCCTTTATTATATCTTTTGTTGTATTAATAACTTCAATTATATTATTGCCATCAATAATTTTATGATTAATTAAGTTAGCTTTAGCAAATCTTGAAGTAAAAGAACTAGGTTGCCTTTTGTTAATATCCATATGGCTTGAAAAAAGATTATTTTCTACAACAAAAATCACTGGCAAATTATTTATAGAAGCAAGATTTAATGACTCATGGAAAACACCTTCTTCTACCCCTCCGTCCCCTATATATGCAATGGACACAGAATTAATATTTTTTTGTGATATTGCCAAGCCTGCTCCAACTGCTAAAGATATAGTACCTGCCACAATTGGAACTGAACCCATAAATCCAACACTTTCATCAATGAGATGCATTGAACCTCCATAGCCTTTTGAAAGACCTGTTGAACGACCAAGAATTTCTGCAAATAATCCTTTAAGGGAAGAACCTAAAGCTAAAATATGAGCATGGGATCTATGCGCACCAAAAATATAATCATTTCTAGTTAGATGATAAGAAATTCCTACTGGTATAGCCTCTTGACCAGCGGCAAGATGAACAGGCCCACCAATTTCTCCATTCTTTCGTTCTTCGGCAATTTTAAACTCTACTTCTCTAATAAAAGTTAATTTTCTATATAGGTCTTCACAATCTTTTTTTGAAATAGAATTTAAATTAAAAGTATTCTGGTGTTTCTTAGGATTTATTAAATCATCTAAAAATGTATCATTAACCATTATAAATTACTTAACAAATTAAATTTAATTATAGTTCATGGTCATAATTAAAAACTAAATTTTTTTCAAATTAAAAATAATCTTCTGATAGGTTTTTTCAAAATTAAATAATTCCTGATAGCTATTGAATGAATTTCTTTTTAGATTATTTAAGAATTCTTTGTTTTCAATCAAATATGAAATTTTCTCAATACCTTTCAAATCTTTATCTAAAAAAATACCATTATCGAATTCCTCAATCATTTTTTTTAATTCACCTTGAGTATTAGTTATAAATGGGACACTATTCTCTAAACTTTCAATAACTTTATTTGGGATGCTATTTTGAAAATTTTGATTATTCAAATAAGGGGCTAAGGTGGCAATAGAGTATTTTATAAGTATTGATGCGTTGTATTTATCAATCTCTCCAACAAGCATTACATTTGATTTATTGCTAAAAAGAATTTTTAGTTCTTTATGTTTATCCCCAGTACCGCAAATTATAAAAATATAATTTGGATACCTTGTAATTAAAAAATTTGAGATATTCAAGATTAATTTAAAATCAAAAGAATTCGAGAGACTTCCTACAAATGAAAAATGTTTTTTATCGAATACATTTATGCCTTTTTTATACCAAAAATCTATGGCTTCATTTAATCTTTTTTGATTAAAATTGATTTTTTTTCTAACCAAAGGTGATACAAAATATATTGAGTGATTAAAGTTTTTATTTTGTATATTATGGAATGATTTTATCCATTTGATAAATGAGTTTGTTATGGATGAGATCGCATCAGCATTATTAAAAATGTAGGACGTTAATTTGAAGTAGGGGAAAAGCAAGAATCTTGCAAATTTTTTTGAAAAATTTGGAAATGCCTCGATGAAGTTTTCAGGCCAATTATCTTTAACATCTAACATAATTGGTATATTATTTTTCTTTGCCCAATTAATAATTACGAAAGAACTTTCAATTGGTGGATATCCAAGAAAAACTTTATCAGGTTTGAACTTTTTATTTTTACTAAGGAATTTATATAGATTTATGGACAGAACTATGTGGTCAAATAATCTTTTAAAACCTATATGTTTTTTGTAGCCTAAAGATGGGATCAATATAATGGATAAATTTTTTTGTACATTAACTTGTTGGAAACTTTTTGACCTGAAAGTTTTTCTTTGGTGAAAAAAAGATGAACTTATTATTGTAACTTTATGTCCTTCTTTTAGTAATTCATCGGTTAATAGCATCGCACGCATTGGCCTGTAATTACCAATATCTATGTGTAAAGGTTCACCTGTTTGGAAAATACAAATGTGCAAATTTCAAGTATTGATATTGGCTACTAAATCAGTTTGATTAAGCCTATATAAAGTATTTGATTTCTTGCAAAACCAAGAACCTTCACCTCTTAAAGGCAAATTGATTTTTTCTCCATAACTACTCATCCATCCAACATGTTTTCCTGGAACTCCTGTATATAAAGCATAATTCTTCACATTTTTTGTTATCACAGACCCAGCTCCTATAAAAGCATTTTTGCCTATAGTAATACCGCAAACTATTGTACAGTTTGCTCCTAGAGTAGCTCCTTTTTTTATAAGAGTTGTTTGATAATTATCTTTTTTGGGATAGGCTGATCGAGGATTAGATACATTTGTAAAAACCATACTTGGACCACAAAATACATCATCTTCCAAAACTACATTGTCATATATAGAGACATTATTTTGAACCTTTACATTATTTCCTATTGAGACATTATTGGCAACGAATACATTTTGTCCGAAAACGCAATTTGAACCTATTTTTGCCCCTTTGCAAATATGAACCCATTGCCATATTTTACAATTTTTACCAATTTCAGCACCATGATCAATTATTGCTGTAGGGTCTATTTTTACTGTTTTATCAATATAATTATTCATAACTAAAATAATCAAAGATTTTGATATTCTTTTTTATCCCTAATTATAGTTTTTAAACCAGCTAACATAATACTTACAATTATGCCGATTTTACCATCATATAAAGTTAAATCAGTAAAATGACTAATAAAAGAAATTAAAGAAGATGTAAAGAAAGCTTTTTTTAATAATAAGTCATTATCAAAAGGAATTTTAAAAAAGATAAATTTCCAAGATATAAATAAAAAAAATAAAACTGTTGACATTAGTATCAAAGATAAAGGGATACCAAAATTATGAGCAAGCTCTAAAGTTAAATTATGAGAATGTTCAGCTTTTACTGGCAATATAGGGATGTTAAAAGTTGCATTACTATTTTTATTTAAAAAAGAAAAAGTTGAAGGTCCCCATCCTAGAAAAGGTCTTTCTTGAATTCTTGCTAACGCTGATTGCCAAATTTCTATTCTTGGAGCTGATGTTAAAAAACTGAAAACACCAAGCTCACTTAGCTTTCCAGATAAAGATTTAGGTAATATTGAATCATGAAAGGTGATATTTCTATTTAGTAAAAAACCAATTAATTTACTTAAAGAAAATAATGAAATTAGAGATGAAAAAGCAATTAAAGATTTTCTTAAACCGTAAATACAAAAAATGGTAATAACTATTCCTAAAAGTCCATTCCTTGAAGCAGTTAATAAAATCATGAAAATAATTAAAATACATAAAATTATCAAAATATTTTTTTTTAAAGAAAAGTTTTTAGAACTAATTAATAATATTATTGCAAAAGGTAAAACTAAACCTAACCAAATAGCAGTGTAATTTGGATTACTAAAAAGACCAGAGGCAGGGTCTCCATCATTAATAGTTTTATGAAACCAAATAATTAGTCCATATAGGGTTTTGTAAGGCCCAAATAAATTGAAGTATTTTTGTAGTATAATGCTTAAGATTACTGGAAAAGTTCCACTGACTAACCACTGAGCAAAAATTACTTTTTGTTTACTAGTAATTAAATAATTTTGAAAGCCCCAATAATAAAAGAACAAAGGTATCCAGTTGATTAGGTTAATCCAAATTGTTGAAATATTGTAAGTTGACAATATAAATGGTTTATCAATGAAAGAAATATTTAAAGTGCTGAAGAGAATTATTCCTATGGAAATAAATAAGGGTAAATTCCATTTATCTTTAAGCGAAATATAGTTTTTATTCTTAAATGAAATAATTAGGGAAATTAATAAAAATAGTCCAGCAATGGGTAATGCTGAAGGTAGGAAAAATATTCCAATTAAAAATAATTGATTACCTAAATCTAGACTTTTGAAATCAATATAAATACTTTTGAGAATCCTCATGATTATTATTAAATTTATATTGATTAATAAAAATATATTTTATTCTTCATATAAATTAAATGGCTTTAAATTTTAATAATTAAAAAACGCTCCCTTCAGGATTCGAACCTGAGGCCCACTGCTTAGAAGGCAGTTGCTCTATCCAGCTGAGCTAAGGGAGCATTTAATTATTATATCGCTTGCTTAAATAGTTCACAATAAATAGAAATTTTTGAAAAAAATTTCAAAAAATCTTAAGTTAATTTTATTAAAACTCAATATCTACTTAGAATGTTTCCTATGAATTAATTATTGATTTTGGCAAAAAGACTAACTGACATTGAAAAGAAAAAAATGGTAAATTATTTTATCAATGGAAAAGGTATAGATGAATTATCCAGAAAGTTTCAATGTGCAAAATCAACCATAATAAGAAATTTAAAAAAAAATCTTGGCTCAAAAGAATATGGTTTTTTAATAATTAAAAATAAAAATGAAAATAGGGTTGATAATATTTCTCAGCAAGCGGATTTTAAAATAATTGAAAAACCCTTTGAGGAAGAAACAGTAAAAAAATCGAATGATTCAATGAAGGTTATTGATCATAATGCAGAGCCTGAATTTCTTATGAATCAGCAATTTATGGAAATTGCACCTTTAGACTACCAGGTTAATAATGAAAACCAGAGAGATATATCATCAGTACCTATATCAGAAATCGAATTGCCTAAAATTGTTTACATGATTGTTAATCATAAAATTGAATTAGAAACAAAAATATTGAAAGAATATCCTGAATGGCAATTCCTTTCATCAAATGAATTACAAAGGGAAAC
>MDTG01316952.1_pt1 | contig 10049 bp, 11 predicted proteins | sample 811421 | NCBI WGS metagenome assembly MDTG01 (sample SAMN05326645, study PRJNA326480) | marine metagenome | isolation source: seawater | place: Pacific Ocean: South East | collected 2011 | reverse complement strand
TCGAATCAAAGTTCTGCGGTCAGCCTCAGCGGAGGGTTGCAGATCATTTCTCTCCAGAGTGGCGAGAATGAAATGATCTATAGGGTTGATGGGCCAATCGATGTTTTTCACTTTGGGCAGCTCAGGCTTCTTCAAGGAAACGAACGACCAATGCCCCTCCCACTTGGCTCCTTGTTCAATCCACTTCTTTAATATGGCGATTTCATGCTCGTTTAGGTCTTTCTTGCTTTCAGGTGGAGGCATTACTTCGTCGGGGTCCTTGGATAGTACGCGATGCCAAAGCTCGCTTTTCTCCAAATCTCCCGCCACAATGGCCCGGATTCCGTCTCGTTCGGCAAAGGCGGAATCCTCTACGTCTAATCGCAGTTTGGCTTTCCTTGATTTTTCCGACGGACCGTGACAATGGAAGCATTTGCCGGACAGAATGGGCTGTACGTCGCGATTGAACTTTATCACTTCCGGAATTTTTCCGGACAATCCCAAATCAAGAGAGAGCGTTAGAATACCGAGAAGGCAGAACTTTTTCATTCCGTTTGTTATTTTTGATAAAAGAGAAAACATTATTTCCATTCAGGACTGAGTGTTCGGTTCGGCTGCCGTTAAATAATCAAGTTAGTTGAACCGCCCACATGCGCGCAAGAAGTTTGTCCCTGCCTACACATCATTTTTCATGGAAGGTTTTCTTTAGGAATCTTTGCCTGGCGAAGTGTCTTTCCTCAATGGACTCACGAATTCGGGTAGCCAGTCTTCGGGGGGAGAGGAGACAAAAGGCTCATTTAGTTCCGCCAGCATTTCACGGAAGCTTTTCCCTGTAACGGGGTGACAAAGGTCGGGAGCAAGGTCAATCAAGGGCTTAAGCACGAAATCGCGACCGGGAATGCCGGGGTGAGGAATAGTTAGACCCTCGGCATCGACCACCTGATTGCCATACAGTAGCAGATCCAGATCGATCACTCTAGGACCGTTTGCTCGGATCACCTTTTTTCCTAAGGCATTCTCGGCACCGCGCAATTCGAGGAGGAAGTCGGGAGGAGACAGTTCGGTAAGGATTTTGGCTACTGCATTCACAAAGTCGGGTTGGTCCTGAAAACCGAAAGGCGACGAACGATAAAGGCGAGAAACAGCAATTACATCTCCAAATGCGGAAACCAAATCCAAAGCCTTCTCAAAAGTCTTTCGAGGGTTCCCAAGGTTCGCCCCCAATCCAACAAAAACTTCAGATTTCAACATTCACCCGGATTTCACGAAGACCCAGCTTACCTGTGTATCGAGGCTTTTCAACATTGACGCCAACCTTGCTTACGGGAAAGGCACCCTTTAAGCTTTCTGCGAGCACTTTAGCGAATCGTTCCAGCATCTTCCCGTCGTAGGCAGTGGCAAACTTCTTTACGAAAGCAATCACTTCGCGATAGTCGATGCCGTCCGATAATTCGTCGCTTTTGCATACCTTCTCGAAATCGTACTCAAGGACGACCGTGACGAGGAGATCCTGTGGAGCAAGCAGTTCCTCCTCCAGCAAACCAATTCGAGCCATTACCTCGATTCCTTCCAAATGAATACTGCCCATATCTTGTAGCTAAAAGACTAATCGATGAAGGGGAAGGCAAAAGGTGATTCCATCACATTGCTCAGCTGAACTGTTCCATGACCTCTAATGCCTGTACGGTTGCGCGGACGTCGTGAACTCTTATGATTTCGGCACCTTGACGAACAGCTTCTAAGGCAGCGGTGAGGGAACCGCCCAAGCGATGCTCGGGGTTAGGAGCACCGCAGAGATGGTCGATCCATGACTTTCGGGAGGCTCCGAGAAGGATACCCCAGCGATCGTCGCGGAGATCCCCGAGATTTTGCATCAGGGCTAGGTTGTGCTCGAGGGTCTTTCCAAAGCCGATTCCCGGATCCATCCAGACCTTGGGCAGGTTTCTTTCGGCGAGACGTTTCGCTTGCTCGGCGAAGAAGGCCAAAACCTCACTCACCACGTCGTCGTAGGCGGGAGCGTCCTGCATGGTCTTTGGTGAACCTTGTGCGTGCATCAGGACATATCCTGCTTGGTGACGTTCGGCGAGGTCGAAGAGGGTGGAGTCGGTTCCACCCGAGACGTCGTTGACGGCATGGGCGCCAGCCTCGAGGGCAGCTTGGGCGACTGCCGCTTTGGTCGTATCTACCGAGATGACGCACTCGTCCGAGGGCAGGGCTTCGATCACGGGCAAGATTCGGCGGAGTTCCTCGTCCGCGGATACCGGATCACTACCCGGGCGGGTACTTTCACCACCAATGTCTATGAACTGAGCGCCTTCCTCCAACATTTGCCCGACTCGGTCGACTGCCTTGGCAACCTCAAGGTGCAGACCTCCGTCACTAAAGGAATCCGGCGTGACGTTCAGGATCCCCATGACGGCGGGATATCGCAGGCGGAAGGCTTTTCCGTTAAAGAGATGTTCAATCATATTCGGCTTTTAATTTGTTGTAAATCTCCAGAAGTTTCAAAAAAGTTTTGCCCGAAGAGCATGTCCATCCCATTTCGGGAATCGCGGCGAGACTCGCGACCTCTCGACCGGAACCGCAAAGAATGATTTCTTCGAAGGCGCTCAATTCGTCGAGGTGCGGTGAACGTCGATCGATCTCGAAGCCAGTCATGCTTGCAAGCAGCAGTTTATTCAGAACAATACCTGAAAGAACGTCCTCTTCGGGAATGACTAGATGTTCGCCTCGAGCGAAGATCAGGTTGGAGGTAGCGCTTTCTAGAACGCGATCTTCAGTTGGATGAACAAGGAGGAAGTCTTCTAGGCCAAGGTCGAGTTCACCAAGGCGTCCGTACAATGCCTTGTCGAAGGTCGACTTTGCATCGGGCACGGGACGGAGGTGACGGAGAATCTTTGCGGAGAGCTCGGGGTTGGTCGGGTGAGCCGGTCGGGTATGAAGAGCGAGGCAATTCTCGAGGAGGCACGCACGAACGAGGAATGGGGTAGGGATTTGTATCGATGATAGGAAAGTGACTAGCCTTTCGCTAATCTGCGACTTCGACACGATGGGCACGATCTCGAGCAGGCCAGCGGATTTCTCCAAGCGATCAAGGTGAGCATTGAGAAAGAGAGGGCAGGGGGGGATGCCTTCCACGCGAATGGTAGTGAAGGCTCCCTTGCGACCCCATGGTTCCGGAGCAGGAACGGAAACGTCGTCCCTATCCCAAGCAATAGCTGATGACGTTGGTGAGGATGGCGTGACCATGACTAGTGAGAAAAGATTCGGGATGATATTGCATGCCGAAGAGGCGTCTTTCGCAATCCTCGAAGGACAGAGGGACATTACGGATGCGATCGCGAGCGGTGGTGCGAATTCCTGTGGACAAGCTTGACAGGCTTGAGGATTCAACTTGGAGCGAGTGGTAGCGGCCGACCTTTACGGGGGGCTCGATACCATTGTAGGTGATGGATTCGGGATCAGTCTCGATTTCGGTTTCCACTCCATGGAGGACTTGCGGTTGTCGAACGATGGTGGCTCCTTCCTCTTCGAGCATTAGCTGAAACCCCAGACAGACTCCGAGCATTGGTTTCTTGCCGCGCAGTTGTTGATAGAGTGCCTGAGTTTCCGGATAGTCCGCCGGCTTCCCGGGGCCAGGTGAAAAGACGACCATTCTGGATTTTTCTGAATTTGCGGCTTCGACAGCTTCAAGACGATCGAGTACCACGACTTCCTCAAACTCTGAAAGAAGGTGTTCGAGGTTTCTGGTGAAGGAGTCCTTGTGGTCAACGAGGAGGATCATCGCAAGAGGTCGAGCAAGGCGCGGGCCTTTACTCCGTTTTCGTTGTATTCGTATTCGGGAGATGAAGCTACGACTATGCCGCCGCCAGCTTGAGCGAAGCAACGGTCTTTTAGAATCAGGAGGGCGCGAATAATGAGATTGAGACGGATGGAACCATCGTCACTGATCGTGCCGAAGCTTCCTGTATAGGGTCCGCGAAAGCAAGGTTCGAGCGAATCGATGATCTCGATGGTGCGAATCTTTGGGCAACCAGTCACGGTGCCGCCAGGAAGCATGGATCGTAGGATGTCTGCAAGATCACAATCGGAACGAAGCCGTCCCTCGATCGTAGACACGAGGTGAAAGAGGTGGGCATAGGTTTCCACTTCTCGAAAGCGAGCTATCCGAACGCTTCCCGATTCACAGACGGCGGAAAGGTCGTTTCGTTCGAGGTCGACCAGCATGTTGTGCTCGGCCACCTCCTTGGGATCGCCAAGAAAACGGGCGATGGCGACCCCTTCGTCAATCTCGGAGTGTCGTTCGTGAGTTCCGCCAATGGGGCGAGTTACGATGTTATCGCCCGTTTTATCGATTGCCGTTTCCGGGGAACAACTGACGATGGCGAAGTCGGGGTGGCGAATCAGGAAAGCTTCAGGAGATGGATTGGCTGCATGGAGACGACAAAAGGCGTGTATCGGATCGATCGATATTCGGGCTTCGTGACGCTGGGAAATTTTTATCTGGTAGGTATGTCCGTCGAGAATGGCTTCTCGAGCAGTGGTGAATATCTTCTCATAATCGTCAAAGGAAAGGTTGCAAATGATCTCCACGGTATTCGCCAAAGGTTTCGGGCTTCCAACGGGACCCGCCAAGCAAACGGCGAGTTCTTCTTCGCGATCCGGAAGAATTGATTCGATGGATAGGCGACTTTCCCTTAATCGGAGGATCGTTTGGGGACGCCCCAAAAAACCTTCCGGAACCGAAATGTCGCGGTGAGCCCCAAGCTGAATACCAGCGTGATTGGCTAGGAATTCGTAACCGAAGAATCCCACCCAGCCGGAAAAGGAAAGCCCCGAGGGCGAAACTGCTCTAGCCAACTTGCCAATTTGCTCGGAGCCCTTGGTCGAATCTAGAGTTAATGTTTCAGCGAAGTCGAGATAGGCGACATGCCCTCCTCCTCGATCGGTGCCTACCATCAACGCCCCATCCAGATGGGATAAGCTAGCCAGCGCGTCAGACACCTCAAGCTTCTTCATGGCAAAAGATCCAGAAGTTCGCGAAAGCGTTCGATGCGCGAAACATCATCGGGTAATTTACATTCCTTTTCAGAGTAAAGGGATGTTCGCCACCCTGCCGACAAGGCTCCTTGCACGTCTCGTGAATAGCTGTCTCCGACATGAAGCATATCCTTGGCAGTGGTTCCTAGCTCAAGCTCCACCTCTTTGAAGATTTCCGGCGACGGTTTTTCAAAACCAATCTCAGAGGAAATGAACAGTTCCTCAAACAGGTCGCTCACACCGAGATCGCGAAGGACGGGACGAAGACGAGAGTCGTTGTTCGAAAGAACAGCCAGACGATAGCCACGCGTCCCGAGCACTTGAAGGGTGTCTGCTGCTCCTTCGGCAAGTCGCCAGCATTTTCCTTCGGCAAAGATTTCCCAGAGTTCCTCGAACAGGGAATCGTGAATTTCCTTTGGACAGAGCCCTTCGAATGTGCGACTCACGATCATCCGCCAGAAACCCCGCTCGTCTCCCTCGAATGTGTTCTTGTCGGACTGTGTCTCGGAAAAAGCGCAGTAGAATCGCTTGTTTACCTCCCTGTCTTCGACTGCAAAACCTCGACCTCGAGCGGCCGCTGCATAAACGCTCCCGACGGAAGGCCAAGGTCGCATGAGAGTGCCTGCGGCATCAAAAGTTATGGCTCGTACAGTCGACATTTATAAGGTGAATGAACATGGTAATCGTTTTCGCGATTGGTAGAAACGCAGAATTGCGCAACAAAGGGGATGGCATCAAAAACAGGAAATCGTCAAATCATGCGAGTCTTTCCTAAAGGACAAGGTTTTACTTTCGGGCTTCTAGTGGCATTGGCTATGGCTTGGTACTGGCCGCAAGGGGGAGTGCCGAATGGTCCGTTGAAGCCCGAAATCACGACAACGGGAACCGTGGCGCTAATCTTCCTTTTGCAAGGACTCAATTTACCATTGGATCAATTGCGGCAAGGATTATGCGACTGGCGACTCCATCTTTTCGTACAGATTTTTTGCTTCGTCTTCCTTCCTTTGGCGACCTTGGGGTTAGTTTTCTCGGGGATGATTCCCGTTCCATGGGCTCCCGGATTCTTATTCCTCGCCATTCTTCCCACAACCATTTCGACCGCCATTGTCTATACTTCGGCCTCGGGTGGGGATTCCGTCGCCGCTACATTCAACGCTACGCTTTCTAATCTTCTTGGCATACTTGCGGTGCCCTTGTGGTGCGCTTTTTTTGTTTTTCCTATGGAGGGCGTTGCCATAGCGGAAACATCATCCGATGGTTTTTTTAGCGAATTTCTCGCTAAGTTACTGTGGCTCATCGTGACCCCACTTTGCGTAGGTCTGTGCTTCCGGCGATTCCTTAGTAAGGAAGGCTCTGCTCGTCGCAAGCGGTTTCTTCGTAATCTATCCTATGGTTGCGTGCTCTTCATCGCCTATGCGGGTTTCTGCCAAGGTTTTCTCGGATCAGGCAAGAATACTGGGATGATTTGGTGGGAAGCGTTGTTATGGTCATCTATATTACTCGCTTTGGCTAAGTGTCTAACGTGGGGATTGGGAGGGTTGTTGGGATTTGAACGAAAAAGGCGATTGCCCGCCTTCTTTTGCGCGTCGCAAAAATCCTTGGCCGTGGGCTTGCCCATGGGGCAGTTACTATTTGGGCTCGAGCACCCAAAACTGTTTGTCCTGCTTTTGCCGTTAATCCTCTATCACATGTTGCAGCTCTTTGTTGGGGCGATCCTTTTGGGCCGTTGGCAGAACAATGAATCCGCAATGTTTCGAACGGAAGGTTCCCTTTAGTATTGCTCGGTTCTGTTTTTACCGTGTTTTAACCAATCCCGTGATCTGCAAAACTTTTAAGCAAAAGGAAAAAATGCGCCAAGCCGGGCGAGCGGCTGCCACCGTGTTGCACAAATTGTGCGCTATGGTGGAAGCGGGGATTTCTACTTTGGACTTGGATGAAGCCGGAGGAAAGCTGATGGAGGAGGCGGGCGTCACCAGTGCCTGCAGGGGCTACCGCGCCGGCTCCAAGGTTTTTCCTTGTTACACCTGCCTGTCCGTAAACGAGGAAATTGTTCATGGTATTGGCTTGCCCGAAAGAAAGCTGGTGTCGGGGGACATTATCTCCGTTGACGTGTGCATCTCTTGTGACGGTTACATAGGTGACAATTGTCGTACGGTGCCCGTTGGCAACATTTCGCCCGAGGTGGAACGTTTACTGCAAGTCACCGAGGAGTCCCTTTTCTTAGGGATCGACCAAGCCTTTCACAAAAACAGGGTGGGGGACGTTTCCAAGGCAGTCCAAAGCCATGTCGAAAGCGCTGGTTTTGCGGTCATTACGAATTTCGTTGGCCACGGGGTTGGAAAGACACTCCACGAAGACCCGCAAATTCCAAACTATGGCCAAGCCGGTTCCGGCCCCAGGTTGAAAAAGGGCATGGCGGTCTGCATCGAACCCATGGTTAACACCAAAAGCTCAAAGGTGAAAATGGCTGAGGACGGCTGGACCGCTTTGGCGGTTGACGGCATGCCCTCTGCTCACTTCGAACACACTTTGCTCGTCGATGAAGAAAGGGCGGAAATAATTACGATTCCGGAAGGGTTCGAGAAGGCAGAACCTTTTTTCGGTGCCGTAGCGGCTACAGTATAACAAAGTTCGAAAGGACAATAATCCCATGCTTAAAAATATCGCCAACTCGGTTTTCTCCTTCGATGTTGAATGGATTCCCGACCCCAAAGCGGGCGAAATCCTTCACGAGGCCGCTCCTGCCGATGGTCCCGGGGAGGATGCAAGAGCGGCCTGCGAAACACTTTGGGCAGCAGCCAGGGATAGGGCGGGCAGTAAGGATCCGGACTCACAACCGTATTTGAAGACCATTCTTTGCCGGATCGTGTCCTTGGCAGGAGTTTTACGAGAAAGCCCGCCAGGGGGAGAGCCGACCTTGAAATTGGTTTCCCTGCCTGTGGATTGCTCGGATCCAAGCAAGGTCGAGGAAAAATCCATTCTCATTGCCTTTATGAAGTCCGTAGGTCGAAGAAAGCCCCAATTGGTTGGCTATAACTCGGCCCAAGCGGACGTCCCCATCATTGTTCAGCGCGCCATCGTCAACGGCTTGCCCGGATTTGGCTTTTCGGATCGGCCTGCCAAGCCTTGGGAAGGAGTGGACTACTTTGACGCAAGAAACAGTACCTACAGCGTCGATTTGGCAGACTCTCTCGGGCAATATCGTGATCGTCCTTCACTGCATCAAGCTGCTACTCTCAGCGGGATTCCAGGTAAAATCGACGTCAGTGGCGGATCCGTTGCCGACATGTGGCTTGAGGGACGTTTGCCCGAAATCGTAGAGTATAACGAATTCGACGCCTTCACCACTCACTTGCTTTGGGCGAGGGTGGCTCACTTCTCCGGATTGCTTTCGAGCGACGCCTACCTACGCGAACAAAACCTCGTTCGAGAACTTCTTGAGGAGGAAATCGCTGGAGGCAAAGCCCATCTTGAGCGATTCGTAGGCGACTGGGATCGCCTCCTCGCAATCACGGAGCAAAGCTATTAAGGAGAATCCCCTGCTATTTTAGGTTTGTAGCTTCCGGGGAATTCCGGCGCAAAGGTTTATCTAATTCTTTAACCTGAAAACTATTCTGTAGATTTGTATAAATGACAGATTCAGCAACTGCCGAAACCGCACTTAAACGCCTGAAGGAAACGCACCAGCGACTCCTTGATGAAATTCACAAGGTGATCGTAGGGCAAGACGACGTCATCGAGCAACTTCTCGTGAGCCTTTTGGCCCGGGGTCACTGCCTCTTGACGGGCATTCCCGGACTGGGAAAGACATTGCTGGTCAAGACAGTGGCCAATGCTCTAGATCTTTCCTTCAAGCGAATTCAATTCACGCCCGACCTCATGCCCGCCGACGTCGTGGGATCCGAGATCGTGGACGAGGATCCCGAAACCGGAAAAAAAGCCTTTCGTTTTTCCCTGGGGCCCATTTTCGCCAACGTGGTGCTGGCCGACGAAATAAACCGTACTCCTCCCAAGACTCAGGCATCCTTGCTTGAGGCCATGGAAGAGAGGCAAGTCACGGTCTCGGGCACTACCAGACCTCTGGAGCAGCCTTTCTTCGTTCTGGCGACTCAAAATCCAATTGAACTCGAAGGCACCTATCCCTTGCCTGAAGCCCAGCTTGACCGTTTCCTTCTCAACCCTGTTATCGATTACCTGCCGATTGATGAAGAAATTCGCATGGTTTCGGACACTACGGGTGCCCCTAAAGATGGGGTCGAAGTCGTTCTCAATGGGGAGGATATTCAAACCTTGCAAGCCCTCACTCGTGAATTGCCTGCATCTAAGAACGTTGTCTCATACGCGGTTCGCCTAGCCGCTGCATCACGACCGACCTTGGCTGACACGGACGAATGGGTGAAGAAGCGAGTGAAGTGGGGTGCGGGTTCCCGTGGTTCGCAAGCCTTGATCTTGGCAGGGAAGGCTCGAGCACTGCTCGCGGAACGACCCAATGTATCTTGCGAAGACGTCCGAGTAATGGCGAAGCCGGCACTGCGGCACCGAGTATTGGCCAGCTTCCTAGCTGAATCGGAAGGCATTAGTTCCGACGACGTCATTGACCGCTTGCTCGAACAAGTTCCCGAATCCGTCTAGCCCGGATGCCCGTCGAGACGGAACTGCTGGACCCCGTTCATCTGGCGTCCATCGAGGATTACTCCTTGCTTACCCGTGTAGTGGTGGATGGAGCCTTGCCAGGTATTCACCGCAGTCAGCGTCACGGTCGTGGCAGCGAATTCTTTCAGTATCGGGAATACGCATCCGGAGATGACTTGAAACTGGTTGACTGGAAGGTCTACGCCAAACGGGGAGAACTTGTCTCCAAAAGCTTTCAAGAGGACACCAATCTAACCTGTTATCTCGTACTGGATACCAGTGCCTCCATGGGGTACCGAGGCTCTAGATCGCCCTGTACTAAACTTCGATACGCATGTATGCTGGCCGCTTGCTTTGCTTACATAGCCAACAGGCAAGGAGATCGCGTGGGCCTTTTT
>MDTG01300945.1_pt1 | contig 10049 bp, 9 predicted proteins | sample 811421 | NCBI WGS metagenome assembly MDTG01 (sample SAMN05326645, study PRJNA326480) | marine metagenome | isolation source: seawater | place: Pacific Ocean: South East | collected 2011 | reverse complement strand
TCCGCCGCGGCCTGATCGGGACCTACCGGGTGCTCCACTGGGCGTTCCTGCTCTTCGCGGCCGCGTTGATCCTCTACTCGGGCCTCGGTGGCCACTGGCTTCTGGTCGCGATGGTCGTGGTGTGCAGCTTTCCGCTGATGCTCCTGCAGTTCATCCTGCTTGCGATCCCCCTGCAGCCGATCTCGATGCGAAGACGCGTGCTGGGCTACGTCGTCCTCCTGGTCGTCGTCAGCATTCCGTTCACCGATTGGCCCGTGCGAGCCACCTTCATGATGCATCGCGGCGCGTTGCAGGCGATCGCCGATCGGGTGTACGCCGGCGAGGCACTTCCCCGCGAGACCCGCGTCGGGATCCTTCGATTCCGCCAGATCCGGCAATCGCGAAACCAGGGACACGTCGGATTCCAGCTCAATGGAGGTGCCGGCGGGGGCATGTACTTCGTCGCGACGCCGCCGGGATTCGTCGGCGAACCCTCCCGCAGCTCGCCCCTGCGAAACCATCGAAACGTCTGGGACAACACCAACTGGACCGTGGATCTCGGTGGTGGCTGGTACCTGGTCGAGCAGGACTGATCTCGCCGGGTGACTGCCCGTCGGAAGGTCCGAAAACCAAGGAGACCTCGGTACGGCAGGGTACTGAAAACCCCCTCCAAGGCCCGAAACGGGGTGTTGAAGGGCGACTTTTGCGCGGATTCTTCAAGTTTGCCGCGAAGCCCAGACCTCGATGAGGTAAATTTGGAACCGGAGGCGCACGTGTGGGAACGTGCAAAGAGTGAAACGGGACGTCGAACGAGGTGTTCGGCGTGGTCTTTCGTCGTCCCGTTCCCTCAGTCTCCCTCCCAGAGACCTGCTGGACGCACGCGAGTCCGATTCGTACCAATGGTGCGTCGATCCCGTCGCGCCGCGTCCGACCGTTCCGCGGACGGTCTCAAGGAGAAGTAAGAAATGAAGAACCTGACTCTTGCCAGCACCGCAGTTCTCTGCCTTGCGGGCGTCGCGGTTGGCGATCTCTACCAGATCGACAACGATGAAGCGAACACCAACATCGGTGTCGCGGGCGGCTCCATCACCTGGGGCAATGCGTTCGAGACGACCGACACGATGCTCGAGAACATCGCGTTCGGCTTCGGCATCCAGCAGGGTGGTACGCAGACGCTCGTCGGTGACCAGATGCTCTGGGAGGTCTTTGGCGCCCAGGGCGACACCCCCTCCTTCCTCCAGTCGCTCGCCGCTGGTCAGCACACCATCGAAAACGACGACTTCTGGGGCCAGGGCAACCTCGACGTGATCACCGTCAACGTCGACCTCACCGGCTATTCCTGGTTCTTCATCGTCGGCAGTTACACCGACTCCGGCGGTGGTGGCTTCCCCGCTGCGCAGGCGACCAACGTCACGCTGCAGTCCTGGGCCGCCGTCGCGCCGAACCCGGCCGACATCGCCGGTGCCAGCCGGATCGACGACTTCGGTCTGCCCGGCACCTGGGTCATTCGCGGCAACGTGCCCGCCCCGGGTGCGATCTGCCTGCTCGGTCTCGCCGGTCTCGCCGGTCGACGCCGTCGCGGCTGAATGTTCGGACCCTCGTTCTTCGAGGGGTGAGAGATGATCGATGTACCGAGGGGACCCGTCTCGGGTCCCCTCGGTCTCGTTTTACGGAGGTTAGGATGCGACGCCCTTCGAACGCGACGCATGCGGGCTCGCATCTCGTCGCGAGACGCCACCAGGAATCCCATCTTCATGAAACTCGATCTTCGAACGATTCCCTGCGTCTGGATCAACGTCGATGCGGACACCGAGAAGGCGGCGCAGATGGAATCGCTGCTCGATCGACTCGGCATTCGAAACCGAAGCCGCTTCAGCGGTGTCACCGGCATCGCCCCCCACGAAGGCGTGAATCGCGGCGAGGAACACTACCGGAATTGCGCCGAGAGTCACTTCGGCGTGCTGCAGGCGGCGCTCGACGACGACACCTTTCCCGTCCTGGTCCTCGAGGACGACGTCGATGTGCAGGGTTTTCCGGATGCCCCGATCGACTGCCCCGACGACACCGACGCCCTCTACCTCGGCACCAGCCACGGCAGCCCGGACTACCGGGCGACGCCCGTGTCCGACCTTCTCTTTCGCATTGAACGCGTCTACGCCGCCCACGCCGTCCTCCACCTCACCCGCGACTACGCGGAAGCGGTGATCGCCGACGGACGTCGCGCCATCTATGAACGCGACGAGCCCTTCGACATCGCCCTGGCCTTCGAGGTCCAGTCACGTTTCAACGTCTGCGCGATGCGCTCGCCGATCTTCTACCAGAGCGATGCGAAGAACCGGGTCAACCAGTGGGAGGACATGACCCGCACGCCGCTTTCGCCTCGTGAACCGACCGGCACCGGCAGGCCGCCGGTCGTTCCCTGACCGGGCCCGCCGCGTTCAGGACCCCACGGAGACGACGGGGCGTCACCCGACGTATCGCATCACCGGATACCGGCCCGCCAGCACCATGTCGTCGATGATGAATCGCCGGATCCGGGGATACCAGGTCAGCACGTCGCACTGGAATCGAAGCTGCTCGCGGGTTTCGACGTCGAGCGCCGCCTTGAACGCCCGGAAGTCGAACCCAGCGAGACGTTCACCGATGTCATCGGCCATGGCATGACACCACGAGGTCGTGTCGCGATCGTCCGGATCCACGTCGGCGACCCGACGACAGCGACTCGCCAGCGACTCGAGCTGCTCGAAGACCCCGGACGCGGCCTCCTCCGGCAGCGTGTAGGAATCGGGAATGGCGGGCAGCGACGCCGCGCCGTTCCGGTCGAACCGGAGCCGGCATCTGACCTCTCCGGCGATCATCGCCCCCACCAGCGACGCCGCCGCCTGTTCCGGCAGATCGGGTCGATGACCGGCGGTCGCCGGCCGGTGGAGCACGCGGGTGGGGACACCCTGCCCGTAGGCGAGCGGACGGCCGATCGCCGCGGAGAGCGGTTGAAGCAGATCCGCGACCAGTTCGTTGTCCGAGCGGTAGCTCGTTCGAACGGTCCGATGCGGATTTCGAAGCGAGATGCGGTCGTCGGTGAGGAACCACCACGGAAAATGGTCGAGTCCCGGACAGAGCCATCGTGCCAGACAGGAGGAGACGTGCGTGTCGGACCCCCGAAAGGCGAACAATCGGTTCTCACCCGCGGAAATCGTTCGATGCTCGATCGGCCTCCCTCGGTTCGCGATGGTGGAGTCCACCACCGCGACGGTGCGGAAGTCGGGGAGCCCGTACTCGGTGATCGCCACCGCCGCGATCTCCACGTCCTGCGACGGATCCTCCTCCGTCAACTCCGCATGGTCCACCGCGAATCGGCAGCTGTCGCCGGAGCGCGACAACCGATCGAACGCCTGGTGCATCGTGTTGTGACGACGATCGGAAACCGGCACGGTCCCCCATCCCGCTTCACGAAGCGAGCCCACGGTGCGGCCGATCGGTTCGAAGATCGATCCGATTCGATTGGGTCGCATCGAGATTCGACCCCCGAGCTCGCAGAACCGGTCCGAATCATGCAGGATCTGACTGTTCTCGAAGGGGCCGGGCAGTCGAACGTCGCACCCTTCGAGCAACGGCGACGTCTCCGGGACGGTGGTGTCGTCGTCCATCGAAAGGACCCGCCCCAGGAGCGGCAGTTCGGTCGCGATGCGACTCTGCCCGTAGCCCGAACGAAGCAGGAAGTTCTCGAGAATCCGCTCCGGCGGGCGAAGTCGTTCGCGGACGATGCGTGCGACCTCGGTCCTCGTCTCGAGATCCTGCAGGAAGATCTCGGGCCGCCGGACGATCGGACGCCCGGCGTGCTCGATCGCCCAGGTGATGCTCGCCGCCTTCGATTCGATCGGACAGTCGAGCGTCTGATCCCCGATCACGATCCGGGAGTCCTCTTCGATCCCCTCGTCTTCGAGCCGGCTCGTGACGCTGTGAATCCAGTGCCCCAGATCACCGGGCGTCGCCCCCGTCGCACTTCGCCAACGACCGCGGGTCGGGCAGCAGATCGTTCGGGAAGCCTCCTCCGTCGGCAGCGTCGACCTCACGAATCTACCCGCGGATCGCTTCATCATCGCATCCTGCTCCCGAACATCCCGGACGCGTTCCGCATGCGACGCGACGCCCGGCACCTGTCCGATCCACGACGATCCCTCCGGCATCCTCGAATCCCACGCGATCTCTCTCGTTCTGGTCGATGCATGTGTCTCTTGAATGATGCCGACGCCTTCGAGGCGACGCACGGGTTCGTGAAGGGCGGTCCGGAAAAGGCCAAACGAACGTTTCCCGATTCTAAGGGATGATGCCGTACCGGCGAAATCCGATCCCATGAACGGACCGATTCGTCTGGTTTTCGGACATCCTGCGAACGACCTCCCACTCAGGAGCACGGGCCCCAGGCGACGAAGAGCATGCCGAGATCCACTCCGTCGATGACGCCGCTGCCATCGAAATCGGCCCGGCAGTCTCCACACCGCCCCCACTCGGCGAAGAAGATGCCGAGATCACCGCCGTCCGTGGTCCCGTCGCCGTCGAGGTCCGTGGGGCACGCCTCCGGTACGTGAAAGTCGTAAGTGACGGTGTAGCCGACCTGCCCGCCGCCGAAGAAGTCGATCACGTCGGCGGGATCCTCCTCCAGGACGAGTTGAGCCACACCGACGAGTTCGATCGTTCCTTCGCCGATCCAGGGGGCGATCTCCCCGGCGTCGTCCAGCACGACCTCCGCGAGGTCCTCGTCGAGGTAGAGGATCGCGAACGGATCGTCACCGTTGTCGAGCACGTCGAAGATCATCGCCTCCGTCTCGGCGAACGGTTGCTGCCCGGGGTGACCGTAGTCCGCGGTCAGCCGGGCCTCGACCTCGACGAATCCGCCCGAGCCGTTGGTGACCGCCTCCGCGACCAGCAGGGTGTGGAATTCGAGCGTGACCGCATCGAGGACCCGGGTGCCATCCCGGGTGTCGAAGCGATCGAGCACGATCAGATGTTCGGTGGGCGGCCCGGCGTCGCCTTCCAGCGAGCCTTCCTGCACGATCACGTCACCGAGCACGGGGCCGGCGAGAATCCCGACCAGGGCAAGCCCGGGCTTTCGAAGGCTGGACATGGAGGAAGCCCTTTCGCAACGGAGGGGTCGAAGTCGAGCGACCGTCAGGCTCGCCGACGTGTCGGTCGCCGGCGACCGACGAGCACCGAAGCGAGCAGGCCGACGACGCCCGGCGCGGGCACCAGCACGACCTCGATGGCGGTGCTGTCGTAACTCGAGATCGTGAACGTCCCATCCACGGTGAGGATCCCGTCATCGACGAGATCACGGAGCACGTCGTCCCCGGCGATCGCCGCGCCGGAGAACGGCGTCGCGAGATTCCATCCCAACGGCCCGTCGTAGGTGCCGACCGTGAGGTTCTCGAACGGGACGTAGAGTCCGAAACCGATCACCAGGCCGTCGGTCGCGTCGGAATACGTCCAGACCGCCGAATCGGCGACGAACGCCGAGGTCATCTCGACCGATGCGCCTTCGATGGTCACGACCCCCGAACCGGGCGTCACGTTGAAACCCCGCGGCGATCCCGGCTGGATGTCCTCGAGCGCTGCAAGGAGCGAGAAACTCGCGTCGACGTCGACGAAGTCCGTGCCGTCGAGCGTGCCGACCGCGCCTTCGAAGGAAAAGGTGTAGCGGACCAGATCCGCGTCGGCGAGGCTGGAGCCCCCGAAGGTGGCGACCCCGGTGGCAAGGACGATCGAGGCATTCCTGCGTGTCATCTGAATCGGCTCCATGACGGTGGGTCCTTCACCCTCGCCCACCCACCCGGCCGAGTCAAGTGATTTCGAATCGAACGGTTTCCCGCCCGCCGGTGGTGACGCCGACCGGCGGGACACCGAGACTTCCGAGGCGACGTGCGAAGAACATCCCACACGTCACCACCACCGGGGTGGCGTGGCCCACCACGCCTCCCAAAGACCACGGAACCTGCCGCCCGCGCAGATACCCGCGGCCCGTCATTCCATCCTCGGCCATCTGGATGGGACGCCGCTCACGGATGAATCAGTGGAGTCCGAGACCGACGACCGCGCCGGCGGGCGTTGCCCCGCATGTCCCGCCAGGACCAGATCCATTTGCTAGACTTAATGAGACTGAGTCTCAATTGCAGGATGGACCATGCCCGACTTTGACGGCGAAATCTCCCAGGCCGACGCCGACCGACTCTGCTTTGCCGCCAGCTGCGTGTTCTTCGCGTTGCTTCGGCGAAAGGCAACCATGCTCGGAACGCAGATCGTGCTGCCCAAGCTCCTCTGCCCCACCACCTGCCACCCGCCGCCCGAAATGCTCGACGACGACCTCGTCAAGGAGGCGACCGCGATGCTTCTTCGACTGGGCGTCGTGGAGATCAACGACGACGGCATCGTCGACCTGATTCTGGTCAGCCACGAATGATGGGCCGGCACGAACGGCCGTGAACGCCGGACGGATCCCGCCGCGACCCTCGATCGCATGACACGGCATGACATCCCGGGGAGCGGCCCCGTGTCGTTCCGTCGTCAGGTCAGAAGGTGATGCCGAGTCGGGCGCCGAGGACGATCGCGGTGTCCGCGCCGGTGTACGGCGGCTCGATGAACTGGGCGTCGAGGGTCAGGTTCACCGAGTTCATGATGGCGAAGTCGTAGTACGCCTCGATTCCCTGTGATCCATCACCGATCCCGGCGACGTTCGAGAAACGCGTGGGCTGGATGTCGGTGTAGAAGTAGCCGACGCCGAAGGTGTCGTCGGTCCTCGACGGGATCAACCCTCGACCACCGACGCCGATGCACCCGGACCAGTCGACGGGGTTCGTCTTCCGATCCGCGACGCCGAACCGCGCGAAGAGACCGAAGCCCTGCCGATCCGCCCGCCCGTCCGCCACCGCGATCGGAGCATCGCTCGTCTCGTCGGACCACAGGTACTGCCAACCGTTCCAGTAGGCCGTCCAGGTGTCGTTCTTCGTGGGGAGCCGGAGACGCTCGCCCTCGTCGAGGATGATGCGTCCGCCGATCTCCGCGAAATCCTGATCGAAGGAATACAGGCCGCCGATGGTCATGCCACCGGGGAGCCCCCCCAGTTCGTATTGGAACTGGGCCTCCAGGGTGAACGAAAGTCCGTCCCCGAAGTCGTCGAAGCCCGTCGACGTCGACGAATCGGCGGTGTTGAAGAGCGTCGCGGTGACGGACATCCGATCGGTCGGCAACCACGCCGCCCCGACGCCGAGCGTGCTGTAGGGAAGCCGCAGTGCGAGTGTGGAATTGAACACGAAGTTCGAGTTCATGAACTGCGTGGTGCCCCGACCACCCGCGAATTCGTTCGAGTCACCGTTGAGCGTGTCCATCTTGCCGAGGAAGACTCCGAAATGCTCCGACAGGAACTGCGTGTAGAGCAGGTCGGTGATCGTGAAGCCGATGGAATCGTCGACCTCGTCGGTGAGCGGAAAGAACGCATCGGTGTTCACGGGGAGCACGGTGCCGACCTGCGCGTTCACGGACTTGCCGTACCGCGACTCGCCGCGGAACGTGACCAGTCCACCCGGGACGACGCCCATTCGATCGAGGTCGAGGTTGATCAGGTAGTCGCCGATCCCACCGTAGCGCGTGGCCTCGTCGAGTCCACCGGACGTGATTCCCTGACCGTACTGGACCCACTTGAACCGGAACTGGATGCCGTCGTCCGCGAGCTTCGCCCGTGAACCATTCCAGTCACCGGTGAGCGCCGGCCGCTGCTCGAGATCGCCACCGTAGTCGGGCACCGGCAGGATTCCCTTCGACGTCGTCTCCTCGGCGACGGCCGGAAGGTCGGCATCGTCCTGAGCCATGGCGAAACCCGTCGCGATGAGGACCGTGGATGAGGACATGATGATGAGCGACCGGTGCATCTGAGAAGACTCCTCGCGAGCCGGACGCGGCGGCGTTGCTCGCCGTCACGACCGGTCTGATTCCAGGCTCCCTCCGGGCTCGAACATTCGGGCCGGGGGCATGCTGACAATGCGTCAGTAATATATCCGACGGGCCTGCGACGAACATCGGCGACCACCACCGATGTGCGAATCGATTCGATAACCTCGAGTCCCCTTTCATGGCCCAGCCATTCGAAGGATCGCGGATCGTGCTCCTGGTCTCGAACGACCGCGGTGCAGGAGATGACCTTGGGAATCGTCCAGACCAACCTGAATCGCGCCCGAAACCTCGCCCGGCACGCGGGGGAGTTTCTCCGCCCGGGCGGACCACCGGGAATCGTGGTCTCGCACCACAAATGCGGCTCGGTCTGGACGTGGAACGTGATCCACGCCGCCTGTCGACGACACGGCATTCCCGCGCGTCGGGTCCACACCCAGCAGCGACGCGGCGCGATCTTCCAACGCGCGTGCCGTTTGGTGATGGTGATCGATTCCAAGGACAACATGCCCTTGGAGCACCTTCAATCATGTCGACTCGTCCACGTCACACGGGATCCGCGCGGCGTTCTGGCATCGATGCTCGAATCCCACCGCTCGACCCACCCCCTCTCGCGCCGCGAACACGATCCCTGGGGCGAGATCGCTCGAAATCGCGCCGCGCTCCAGACGCGGAATGACGACGACGGCTATCGATGGCTGTTCGAACACTCGGACTATCTCGCCAGAGTCATCGAGCAGATGGTGATGATCGAGGCGACTGCCGGTCCCGCGGATCGGATCGACCTGCGCGACATCGCGAGCGATCCTCGGGAATCGATACGCCGACTGGTGGTCCCGTTCGGCGTGCCGGAGTCGGACGTCGATGATCTCACCGCGCAGTTCGCGTACGCGAAGATCCGGGATCCCAAGGGCCACCATCGCCGTGGCGAGCCCGACTCCTGGCGCGAGGAACTTCCGGCCGACGTGATCAAGTCCTTCCAGAACCGCTGGGGAGACGAGCTCGAACGCCTCGGCTATCCCGCCTGCGAATGAGCCGCGCTGCACGCTCTCGAAACCAGGTCTCGATCCAGCCACGAGCAGTTCCGAAAGGCCTGTACGAGCTCGAAGGGCCGGTTCGCCGCGAAGATCTCGCCCGTTTCATCCGAACCACGGCCCGAAAATCGATGGCCCACCTGCCTGCCACGTGGCGGAATCCCTCCGCCCGGCCCGGCCAACCTGCGTCTTCGAGACATGAAAGCTCGTCGGTCTCGTGCGAGATCACCCTCCAGACTCCGTGTCACTTCTAGAAGACTGTCGAAGAGCGAATCGGCACCGGTGTCGCTTCGCCATCGCCCTCATTCGAACAGACCTCGACACGGATCAACATCGCAAAATCACCGGATTCGACGGTATGAGAACGCGCCGGATCGCTCGGATCGCTGCCACCTACTTTCTCGACGCACCGATCAATCGTCTCGATGTCGCTTCCGTGAAATGAGCTTCGATCGTTGCGAGTCCAGGCCGGCGATAATGAGTGAAGCCGTAACGAAGGTCTTCAGTCTAGGGCTTCTAAGTGTTTCCTTGGCCAAAACCGCCATCGCCTTGCCAAGTTCAGGTTCGGACCTCGCATATTTCCGAACAGCCGCCGATCTCATTCTTCGAGCGACTCGACGGACTTTCGGATCAGGCTGTTGAGACGCCCAGGGAATGATTGCGAGATCGTACGCCCGCAATACCCAAAGATACGTCTTCTGGGTGTCATCCGAGACAGATCCCACTCGGACATTGTAGACCCCTGACACCCCATCGACCGTCACGAGTCTTCCGAGGGCGAGCAGCCGGAACACGAAATCCACATCTTCCATGAACTCCTGCTTGCCGTCGAGAGAATCCGCCCGGCAACCACGCCATGGAGAACCATCGATCTCGAGGCTTGAGACGGCGTCGCTCCGAAGAAGGACGAAACTGTGAGGAACCGGATGTACGTCGACGTAGTTTTCCTCCCGCATCGAATCCGTGGTAATCCTCTCAAGCCGCTTCCAGTCGACCGCGCCGTGGCATTCCTCGATCTCCTCGTTTGACATCACGAAGTGGCCGGCTCTCACACCCCAAAGCGATCGGTCTGCATCAAGCACTCTGGACAAGTCCTCG